>Ga0114962_10001676_pt1 | contig 18988 bp, 21 predicted proteins | sample C_130820_MF_Meta_FD_87017 | JGI IMG/M metagenome (GOLD analysis project Ga0114962, IMG submission 87017) | Freshwater microbial communities from Lake Croche, Canada to study carbon cycling - C_130820_MF_MetaG | ecosystem: Environmental > Aquatic > Freshwater > Lake | place: Lake Croche, Canada... | reverse complement strand
ACAGGTTCTTATTATTCAGCTGATAATATTTTCATCATTGGCCGCCAGCAAGAAAAAGAAGGTACCGAGATTGTTGGATATAACTTTATCATCAATGTGGAGAAATCTCGTTATGTTAAAGAGAAATCTAAAATTCCAGTTACAGTTACAGGTAAAGGTGGTATTTCTCGTTGGTCTGCTTTGTTAGATATTGCTTTAGAATCTGGACATGTAATTAAACCAACCAATGGTTGGTATTCCCGTGTTGATACCGAAACTGGTGAAGTTGAAGAAAAGAAATGGCGAGTTAAAGATACAGACTCAAAATCCTTTTGGGATCCAATCTTAGAAAATGCAAAATTTAAAGAATTTGTGGAAAGCAAATATCGGATTTCACATTCTGATATTATTCAAGATGATGTAATATCCGACGCATTTGGAGATAACGATGAATAGTTTTGTTCAAGGTAATGATTATGAATATGTTGTGGATGATAAGGACCTAAATTCTGTTCATATTAAACTTTTAACTGGAGATTACAAGGATACTACATTCAAATATGGAAAAGTAACCATTGATGAAAAAGGTGATAATGCCTATTTACAATTTAACTTTACTGTGATACAATCATCAGTTAAGAAATTAGATAAGCAACTAGAATTTAGAAATTATATTGGTGAGTTGTTAAGTACAATTATTACCAGCCAACTTGATATTGAAGAGAGTTATATAGATGAGAATGGAACAGATGATTATACGGAATCTGATTTACAACGAGGACTACTCTAGGAAGGTTCTGCCGTTTGTCAAAACCGATTACTTCTCGGACAGAACCGAGAAACTAATACACCAAGAAGTTAATGACTTCATATTAAAATACAATTCACTTCCATCTTACGAAGCCCTAATTCTCACAATTAAAGAGAAGAATGGGCTTCAAGATGAAGAAGTCAAACGAGTTGTTGATTATCTAGGTACAGTTAATGAAGACAAAGAACAAGTATCCAAAATGGATTGGTTACTTGATGTGACAGAGAAATTCTGCCAAGAGAAGGCTGTTTATAATGCTGTCTTAGATTCCATTCACATATTAGATGGCAAAGATAAAAATCAAAATGATAAAGGTGCAATCCCCAAGATATTATCTGATGCTTTGGCCGTAACCTTTGATACAAATGTTGGCCATGATTACTTACAAGATTCCGATGCTCGATATGACTTCTATCACCGAAAAGAAGAACGAATTCCTTTTGATTTGGAATATTTTAATAAAATTACAAAAGGTGGATTACCAGCAAAAACCCTAAATATAGCATTGGCAGGAACTGGTGTCGGTAAATCATTATTCATGTGTCATGTGGCCGCTGGTGCTATGGTACAAGGTAGAAATGTTTTATACATCACATTGGAAATGGCCGAAGAAAAGATTGCTGAGCGAATTGATGCTAACTTACTTAATGTTAATTTGGACGATTTAACGGAATTACCTAAAGACATCTATGACAAGAAAGTTAAAAAAGTCAAAGATATGTGTACGGGTAAACTAATCATTAAAGAATATCCAACTGCCTCGGCTTCGGTTACGCACTTTAGGAGTTTGTTGAATGAATTACACCTCAAACGCAATTTCTTACCTGATATTATCTTTATTGATTATCTTAACATCTGTTCTTCATCTAGGCTTAAAGTTGGATCAAATGTTAATTCCTACACTTACATCAAATCAATTGCTGAAGAAATTCGAGGACTTGCTGTGGAATTTAATGTTCCTATCGTGTCTGCAACTCAGACGACCAGAAGTGGATTTACAAGTTCTGATCCGGGACTTGAAGACACTTCTGAATCCTTTGGACTCCCCGCTACCGCCGACTTAATGTTTGCTTTGGTATCATCAGAAGAACTAGAATCTCTTGGCCAAATTATGGTCAAACAATTAAAGAACCGATATAATGACCCAACCTATCATAAGCGATTTGTATTGGGAGTTGACCGTGCTAAAATGAAGTTATATGATGTTGAGCAATCAGCTCAAAGTTTGACGGATGCTGGACAAGATAAACCGTTAAATACATTTGGCAACAATGAAAAGAAAAGTAAATTCTCTGGGTTCAAAGTATGATACATATAGAGATTACGGGTAAGGCTAATTATTTGTTTAAACAAACTTTAATAGCGGCCTGTAGATTCTATATGGTTCAACTTGGGTTTAGGAAAAGAAAAAGACCACTAGATATTACAATTAAGATTACAAAGAAAATGGAAGAACAAGGATTATGCGAGTTTAATCAAGACTTCATAAATCCAGAAATAGAAATTTACTTGAATAAGAAAACAGGTGAACTAGAAATGGTTAAAACTTTAGCCCATGAATTGGTGCATGCCAAACAATTTCTAAGAAAAGAATTGAAGGCCATCAATAAGAGCTTTTATTGGAAGGGCAAATTATCTGAAAATGAAGAATGGGAAGATGAAGCTTACGAATTGGAAGAAAAACTATATGGTGAATATTTAAAATGGAAATAACAAAAGAAGATGGCATATATGTTGCCAAGGCTTTCAAAGATTACTTTAGTACCTTTGAGAACATTGAGCAATATATGCGTGATGAGAAACTAAAGTCACTTGAAGATATGCCAGCCACATTATTTCCAATTGAGGATGATTTGTTCTCTGATTTTTCTATGCACCCAAATGACATGGATATTGAAGTATGTGAATTACCAGGCGTGACCTGGGAATCACTCCTGCGGATTACATCATCACATATCAATAAAGCACCAGTTGGCCGTAATATACAATTAGCGGCTAGAGAAAAGAAAACTGGTAAGATATTAGGGTTTATTCGCCTAGGTTCTCCTGTAATCTACATGAAACCCCGCAATGAGATGCTTGGTCAAGTATGGATTCAAAACGAAATATCAGCCAAAAGATTCAATGAATCCACTATTATGGGTTTTGTTATTGTTCCATCTCAACCATTTGGATTCAATTATCTTGGTGGTAAACTATTATCTGCTATTTGTACATCACATGAGGTTCGTGAGATTTGTAATAAGAAATACAAAATGAACTTATGTTTATTTGAAACTACAAGTTTATATGGCACAACTAAGACAGTATCACAGTATGACGGAATGAAACCTTTGATTAGATTTAAAGGTCTAACTGAATCCGACTTTGTGCCAATGATGCACGGTGATAGATATTGGGCTCTGAAGAATTATCTTGAGGACAAGTATGGAGACCTGTTGGAAGGTGAAGATTCATCAACAAGTCGTAAACTTAGAACATTCACCAAGATAATGGCTTTAACGAAGGCTGCATTAAAAGGTACACCAGAACTTGAAGATTATACTAAAACAATTTTAGATGCCAAGAGTTTAACGGAACAAAAACGATATTTTGTTTCAGACTATGGGTTTGGTAATATGGTCAACTATATAAATGGAGATGATGATTTTTTAGTTCCAGGTGAAAACTACGAGAAACATAAACTCGAAAACATTGTGGCTTGGTGGAAGAATAAAGCCGCTAACCGATACGAAACATTAAAATCTGATGGACGCCTGAGAACTGAACTAGAAGTTTGGAATTCGGGTAAAGACATTCAGATTATTAGATAAATACTTTTATTTGAGAATAATATGGCAACAAAAATAACCAATGATGGATTAACATCAACCATAAGAACACAAAAACAAGAACTAGGTTCAGCTTGGATTATGCGTAGAGCATTAAAAGATAATCAAAGATATAATAGTTGGGAAGATATAACCAAAGATAAAAAATATATGGAATTAGCCGGGCCCAAAGGAATATATCCAGAAATAACTTCAGAATGGATAAAAGTATTTTACAAACAACAAGAAAAAATGTTGGATGAATTTGGGAATGCTAAATTTACAGAATTTAATAGAGAATATGGGTTCATGGAATTCATAACAAAATTGGTTAATGAAAAATATAAAATATCTCAAAAAGATACTTGGGATCCGGCAGATATTTGGTGTATTAAAAATGAAAATAAAGTTATTACTGATATTAAAAAATTTGTTAGTAACGGAGATTTTGAATCAATTGGGTTATTAAATGCATATTTGAGAACTTTATTTAAAGATAGAATTGTTGTTGGCATATCACTAAAGAAAGTTTCAGGAAAACAAGCCAAATATGTAGAAGTGAATGTTGATGGTTTTGAATTTCCAGAACCAAAGAAACCTTCTTTTGATGTTTCATATTTGAAAATTGATTTATCACTAAAACCGGGAACTAATGGTTCAAAATCAATTCCAAATGTCCAAAATTCTATCATCAAAGCTGAATCTGTAAATCAAGACGGTAAAAAGATTACATATACTATTGATATTGGTAAAGGTAGTAGTTCTAAATTTACTTTTTTAAAATTTGAAGGCAAAGATTCATCCTCAGCACAAGCAAGATTGGGTAAAGCTTCAATAGATTATGTTCGTGGTTTATTAAAAGAATATGGCTATCCAATAGATCCATCAGCATCAGATTATCCCACTAGTTCTGCTGAATATATGGAAAGAGAAAATGAATTTATTGAATTTTTTAAAAAGATAAATTCAAATAAAAATATAACAACAAATGTTTCTAGTGTGGATGAATTCTCAAAAAACATGAGAAGCCTTTTTATGAATAATGAGAAAGGTAAACCTGTATCCGCTAATTCAAAATGCCAACAGTTAGCAGTTTATGCTGGATTGTCCAAGCTATCAAAAAAACAATTGGATGAATTTGCAACTAAAGTTATTATTGCCAGTCAGAAAAAAGGTAGTGATGCATTTGGACCATTTGGTAAATTATATTAAGGATATATTATGGCACTAACACTAGACGCACAGGCAATATTAAAACAGTATGAGAACATTGGAGATGATTTTGGATTCTCCACAGTATCAGAAGAAGAATACAACACAGCCATAAATAATTCAGTAGTGTCAGCTGACGATTATAAAACTAGATTGCAAGAAGTTGAAAAGCTAATCATTCCTTTCTTACAAAAACTATATTCTACGGCCGAGAAAGAATACATATACTGGCCTAATCGTAAAACAACAATTGAAGGCCAAATCAGTAAGATTTTGAAATTAACTCGTGGGTAATTATGTATATTTTTATTGTGACATCAACTTTAAATCCAAAGATTGGTATTCTTTCTCCTGAGGAACGATATCAACAAACCTTAAAGACAATTCAATCAATCAAAGACAAAGTTAAAGACTCCGTTATATTAGTCTTGGATTCGTCTCCTGTGCCGTTAGAACAGGCTATGATTGATGGTTTAAAGTCAAAGGTTGATTACTTCATATCTCTGTTTAACCATACGCATGCTATGGAGTTAGGTAATGCTGGCCTCAAGAGTCCAGCTGAATGTTATATTATGATTGTTGCTTTGGACATCATTCGTAACCTAGCACTAGATAAAGTACAACGAGTATTCAAAATAACAGGCCGAGGTGAATTATCTGACCGATTTAATATTGAGGATTACGATAATCCTGATATGAAAGGCAAATATGTGTTTAAACGCAGAGTTGTATCGTGGATGACACCTCAATTAAATTTAGTTGATACTCGTTTGTGGTCATTTGACTATCCCATGCTGGAAGAAGTTAATCACATGGTTAGACAAGCGTATGATGATTGTATGAATACTCGCTGGGATTTGGAACATATATATTTCAAGGTGATGGACAAAGAAAAACTATTTGAGAGAGATGTAATTGGCATGAAGTGTCAACTAGCATCTGATGGGACATTAATTGATGAATAAACCTTTAGTAACAATAATTACACCAACCACTGGTTCAAAATTCTTAACCAAAGTTATTGAATCGGTCCAAGACCAAACCTATAAGAATATCCAACATCTAGTAGTTGTGGATGGCCCATCCGATTCAGCCTGTGAAGTTCTACGTGAGTATCTGGCTATCCCGAATATCGACATCTTAAAACTTCCATATAACACCGGTCATGACCAATACAATGGCCATCGTATTTATGGCGCATCCACATTTTTAGCCAAAGGTGATTACTTTATTTTCTTAGATGAAGATAACTGGTTAGACCCCAATCATGTTCAAGCATTAGTAGATGTTATTGGTGATAATTCTTGGGCCTATACCTTACGCAAGATTGTTAATCAGGATGGCGAATACATATGTAATGATGATTGTGAATCGTTAGGTAATTGGATGTCTATCCTCAATGATAACTTTGTTGATGTTAATTGTTATATGCTTCGTAAAGATGTTGCTCTAAATTTTGCACCTGGTTGGTATCGCAGAGCTAGGCATCCACAAGAACAACCAGAAGTTGACCGCCTATTAAGTGGGTGGCTAAAACAGAATCATTTTGCAGCAAATTGTACAGGTGAATACACGGTCAATTATCGTGTAGCAAGTAGGGCTGACTCGGTGACAGGTGAGTTTTTCTTAAAAGGTAATGAATATATGAGTCAACGAATGAACGGAGAGTATCCATGGCGAAAGATTTAATAATTGGTGTATTTTCTAACTATGGATATGATGATGTTAAGCCATGGGTGAAATCGGCTAAAGAGTGTGGTTTCAAAGGTGATGTTGTATTAATCGCTATTGATGTTAAAGAAGAAACCTGTAAGAAGATTGAGGAAGATGGGGTTATCGTAGTCCGTGCTAAAAAGAACGGCAATATGATGATACACATGGAGAGATTCTACCATGTACACAAATATCTATCTGAAAATCCAGATTATTTCTATGTCATATCTACTGATGTTCGTGATGTAATCTTCCAAAAGGATCCCATAGAATGGTTTGATTTTTTCTTCAGAAAATACATTGTTTCATCGGGTGAGGCTATTCAGATTAAGAACGAACAATGGAACAGAGATAATATTATCAAAAACTTCGGCCAGTATTATTATGAAGAAGTGAAAGATGAGGTTGTTCAATGTGTTGGTGTTTTAGGTGGTCATGCTAAATATATGAAAGACTTATGTTTCTATATTTACCAAATGTCATTAAATCGTCCTGATTGGGTTGCTGACCAGGCTGCATACAATATGATTATACATAAGTCACCATGGAAAGAATTAACTTACCATGCAGAATTAAAGGACGCTTGGGCCATTAATGCTCATGTAACAAATTTTGAACCAGACAAAGATAAGTTTGGTCCCCATTTATTGGAACAGCGACCATACCTAGAAGATGGTATGATTATCGATGGCAAGACAAAGGATCCATTCCATATTGTTCACCAGTATGACCGTGTTAAGGAATGGAAGAAATTTTACGAAGATAAGTATGATGTGAAGATTAATTCACAATACACACCAGATGATGATATGATTGTTATTAATACAGGAGTTTAATATGAAGTGCTTAGTTACGGGTGGTGCTGGTTTTATTGGTTCTAATTTGGTTGACAAGTTAATTGAAATGAGTTATGATGTTGTTGTGATTGATGATGAATCTGCTACAGCACATGACCAGTTCTATTACAATCCGAAGGCTAAATATTACAAGTATGATATTTGTGATTATGTGAATACACGGCCAATATACAATGGTGTAGATTATGTATTCCACTTGGCGGCCGAATCTCGTATTCAACCCACTATCGAAAATCCAGTTGGAGCAGTCAAGACCAATACATTAGGTACAGCAATAGTATTACAATGCGCCCGAGAGGCTGGAGTTAAACGATTGATGAACTCATCCACTTCATCTGCTTACGGATTAGCAAATACACCACCATTAAAAGAATCTATGCCAACAGATTGTTTGAATCCATACTCTGTTTCTAAAGTTGCAGGTGAATCTTTATGTAAGATGTATTATGACTTGTTTGGCCTAGAAACAATTGTATTCCGTTACTTCAATGTATATGGCCCAAGACAACCAATGCGTGGCCAGTATGCGCCTGTGATTGGGTTGTTCTTACGCCAGAAAGATGCAGGTGAATCTCTGACTATTGTTGGTGATGGTTCACAGAAACGAGATTTTACCCATGTCAACGATATTGTTAATGCTAACATTCTAGCTGCAACTACGGTGTTTGATGATAAACCACCAATTGGACTATCTACACATGTATTAAAACCATTTGGTCAAATCTACAATGTAGGAACAGGTAAAAATCATTCAGTATTAGATTTAGCTAAAATGATTTCCGTTAATTACACATTTATACCAGCTAGACTAGGTGAGGCTAAAGAATCACTAGCTAGCAATTCGAAAATCAGAGAATACTTTGATTGGACTCCAACAGTTAAGTTGGAAGATTACATCAAGGAACAATTGAATGGCTAATATTACTATCGTTACTGCTTTCTTTGACATTGGCCGAGAAACTTGGACAGAGGACAAAGGATTACCTCACTATCTGTATAGACAGACACAAACTTACTTTGATAGATTTGCTAATATGGCTCAACTCAACAATGAGATGGTCATATTTACCTCACATGACTTGGTTGACAAAGTGAAAGAATATCGCAAGGGTAAAGAAGATATTACTACTGTTGTTGGTGTTGATTATGCTGATGAATTCAAAGAATTGCGATTAGCTATTGCAACTATTCAAACTAATCCAGATTATCAGAAACTAATTAATCCTAAGCAAGTTAGGAATCCAGAATATTGGTCTCCTGATTATGTCCTAGTCAATACTCTGAAATCTCATTTTGTTAATCGTGCTATCACTACCCATGATGTATCTAATGAATTGGTGGCATGGGTTGATTTTGGATACTGTCGTAATGTAGAAGAATTCATTAAAGGTACCGAGTGGAATTACGACTTCGATCCAGAAAAGATGCATCTGTTTGAGTTAAAAGAATATGACATTGAAAATAAGACAATCTTAGATTTGATTGTGGAGAATGATGTACATATGACAGGAGGTGCTATTGTTGGTGGTAAATCAGTATGGCCTACATTTGATAGGTTAATTCAACATGCTTTTACTGAATTATACAATAACAATTTGGTCGATGATGACCAGACTTTGTTATTAATGGCGTATTTGTTTAATCCGAAGATGTTTGAAATTAGAAAAGTTACTCATGGAGACGATTGGCTACGACATAATTCGGTTTTCAATAAATATAATACATAAATAAGCGACACATTACGACCGCAGAGAGTTGTTGACCAATGATTTCAATAAAAAAACTATTAGCTGAAGCTGAAGATGCCGAACAAACTGGCGGCGAGAAACTTAAGCACATCGAACACTTAGAGGACCATCCAATTAATGATGGCGCTAAAGGATTCGACCATGCTGTTGGTGCCTTAGAAAAAGTAAAACACCACATTCTTCAGAATAAAAATGATTCAGATTTGACCATGAAGCATGATGGTTCACCATCTCTTGTATATGGCCATCATCCTGATAACGGCAAATTCTTTGTTGCATCTAAATCAGCATTTAATAAATCACCTAAAATTAACTATACCGATAAAGATATAGAGAAGAACCATGGCCATGCGCCTGGCCTAGTTGATAAATTAAAAGCAGCCTTACATCATATCCCTAAGATTGTCCCTAAAAAAGGTGTGTTTCAAGGTGATATGTTGTATTCTCCTGGTGATGTAAAACACGAGAATGGCAAAGTTAAGTTTACTCCAAATACTATTACCTATACTGCTCACGATAAAAGTGAAGAAGGTAAAAAGATTGCTAACTCTAAGATTGGGCTATATACCCACACAGAGTATCGTGGCAAAGATGCTTCTTCTATGAACGCTCACTTTGATCCAGACCTTTCTGGTTTCAAACACAATGCAGATGTATACCACAGAGAACCTGGCCACAATACCACAAATGTTAATTTCACTCAAGCTGAAAAAGATGCTTATGAGAAACATTTAAAAGATGCGCAAGATGTCCATACTAAACATGGTAAACAGATGTATGCTCCAATTGATAGGGTTCGTGACCACATGAAATCTTACATCAATGATACAGTAAGAACTGGTGAGAAACCAAGTCCAGAAGGATTACAACACCATATAACTGCTAACTACACTAAAGCTATCGATAAAGTAAAAACACAAAAATCAAAAGATGCTAAGGCTGAAGAATTAAAAGGCCACTTGAACCATGTTGAAGCAAACAAAGAACACTTCAAAAATGTATTCAAATTGCACCACCACCTCCAACAAGCTAAGAATGTATTAGTTCATGTGTTAGCTAAACGCACAGGCGGCCTAGGACATACTGTATCTGGTGAAAAAGTTAAACCTGAAGGTTTTGTAGTTAACCACGAAGGACAACCAACAAAATTAAATGATAGAGCTGAATTCAATCGTTTAAACTTCTTAAAAAGTCAGCAAAGAAAATGAAAAAAATAACAGACATTTTAAAAGAAAATAGTTTACACATGTTTGATGTGGATGATACACTATTTCATACTACCGCTAAGATTCATGTCAAAGACAAAACTAATAAAACAGTTAAGACTTTATCTAACCAAGAGTTTAATACGCATACTCTTGAACCTGGTCACCACTATGATTTTTCTGAGTTTCGTGATGCTGATAAATTCCACAAGGAATCTAAACCTATCAGTAAGATGATTAATAAGATTAAGGCTATCCATAAGAATGTTCAGAAGAAACCTGACAGTAAGGTTATCCTAAATACTGCCAGAGCAGACTTTGATGATAAACATAAATTCTTAGACAAGTTTAAAAAACATGGAATTAACATGGATGATATCCATGTAGAAAGAGCAGGCAATCTTCCAGGTGATGAACATCCATCCGAAAAGAAAGCTCAAATTGTACGAAATCATTTAGCAAGAAAGAAATACAAGGATGTGCATCTGTATGATGACAGCCTAAGTAACTTAAAGGCACTAAAGAAAATGAAGAATGAATATCCGGATATAAACTTTCATGCTCATCATGTACAACCTGATGGCACCACAAAAGAATTGAAAGATGAATAATATGATTAAAGAAAAAATAGAAACTTTTTTTAAAAATTTATTCACCGAACCAGATAATGAAACTTGGTGTATTATTAAAATCTTAACAGGTTTAGGTGCATTGACATTTCTTGGTGCTTCAGTATATCATGTTGTAATTAATCACACCTTTGATGCTCAATCTTTTGGTACAGGATTAGGATCATTGTTAGCAGGTAGTGGTGGTTCTATGTTAATGAAAAAGGATACTCCAGTACAATGAAATCGTTTTTAAGTCTTATGGAAGAAGAAACCAAATCAGTAGCAATGCTATTTGGCCGGATGAACCCACCAACAAAGGGCCATGAAGAAAATGTCAATGGCCTTAAAGATTATGCAACTAAGCATAAAGCTGACCATTTAGTCGTTGCATCAGGTTCACATGACCCTAAAAAGAATCCATTATCTCCAGAAGATAAAGCAAAGCATCTAAAAAGAGCATTCCCACAAACTAATATTAAAGTTGCAGATAAAGAACACCCAACTATATTACATTGGGCATCAGCCATGCACAAACAAGGATATAGTCATCTCCATGTGATGGCAGGTTCTGATAGAGTCGGTGAATATAAAAGATTATTGAACCAATACAATGGCCAAGAAGGCAAACACGGCCATTACAACTTTAAGAAGATATCTGTACATTCAACCGGAGAAAGACAATCTGGTGTATCAGGAACAGATATGCGTAATCATGTTAAGAAGAATGATTACGATTCTTTCAAAAGTGGATTGCCGTCAGCCATGCAAGCTAATGATAAACATTCCCGTGAATTGTTCCATGATACTAAAAAGGGTATGGGTATCCACGAGAACACCAACCGTGGTATGTTTAAGGCCTTATTCTTAGTTGGTGGTCCAGGCTCAGGCAAAGATGTAATTATACACGAAGCTATCTCAGAAAGAAATATAACAGAACTTAATGCTAATAAGGCATACGAGTTCTTAATGGACAAAAAGAAATTATCGGAAGAAACACGAGATTATCAGCTTAATGCTATCCGTAATCGGACAGCGTTGGTAATCAATGGTGCTTCGGACGACCTATCCAAAATCACTTCTATCAAAGAGGAATTGGATGAATTAGGTTATACTTCAATGATGGTGTTTGTTAATACCTCAAATGAAGTGTCCCAAAACAGAAATACTCGACATGCTAGGATCATATCAGAGCAAATCAGACAAGAAAAATGGCAAAAATCACAATCAAATTTAGACTATTTTTATGAGATGTTTTCTTGTTTCCTGGAGTTCGATAATTCTGTTAATATGCAAGGCTCTGATTTATTAATCACCGAAGCTAAGCAAAATGAGATAAGTGATATTTGTAATGAGATATCCTATTTCTTTAAAACGAAAGTGGCTAACGAGCAAGCAATTGCATGGTCCCTTTCAAATGATAAATTGAATGAAAAGGAATTAACAAATGAAAAACATATTAAACACATTAAAAAGGGTTATGGAAAAGGTTTCGAGAAAGCTCTTCAAAAGAAAAATCTCAAAACCAAAGGCTTGCCAACACGCATGCTTAAAGACAACAACTCATCAGTCGACCAAATGCTCAGAAAAGCCGGTAAGCCGGACGACATCAGAGATACCGATGTCAAACCAAACAACGACTACATCTACCGCACCTACGAAGAAACGCAGGTCAGGCAAGAGGCCGTATTACCATCACTCAAAGTCAGCCCAGAGCCAAAAATCAAAGCCTTCGACACCGATAAAGAATCCCCAAAAATGAAGCGTAAGTCTGGTGTATCATTACTACCAGGTAAAGCAATGCAAGGTACTGGTGTCGGAAACACATTTGATACCAGAACTTCGGGTTCTGTGTACCCAATGAGCGGCTTGGGCAACACAACATATAATGAAAGCTTCAATAAATTTAGAAATAAACTTAAATCAGAGGCGATTGATTCACCTGGCCCAGCAGACATGGGTATGGTTGGTGGAGTAGCAAATGGTGTCAACAAAGAACCAATGCAAACATTAAACGATAAAGTTTCAACAAGTGTAACAAAAAAGAAATCATCAAAGAAAAGATTCGATAAATAAGCAACTAACAATGTTCGCAGCGGACACAGGAGATTAAAATGTTTCAGAAATTTGGTAAAAGTATTCCACAGTCATTAGTAGATATGGTTTCAGGTATTATGGAGGCTAAGGTAGAACCTGATGCTCCTGATGCTGATGCTATTGCTCGTAAGAAAAGATTACAAGCCATCAAAGATAAACAAGAAGATGATGCTGCGGAACGTGGTGCTGGTGAAAAGAAACCTTCAGGTACTCGTACTGTTGCTGGAACATCTTATGGTGGTGCTAAACAAAAAGATGAACCGATGGAAGAAGAAGATTTAGCGAGAGTGCGTAGTTTAATTCAAGCTCGTAAAAAACAATACCAAGAGTCAGAAGAATTCGAATTACACTTAGATTTAACTGAAGGTATTGAATCTTTTGGTTTAAAAGCATCAGATGAGCAAAAGAAAAAGGCTAAAGAAACTGGTGAGAAATTCGTAGCCGCAGCTTTAGCAAAACGTGAAAAAACTAAAAAAGAATCAATGATGGGTGCAGCTTCATCTAATCTTACGGGCATGGGTGAATCTCGTGGTCATAAAATCATTGCTGATAAATTAAAACAAATTGACCGTATGAGTTCTGGTATTGCACCAGACCATAGTATAAATGTACAAAGCACTAAAGATAAACTTAAAGATGCAGCAAATCTTAAACAGGTTGAAATTGTAAATCAAAAAGACACTTCGGTTAAAGAAGGGGTTCTTGATGATATTCGTGCTAAAAATCCTGATGTTTCTGGAGAATTTAAAAAGCTTAGAGATAGGATGCATAAAAATTTAGATGCACATGATGCTCATCATCATGGTAATATGCAACATGATTTGAAAAAGAAAGATGCCATGTTGGATTCTGATATAAAAGATAAAGAAACAGAAAGACAACTTAAATTAGCTAGGCAGAAAAATGATGATAAAATGTGGTCACATTTGACTGGTGCTCCTCATGCTAAAAATGAGAGTAAACAAGTTGAGTTAGATGAACTTATAAATCCTCCTAAAAAACCAGTTAAAAATGAATATGCTAATGCAACATCTTATATTCATAAGGATAATACAACGAGTAGACAAAATGGCATGTCTAAAAAAATTGATCCAACTAACCATACGATAAGGCCTGACGGTGTAGTTATTCACAATAGCACTGGGCGTCAAATTGGAGTTGCGTCTAAACCACAGGTTAAAGAAGAATCTCTCATTGAAATCTCCAAAAAAGTTTTAGGTTCATATATCCAAAAAGCTTCATCTCCTACTGGTGAAAAAAGTAATGTAAACTTAGCATCCCGTGCTGCTGCAAAATTAGCAGATGATGGTGAAGATGACGGCGAGAAAGATGACCGTAAAGCATATCATCGCTCAATTGGTATTGGCCGTGCTGCTGGTAAATTAGCAAAAGAAGCAACCGATACAGAAACTAAAGATGCATCAGGTAAAGTTACTTCTTGGCAACATACAGGTGACTGGAAGAAATCAGCACCAGGACACACAGGTACCAAAACAGGTAAAGGTAAAGTTGCTCATCTAAGTGACTTCGCTCGTAAAAAGACTACACAAATGGCATCAGAAGAAAGTGTGAGTGAAGAATCTTTGGATGAAATTTCGGCTGACTTAGTTGGTCGTTATTCTGATAAAGCAAATAAAGAATACAATGACCCAAAAACATCAGAACATAAAAAGGCTACACGCCGTGCTGGTTTGATGTTAGGTTATAATAAAGCTAAAGGTCGTGCTAATGTTCCAGCTACATATAAAGAAGAAGCTGAAGAATTTACTCATGGTAGAGAAACACTATCATATGGTACCGGTATACATCCTAATGTAGCTAAAGAACTCCATAAACATGCTGGTAAAATTGAAGCTATCTTTCATAATACAAAAGATAATGCTATGGCGGCTGTAGTTCATAATTCAGAAGATGGTGTACATGGTGACCATCATGTTTTACATTTTATTAATAATAAGAAAGTACACACAACAATTCATCCAACATTTGGTGATGCTGAAGCTCACGGTGTTAAAACTGTAACAACTAAGGCTGGGTTGAAACATCTTAATAAAATGCACGGCCTGATGGAAGAAGTTGAGATAGATGAAGGTGTTTACAGTGACGCAAAGAAAAACTCTAAAAATGCTGAACATTATCCTAAAGCCGGTGAATCATTACCTGATTATAAAAAAAGAATGAGTGATAGTAGAGCTGCTGCGGATAAAAAAACTAGTGATTTTGTTAAAAAGACATTCACTAAAGAAGAAGCTGAAGAATTAGATGAATTATCTAAAGGCACATTAGCATCATATGTCAAAGGTGCTGCTGCTGATTTACCACGCCTAGGTAATACTTTGGGTCGTTTACAAACTCACGGTAAATTAAAAGATGTTGAAAAACGAGCTAGTAAACACATCATTAACCGATATCGTGGTATTGGAAGAGCAGCAGATAAATTAGCCAAAGAAGATAGTAAATCTCCTGGCCAAGATGAAGATAACCACATGTCACCTGGTGCTACGGCAAGGAACTAATATGGAACAATTACAAGAATTTGCTAAAGAGATTGTGGATCGTTATATCAAGTCGATGGGTTATAATCCGGAGACTATTGATAGAAACAAACGTATGGCTTTCACTAAGACTAGAGCATTCCAAAACTTCGCTGCTCGTATGCATGAAGAAGTTGAGTTGGATGAACCAGTTAGAGGCCAAAGTAGAGGTAAAATAACTAAGACTAAAACGGGTACTTATGTTGCTACCAATCAATCAGGTAATACAAAATCTTTCAATTCTGAACATGAAGCTAAAAAGCATTCAGAAACAGGAGAATTAGACGAAGCTAAAGATAGTTATACAATCTATCATCCTACATATTCTGCTGCTGTGCAACATGCCCACGAACACTTAAAGAAAAAAGGTTTAGAGATATCAGATGATGATTGGTTTCGTCATGTAAACTCTGGTCCTAAGAAGCCAGGTGAAGGCCAAACTAATCGTTTAGATATCCCATTGCATAAAGATGGTAAAGAAACTAAGAAACATGCTCACATTCAAGTACACAACCGTGGCAACGATGTTAAAAATGCTTACGAATTGAATATGTACCATGAAGCTTTAGAATTTGGCCAAGGTGATTTTGATCCTAAAGGAACTTCAGCTAAAGTAGTTGGTGAAAAGAAATTATCTAAAAAGGCTTCTGTTGTCAAGGAGTTATACATGAAACATAGGGAAGTAAGAGAAGAGCTCTATGACCATGAAAAAGATGATAAAGATGCTGGTAACTATGGTAAGAAACCAAAGTTAGCAACACCGGACGGTGACCAGACCGGAGATAAAAAATCTCAAGCTGCGGCAGTGATGAGTGGTGGAACTACTTTGACTGGCCAAAAAAGAGATACGGTTGAGATTGATCCTATATTACAGAGAGCAAAACCTGGCGTATCCAATGCAGACATGGGCCAACAAAAATAATAAATAGCAATATAATTCCGAAAAGATTAAGGAGAAATACAAAATGGCAACAAATCAAGGTAATTACGATAGTAGCGCAAATGTCCCTTTATGGGCGGCTGCATCAGTTTTTAAAGCGCCAACAACAGCCGAAGCAACAGCTCTGTATGGTAACACAACTACAAGTTCTTATGTCACAGGCGAGGCAATAGGTGTATTCGCAGTTGATGACAATGAAATTCAAGTTGGCGGTAGCAAAGGTTCACATGCTGGTTGGGTATTACGCACAACTGGTTCAGGTGGTCGTGCTGGTCGTGTAACGGAAGAAACTCTTTCAGTAGTTTCTACATTCCGTACAGATAACAATGCGGATGATGCAGTATATCCAGATTCATCAATTGTTGTTTCAACACAACCTTTATCAGCATTAGTTCGTGCTAATACTGCTAATGCTAATACCGCTTCATTCACAGTTGCTGTTGCTTCTAAACCTACTCGTTCTACAGTAACATATGTATGGCAATTAAATACTGCTGACGGTGTATTAGGTTGGACTAATGTTGTAGATGGCGTTGGTACTCAACGTGGTAATACAACATTCGCTGGTAGTACATCAGCTACATTGTTGGTATCTCCTGCAAATACAAGTGCTAACTTGTTGGTATTCCGTGTAACAGCTACAAGCACACCACCTGCAGGCATTACAAATGCTACAGCAACATCAGTTACTTCAGCAAATGCACAAATCACAGTCTTGGTACCTTAATTGATATCGCATAAATAAGAGGGACTTCGGTCCCTTTTATTTTTTGATATACGAGATTTTAATGATTGATGATTTAAATGATGACAATTTTTTGATATATGCAATGAAGGCATACACTTCGCCTCATTACATAATGGCAGAATTTGAATCGGACATGAAAAGAACCAAATATCTGAAGAAGCTATTCCGCAGATATAAAACGAATAAAGACCTTAAAGAGAGGTTGATTCTTAACCACCTCATTTTATTATACAATGTGTTTTCAGTTGAAGCAACTACTCGAATTCTGTTCTTTAAAATAGATGAACGGGATTATGATATATTAAAGACCTTTTTGGTTTATTTAAATTATATGCCTACGAAAGTAGAAGGAATCAATGGTTCCGACATTATATCATCTAACATTTTAATAAATATGGACATCGCAGAGATACTGAGGAAACTATAATGATATCTTTTAAACAATACATGTTGGAAGAAACCGATAAAAAAGATACAATCACCTTTGATATTCCATTGCTTATCCGAGTATTGGAATTAGCAAGAGAAGATGTCAAATCAGATATGGATTTACACCGAGTGGTGGAAAGGCTAATTGATATCCGTAGCAGAGGCACATTGACTATGGATGATTATGATTTCATTGCACATCTCAAAGAAGATGTAATGGATGAGCATATTGTTAAATCAGGTAGCCACTACAAACTTGTTTCTAAGAAGACAGGTAAAAACTTAGGTACTTACCCTTCTAAAGCTGGTGCACAGAAACGAGAAAGACAGGTTCAATACTTTAAGCATATGGGTGAATGTGATGGTGGTGCAATTGGTGGTTCAACTGGACCAACAAATGTAACTGGAGTTAAATCGTCTACAGATCCAGTGAGTGCTACCGCTGTTCATCCTAATAAGAAAAAGAAATACTTGATGGGCATTAGAAGAAGCCCACCAAAGATGTAACGGAGTTATTATGAATATAACAGAACAACAATTGAGTCAAATCTTACCACGCAATAAAAACTTAGGTGAATTGTGTCAAGCATTAAATAAAGTGTTACCTAGATATGGAATCAATACAACTAATCGTATTGCGGGGTTTCTAGCACAATGTGGAGTTGAATCTTCAGATTTTACTGTTTTTATTGAAAACTTAAATTATTCAGCTGCTGGATTATTATCAGTTTTCTCCAAATACTTTGACCATCAAGCAGCTGAAACTTATGAACATCATCCAGATAAAATAGCTAATCGAGTATACGCTTCTCGTATGGGCAATGGTCCAGAGAGTTCAGGAGATGGATTTAAATATCGAGGCCGCGGTGCTATTCAAATAACTGGACATGATAATTATTCATTATTCGCTAAAAGCATTGGATTGTCAGTTGATGATACAATTAATTATTTAACCACTACACAAGGTGCTATCGAAGGTGCTTGTTGGTTTTGGAAAATTAGAAATATTAATTCAGCTTGTGATGCTGATGATATCGCAAAAATGACTAGGTCGATTAATGGTGGTTCTAATGGATTAGACCAACGACACTTAAAATATGAAACTGCAAAAGGATTGATAGTATGATAATGTTCTTATTACGCCTTATTTCAACTGATTGGTATGGCATGTTCATACATATTATATTTGCTACCGGTTTAGTTCTTTATGTACTAGGTCACTTTTATAATAAAGTACAATCATTTTCAACAAGTGGTGTACTTTTGGGACTAATTGACCAGATTACACCTTATGCTT
>Ga0114962_10001675_pt1 | contig 19006 bp, 17 predicted proteins | sample C_130820_MF_Meta_FD_87017 | JGI IMG/M metagenome (GOLD analysis project Ga0114962, IMG submission 87017) | Freshwater microbial communities from Lake Croche, Canada to study carbon cycling - C_130820_MF_MetaG | ecosystem: Environmental > Aquatic > Freshwater > Lake | place: Lake Croche, Canada... | reverse complement strand
GATGACGGTAAATGCGTATTTGATCCATTAATTATGCGTCGCGCATTAGAGTACGTTAAGAAATTTGACGGTGTTATAGCGCAGCATGCTCAAGAACCAACTCTCACTAAAGATTCACAAATGAATGAAGGAGTAATTTCAGCGCAACTTGGTTTGAAAGGTTGGCCAGCAGTAGCAGAGGAAGCAATTATTGCTCGAGACGTTCTTCTAGCAGAGCACACTGATTCTCGTTTGCACATTTGCCATTTAACAACAGCTGGTGGTGTGGAAATTATTCGATGGGCGAAAGCTCGTGGAATTAAAGTTACAGCTGAGGTAACGCCTCATCACTTATTGCTTACCGATGATTATGTTAAGAATTATGATCCTGTTTATAAAGTAAATCCACCGTTGCGTCGGGAAATTGATGTCCTTGCACTGAGGGCAGGACTTGCTGACGGCACTATCGATATTGTTGCTACTGATCATGCACCACATAGCTCTGAAAGCAAAGATTGCGAATGGGCTGAGGCAAGTTTTGGAATGGTCGGACTTGAGACGGCATTATCAATAGTTATTAAGACCATGGTTCAAAGTGGGGCCATGGATTACGAAAGTGTTGCTGATCGTTTATCTGTAGCACCTGCTCGCATTGGTCGCTACGAAAATCATGGTCAACCATTAGAGATTGGAAAACCAGCCAATATCACCGTAGTCGATACCGTAGCAAAGTGGATAGTTGATCGCGATCTAATGTCATCCAGATCTAAGAACACGCCATTTCACGGCTTTGAACTCCCGGGCGTTGTAACCCACACTTTCTTTAACGGAAAGTTGGTTTATGGTGAGTAAGGCACTTTTAGTTCTTGAAGATGGCCGAGTTTTTTCTGGTAACTCGTGGGCTGCTACTGGAATCACTTTTGGGGAAGCAGTTTTTTCAACTGGGATGACTGGTTATCAAGAGACTCTTACCGACCCGAGCTATCACAAGCAAGTAGTAATAATGACTGCGCCCCATATCGGCAACACGGGCATGAATAAGTCTGATGAAGAGTCGCAGAAGATTTGGGTTAGTGGTTTTGTTGTTAGAAATCCTGCGTCAATCGTGAGCAACTGGCGTTCCGAACGCACATTGGAATCAGATCTGATTGCACAAGAAATTGTGGGAATCAGTGGCGTAGATACTCGTGCTCTTACGAGGCATTTGCGCGACCGGGGTGCTATGAAAGTAGGTATCTTTTCGAACGTTGAACTTTCGCTCGAAGAGATGGTCTCTCAAGTTCGCGCGAGTGGCTCGATGTCTGGAGCGTATTTGGCTAAAGACGTTTCAACCCAAAGAACATATGTCGTACCTGCTCAAGGCCAGAAAGAATTCGTTGTTGCTGCGTTAGATCTAGGTATCAAAGCAGCCACCCCACGGTCTATGTCCGAACGTGGGATTGAAGTTCACGTGATGCCTTATGACACAACTTTTCAGCAGATCCAAGAGCTAAATCCAGATGGTGTGTTTATCTCGAATGGGCCAGGCGATCCGTCAACCATGAATGATGTCGTCGAGTTAGTTCGTGAAGTTTTATCCGCGAAGATACCCATTTTCGGAATTTGCTTTGGGCATCAGATATTAGGGCGGGCACTTGGATTTGAAACATATAAATTGCAATTCGGTCATCGCGGAATTAATCAGCCAGTTATCGACAGAATTACCGAGAAAGTCGAAATAACCGCACACAATCATGGTTTTGCAATTAAGGCTCCGACAAAAGGTACTTTTACAACTGTTTTCGGCCCCGGGCAAGTAACGCATGTAAATCTAAATGACGACGTCGTTGAAGGCTTGGAACTTTTAGAACAGCCAGCTTTTAGCGTTCAGTATCACCCGGAAGCAGCGGCTGGTCCGCATGATGCGAATTATCTTTTCGATCGCTTCGTAGATTTAATGGCGAAGAATGCAATTGGAGTAACAAATGCCTAGAGATACTTCGATTAAAAGTGTTTTAGTTATCGGTAGTGGTCCAATCGTCATTGGGCAAGCCTGCGAATTCGATTACTCCGGAACGCAAGCTTGTCGAGTTCTGCGCTCTGAAGGTATTCGGGTGATTTTGGTAAATTCAAATCCAGCAACGATTATGACTGATCCTGAGTTTGCAGATGCCACATATATCGAGCCAATAACTGCGGAATACATTGAAAAGATTATCGAAATTGAAAAGCCAGATGCCATTTTGGCAACCCTTGGTGGGCAAACGGCACTGAATGCAGCAATCGCACTTAACGACCGCGGCACCTTGGAAAAGTACGGGGTCAAATTAATTGGCGCTGACATTGCGGCAATAAATCGTGGTGAAAATCGCGAACTTTTTAGAGCGATTGTTGAGAAGGTCGGGGGAGAATCTTCGAAATCTCTGATCTGCCACACCATTGAAGAAGTACTGGCAGCAGCAATCGAACTTAGCTACCCAGTCGTAGTACGGCCGTCTTTTACTATGGGTGGACTTGGATCTGGAATCGCATTTGATGAATCGGCATTGCGGCAAATTGCTGGCGCAGGCCTAGCTCATAGCCCTACTTCAGAAGTTCTAATTGAAGAGTCGATCATAGGCTGGAAAGAATATGAATTAGAAGTTATGCGCGACCACAAAGATAACGTGGTTATCGTTTGCACAATTGAGAATGTAGATCCAATGGGTGTTCACACTGGCGACTCGATTACCGTTGCTCCCGCAATGACCCTTACTGACGTTGAATATCAGAGATTACGTAATCTTTCGATTGACATCATCCGCGAGGTCGGTGTTGCAACTGGTGGATGCAATATCCAATTCGCCGTAAATCCTCATAATGGCCGAATCATTGTGATCGAAATGAATCCACGAGTTTCCCGGTCGAGTGCACTTGCATCTAAAGCAACTGGATTCCCGATTGCTAAAATCGCCACAAAATTGGCGATCGGTTATTCCCTAGATGAGATTCAGAATGACATCACCAAAGTGACTCCTGCATCCTTTGAACCAACCCTTGATTATGTAGTTGTAAAAGCTCCAAGATTTGCTTTTGAGAAATTCGCAGATGCCGATCCTCGACTTACGACTACTATGAAATCTGTTGGCGAAGCGATGGCAATTGGTCGCTCATTCGCCGAGGCGCTACAGAAAGCTTTGCGTTCTTTGGAACGCAAAGAGGCACCCTTCTCTTGGCCATCTCCGGCTGGACATGGTGAACTTGCAGCACTCCTTAAAGCGATAGAAATTCCAACTGAATATCGATTGCAACAAGTTCAACGTGCCCTCTGGTGGGGTGCGGGGGTAGAAGAAGTTTTTGCGGCAACTAAAATCGATCCTTGGTTCCTAAATGAAATCGTACGACTTAACGAAGCTGCCAAAGTAATAGCACTGCCAGGTGAACTGACTTTCGAAATCCTGCAGGGTGCAAAGCAACTGGGATTTTCTGACCTGCAAATTGCTAACCTAAGGGGTATTTCTGAGATTGAAGTTCGTTCAGCACGCGGGACTCTTAATCTGCATGCGGTTTACAAAACTGTTGATACTTGCGCGGCAGAATTCGAAGCTTTCACGCCGTATCACTACTCGAGCTACGAAGAAGAGACTGAAGTTAAACCACGAACTAAACCAGCGGTAATCATTCTCGGCTCTGGCCCAAACCGAATCGGTCAGGGAATCGAATTCGATTATTCCTGCGTACACGCCTCTTTCACTTTACGTGAAGCAGATTTCGAAACAATCATGATCAATTGCAACCCAGAAACGGTTTCTACAGATTATGACACTAGTGACCGGTTGTATTTTGAGCCGCTAACGCTAGAAGATGTGTTAGAAATTGTGCGTGCCGAAGAATTGGCTGGGCCAGTCCTAGGTGTGATTACCCAACTTGGAGGACAAACTCCGTTAGGTCTGGCCGCGGGTTTAAAAGCTGCTGGCGTAAATATTCTCGGTACTTCGCCAGATGCAATTAATCTAGCCGAAGATCGTGGCGAATTCGGAGAAGTTCTCGCTCGCCAAGAATTAGTAGCACCTAAATTTGGTATGGCCGCATCGCAAATGGAAGCTTTGAAGATTGCCCACGAAATTGGTTACCCGGTATTAGTTCGCCCAAGTTTCGTGCTGGGTGGTCGTGGAATGGAAATTGTTTACGATGATGAATCCCTTTCAAGTTTCATCGCTCGCGCAACAGATATCACACCTGATCGTCCGGTGTTGGTTGATCGCTTCTTAGATAGTGCGATTGAAATTGATGTTGACGCACTATTCGACGGCGAAGAATTATTCCTTGGTGGTGTAATGGAACACATCGAAGAAGCTGGTATCCACTCTGGCGACAGTGCATGTGTGTTACCTGCAATGACGCTGACTGAAGAGGCTGCTGCAGAAATACTGGTTGCAACTGAGAAAATAGCACGTGGCGTCGGAGTTCGCGGTTTAATCAATATCCAATTCGCGCTAGCCGATAAGCAACTCTACGTTCTTGAAGCTAATCCAAGAGCTTCTCGTACAGTTCCGTTTGTTAGTAAAGCAACCGGCGTTCCTTTGGCGAAAGCGGCCGCTCGAATCTCAGTTGGTTCAACAATTGCACAGTTACGCAATGAAGGAATGCTTCCAGCCGGAAACGGCAAAGCAAAAGGTATTTCAGTTAAGGAAGCAGTCCTTCCTTGGAATCGTTTCCGCAGAGCGGATGGACGCGGAGTTGACTCAGTTTTAGGACCTGAAATGAGATCGACCGGCGAGGTTATGGGTATCGCTGCGACCTTCGGCGAGAGTTATGCAAAAAGTCAGATTTCTTCGTTTGGTCCATTGCCGAAAAAAGGCAAGGTATTTGTTTCATTAGCTGACAAAGATAAAACACAGGGGATCGCGCCAGCTAGATCACTTATCGAATTAGGTTTCACAATCTTGGCGACGACGGGAACTGCCGCTTCATTGCGTAATGCGGGCATCGACGTAACCGAGGTTCGTAAATATTCCGAAGGCGTTGGCGAAATGGGGCAACGCACCATTGTTGATCTCTTGCATGCTGGTGAAATAGACCTTGTGATCAATACACCTGTGGGTCGAGGCACCCGAGCTGATGGCTGGATGATTCGAACAGCCGCGATTCAGCGTTCTATTCCTTGTATAACTACCACCGCGGGTTTTTCCGCAGCAGTTTCCGGAATCGCCGCCTTACAACAAGGCGAGATGAGTGTTAAATCAATTCAGAAATGGTTGGCTTAGTCATGGCTGGAATAAATCGTAGCGCTGCTCAAATTTTAGCAACTGTTGTCGGTAACAAACGCGTAGGGCAGTATCACCAGATCTTGATAAGTGTCGGCGAACTTGTTTCGCAATGCAAGCCAGGAAATTTTGTCGCGATTAGCGTCGGAGGTCCTAGTTCTCGGATGATTTTACGACGGGCTTTTGCTATTTCCCGAACTACTACATCTCCACAATTCGGCGGAACAATTGAATTAATTGTTGCTCCTCATGGAAGTGGCTCAGGTTGGTTGTGTGGCCTTCCGGAAGGTTCGCAAATTGATATCGCGTTACCACTTGGGACTGCTTTTGGAATACCGACTACCAGCGTTAATGCCTTATTAGTGGGCGGCGGATATGGGTCGGCTCCGTTGTTTGGGTTAGCTGAAGTTCTGAAAGAACGGGGTTGCCGAGTAGACATGTTGTTAGGTGCAAGTACCGGTTTCAAAATTTATGCACCTCTTGAAGGTAAGCGAAGCGTCAATTCACTTCGGATTTTTACCGAAGACGGATCAATGGGCGAAACTGGTCGAATCACAACACCTATCGCTCAATTGGTTTCTGAATTGCAAATCGACGTCATTTACTCGTGCGGGCCAATGGCTATGTTGCGCGCGATTTCAGATATTTTAGTTGGAGGAGACGTAGTACATCAGTGCGCAGTTGAAGAAGCTATGGCTTGCGGCATAGGTATCTGCATGACGTGCGTGTTACCAGTGAAAGATCAAAGCGGAAAAATTTCTAACTTACGTTCATGTATCGACGGACCAGTAATGGACGGTGCTTCTATTGAGTGGGACTTGGTTGGAAAAACGGTGGTTCTCTAATGTCCAATTTAGACTTTTCAACAACGCTAGGTAGCGCTTGGTTTCCAGCACCTATTTTCACTGCAAGTGGCTGCGCTAGTTCAGGTAAAGAGTTAGCTCAGTTTTTTGATCTACGTGACATGGGTGCGATTGTTACTAAGTCAATCATGACTAAACCTCGTGCAGGGCGACCAACTCCCCGTATGGCCGAGACCCCAAGCGGCATGCTCAACTCGATTGGATTGCAAGGCCCTGGCATAGATTCATTTTTGGCCAATGACATACCTTGGTTGGTCGAGCAAAAAGCGCGCATCATTGTCTCGATTGCTGGTGAGACTGCTGAAGAGTTTGCTTCGCTTGCACGTAGATTACGAGGAGTCGCTGGAATCTCAGCACTCGAAGTAAATATTTCTTGTCCAAATGTAGAAAATCGCGGTTTGGTGTTTGCTTGCCAACTCGATTCTGCGCAAGCAGTAATTGAGGGTGTGCGGCGAACTATTGGAGGAGATTTACCAATCATTGCCAAACTTTCACCAGATGTCACAGATATTGTTTCAATTGCTCGCGGCGTTGTTGATGCTGGTTCTGACGGTTTAGCCCTTATTAACACTGTTCTCGGAATGGTGATTAATCCCAACACTATGCGTCCACACTTAGGTGGCCGAACTGGTGGACTTTCCGGGCCAGCAATTAGGCCTATTGCCGTCAGAGCTATTTATCAAGTACATGAAGCGCTACCAAAGGTGCCAATCTTAGGAATGGGTGGCGTTGCTTCTGGCGCAGATGCTTTTGAAATGATCTTGGCTGGCGCTAGCGGCGTGTCAGTAGGTACGGCCTCGTTCGGCAACCCCACAGCTATCATAAAAATCCAAAATGAACTTCGCCAAATACTTAACGACAAAGGTTTCAACTCAGTTCGCGAAGCAATCGGTTTTGCCCACAGACCAGAGAGCAGCGTTCGATGAAGGCTCCAATAATTTTAGCTACCGACACCTCTGATCTAGCAGTCGCTAAGGAATGGGCTCGGCTAGTTGCTCCGCACATAACCGGAATTAAACTTGGCTTAGAGTTCTATTTGAATTTCGGAGCCGCAGGAGTTCGCGAAGTTTGTGCGGACCACGATCTCGATCTCTTTTTAGATCTAAAACTTCACGATATTCCAAATACCGTCGGACAAGCTGCAGCCGCAGTGGCAACGCTTCAGCCACGTTTCTTAACGGTTCATGCTTCTGGTGGTGCGACCATGATTTCAGCTGCAGTTGCGCAAGTCCCAGCTACCGACGTTACAGCAGTCACGATTTTGACTAGCTTGAGTGATTCCGACTTAGTGAAAATTGGATATCGAAGTGACGCATTATCAAGTGCTGTTGGTCTTGCTAAATTAGCCGTAACAGCTGGTGCGAGAGCGATAGTTTGTTCGCCGATGGAGGTCTCGGCGATTCGATCTGCGATCGGCACTGAACCAGTGATCATTACACCTGGAGTTCGCCCAATAGATCCAACCGCGCCTACCGATGACCAAGTTAGAACAATGACTCCGCTGGCAGCAATCCAAGCTGGTGCAAGTTACGTTGTGATTGGAAGGCCAATTACGCGCTTTTGGGACCAGGGTCAGCACGCCTTTACTGCAAATCTGACACAGATTTGTGAACCGTTAATAGCCCGATAGATTTACCTCATGCAACCTCCGCAACTCACACCCGAAGATCGGGCGCGAGCTCTTGCTAAAGCGGCGGCCTCGCGAAAGAGAAGAGCCGAAGTTAAAGCGCAAGTTAAATCGGGAAACGTCTCGCTTTTGCAAGTATTTGAACTGGGTAAATCAGATGATGCTGTAGCAAAGATGCGAGTGTTTGAATTGCTTGAATCAATTTCTGGAGTTGGAAAAGTACGTGCTCGATCGGTTATGGAACGTTTAAATATTTCACCTACCAGGCGCGTTAAAGGTCTTGGCGCTAAGCAAATACCCGCGTTACTTGCCGAATTCGCTAACCCAACTCTTACAACTCGTGGAAAGCTAGTTGTGCTTTCTGGTCCTGGGGGAGTTGGTAAAAGTACTGTTGCGAAAGAACTACGCAAACATTCTAACTTTCATGTTTCAGTAAGCGTTACAACTCGCACGCCCCGACATAACGAGCATGAAGGTATTGATTATTTCTTTGTAAGTAATGATGAATTTGAGTCTCGTAAGGAAGCAGGTGATTTCTTAGAGTGGGCAGAATTCGCAGGCGCGAAATATGCGACCCCAAAAAAACAAGTCGAAGCTGCTCTCGCTCGTGGTGAAAATGTGTTACTTGAAATTGATATTGCCGGAGCGGAACAAGTTCGTAAAGTCAGTGCTGAAGCTATCCTGGTGTTTCTAGAACCACCTTCGTGGGAAGAGCTAGTTTCAAGGCTGGAGGCGCGTGGCACAGATTCTGAGGAACGAAGAGCTGAACGCTTGGCCCTTGCACAAGAGGAACTTGCGCATGCGCCGAATTTCGACCACCGCATCGTAAATCACTCGGTAACACAGGTTCTGGCTGAACTGGTATCCTTGGCCTCTTGATCGACCTGGCAATTAAGCTTAAGCACGCTAATGGAGGACACATGGACGGCATTACAAATCCACCTATCGACGAACTTCTCGATAAGGCCGGTTCCAAATACAGCTTGGTTCTATACGCCGCAAAGCGTGCTCGTCAGATCAATGCCTATTACTCACAACTAGGTGAAGGCCTCCTCGAATATGTAGGGCCACTAGTTGAGACCCACGTTCACGAGAAGCCGCTTTCAATTGCACTTCGCGAGATCAATGAAGGTTTATTGACTATCGAGAATCTTGAGCCAACCGCTTAATTTTTTTCAAGCGAGGTGCTTTAAATGCCAAAGCGAATTAGCAAAGTAATTCTTGGCGTGGGCGGTGGCATTGCTGCTTATAAATCCTGCGACTTACTGCGGCGGCTGCAAGAGCGAAATTATGATGTAACAGTTGTTCCCACTCCTGCCTCTTTAAATTTTGTTGGCATCGCAACTTGGGAAGCTCTATCAGGCAAGAAAGTTACTTCTCAAGTTTGGGAATCCGTCGAAGAAGTTCGACATGTGAAGTTGGCTGCTGAAAATGAAGTGATTTTGATTTCGCCAGCAACTGCCGACTTGATCGCACGACTTGCGATGGGCCGGGCTGATGATTTACTTACCAATTTAGTTCTAGCCAGTGCCGGCATCAAAGTTTTAATCCCGGCGATGCATCCAAATATGTGGCATAACTCAGCTACCGAGGCTAATGTTGAAATTCTGCGCGAACGAGGATTCCATGTAATGGTTCCAGCATCGGGTCGATTAACTGGATCGGATAGTGGAATAGGTCGCTTACCTGAGACTTCGGAGATCATTTCTTACTTGTCAGGAGTTATCGGGAGCAAACAAGATCTTTTGGGTAAAAAAGTTCTCGTAACCGCTGGCGGCACACGTGAAGCAATTGATCCAGTCAGATTCATCGGCAATCGTTCATCTGGCAAACAAGGGTACGCAATTGCCCAAGCAGCTTTAGACCGAGGTGCCGAAGTAACAATTTTAAGTGCCAATGTTAATTTGCCACTACCAACAGGCGCTTATTTAATTGAAGTTGAAAGCACTTCAGATTTGCAAGCAGCCCTAAAGGCAAATTTCGACCAAGCCGACCTTTTAGTGATGGCAGCTGCCGTTGCCGATGCTCGACCATCAAATGTCGGCGCAATTAAGCTCAAGAAAGATCAATACCAGGAAATAACCTTGGTTGAAAACCCCGATCTAGTTGCTGAATTAGCTTCTACAAAGACTTATCAGATTGTTGTCGGTTTCGCTGCTGAGACATCACTGAATATCGACGAAGCAAAACGCAAGTTACTTGCAAAGGGCTTGGATTTGATCTATTTGAACGATATTTCCAGTGGTGAGATTTTTGGAAGCGATACAACTCAAGGTCTATTTTTCACAAAAGACGGACAGCAAATATCGGTTGCAAAAGCAAGCAAAGCGACACTTGCTAATCAATTACTTGATCTAGTAGTTGATAAGTTAAATTAGCCCAATGTCAAAGCGCTTATTTACCTCTGAATCTGTAACTGAAGGCCATCCGGACAAGATCGCTGACCAGATATCCGACGCCATTCTTGACTCACTTTTGAGTCAAGATTCCAAATCTCGCGTTGCGGTTGAAACACTCATCACCACTGGTCAAGTACATGTGGCGGGCGAAGTCACGACTAATGGATATGCAGATGTTATGACAATTGTTCGTGACACTGTTTTGAATATTGGATATGACTCATCAGATAAAGGGTTCGATGGAAATTCTTGCGGCGTTTCTCTTTCGATAGGTCAACAATCTCAGGACATTGCTCAAGGCGTAGATGATGCCTACGAAAAACGTCTAGATTCCTCAGTTGACCCACTAGATCTTCAAGGAGCGGGAGATCAAGGCTTAATGTTTGGTTACGCCTGCAAAGATACAAAAGAACTAATGCCGCTTCCGATTTCACTCGCACACAAGATGGCGCAACGTTTATCTGCCGTTCGCAAATCTGGCGAACTTGCATACTTGCGACCAGATGGAAAAACTCAGGTAACCATCGAGTATGACGGAGATAAGGCGATTGCTCTCAATACGGTCGTAATTTCATCTCAACACAGTGCCGACGTCGATGTTGCAAAAAAACTTACACCTGAGATTATTGAGTATGTAATTAATCCGGTTTTAGCTGAAGTTGATTTACCTAAATCAGATCTACGAACCCTAATAAATCCAACTGGTCGCTTCGTAATTGGTGGACCGATAGGTGATGCTGGTCTTACTGGCCGGAAAATTATCGTAGATACATATGGCGGAATGGCTCGTCATGGTGGTGGAGCTTTCAGTGGTAAAGACCCTTCAAAGGTAGATCGTTCAGCCGCATATGCGATGCGTTGGGTAGCTAAAAACATTGTTGCTGCTGGGCTGGCTAGTCGGTGTGAAGTGCAAGTCGCATATGCAATCGGGAAGGCACAACCAGTAGGTCTTTTTATTGAAACTTTTGGAACCGAGAAAGTGCCCGTAACCAAAATTCAAGATGCAGTTCTGTCGGTCTTCGATTTACGTCCAGCCGCAATTATTCGGGATTTGGATTTGTTACGCCCTATTTATTCGCTAACTAGCGCATATGGCCACTTCGGTCGCGAACTTGCAGAATTCTCTTGGGAGAAAACCGACCGCTCAGCGGCTCTCGAATCTGCCATTAAGTAAAACCACTAGTTAGAAAATACATCTCATAGACTACGCAGCATGCTGCGACCACTAAAACTCAAGATACAAAAGGCGCCGCAGCCAGTCGGGCCGGCCGCCAGAAATCTTCCGGTCGCTATAGTCTGGGTAGATTCAGGCATTCCCACTTTGACTGAGTCATTTTCTTATTTAATCCCTGAGAAGTTATCGGAACAAGTTCAAGTCGGTTCAAGGGTTCAAGTACCTTTTAAAGGCAAGCAGCTAGAGGCGCTGGTTATCGGACGGGAGCCACTTGCAGAAAATAATCGACCATTAAAATCTATCTACAAGATGCTGGGAGATTTTCCGGTAGCAAATCTGCAAACCATAGAACTAATTAAAGAGACAGCCAATTTCTGGGGCGGAACTCCCTATGATGTAGTGCGCAGCGCTATTCCTGCTCGTGTTGCTACCGCCGAGAAAAACCTTACGATGTCGGAAATTAAAGTTTCCAGAACTACTCCGAAAAAACCTGAGTTCCATCTCTTACCGGCTCAGAAGGAGCCAATCGCTGCTCTACTTCAACTTCTGCAGAACAGTAAAAGTATCGGACGCAAATTAATTATCGTCCCTACTGTGCGCGATTTAGAACGTCTTGGCCAGTTACTCACTAATATCGGGATTGATTTTCGCTCGTTAGACTCTAACTTGCCTCGGGCTGAGAGATATCGAAATTTCTTGGAAGTTTCGTTTGGGGGAGTTAAATTAGTTATCGGAATGCGTGCGGCAGTTTTTGCACCAATACCTGATTTAGCGGAAATTTATCTGCACCAAGAAAATAGCGAGCATTACTTTGAACGCAGATCACCTTTTTGGAATGCTCGCGAAGTTGCTTGGCTAAGGTCCAAATTAGAGGGTTCAAATCTTATTCTCACGGGCTACGTCCCGAGCATAGATGTAGCCATCGATATCGAAGCTAAAGAGATCTCGTTTCACGCTGAACGAAATCGAGTTTCGGTGGTGGCGCAAACAGGCTCTGCAGGAGAGTTAATTCCGAGCAAAATTTATCAAGTAGTTCGAAAAGCTATAGTGAAAGGTCCGGTGCTATTCCTAGTTCCGGCAAAAGGTTATGCAACCGCTATTAGTTGTGCGAAGTGCCGAAATTTGGCGTTTTGCGATTGTGGTGGAAAACTGCTCAAGAGTGCGGCAAAAACCGATCCGGTTTGCGTTCTCTGTAATAAACAATTCATAAATTGGAAATGTGGCTGGTGCGATGAAAAACGGATTTTTCTCACCAGCCGCGGTATCGAACGATTAGCCGAGGAAATCGGTAGGTCTTTTCCGAATCAACTAGTTATTCAATCAAATGCTAATGATCCGCGTAGTTCAATAGGCGCCGAGGCAGCCTTGGTTATTAGCACCCCTGGAGTTGAGCCGATTGCACCGCACGGATATGCCGCGGTGGTGATCCTGCAAGTTGATCGTTTTCTTAGTTCGATCTCGACTACTGGAGTTGAACGCGCCTACTCAAATTTTTTCGCCGCCAGTGCACTGCTTGCTACAAATGGCGTTATCGCCTTGGTGCATGACGATGGTTCACCAATTGTCAGTGCGTTAACAACTTGGAATCCAGCGACGATTTCAAAACGTGAAATTGAGCAACGCGTACAACTACAACTCCCACCGGTCACCGGGGCCGTTCTGCTTTATGCTGATTCAAACGAACTAAGTCGATTGAAGCGAGCCTTGGAAAATGCCAAGCAAGAAGGTCGCGCACCATCATCATTACGAATATATGGTCCTGCAACTAATTCGACCAACGAGACGAAATTGACGCTTCTAGTTAATCCGCATGAACAGCTTGAATTGATTTCATTGCTACGAGAAATTAATAAAAGACGTGGAATTTCCAAGAAGGAACTTATTTCCTATCGAGTCAATCCATACTCACTAGATTGAAGCCTGAGACTTGGTAGGATAGGCGACATGTCTATCCAGCCAATCCGACTTTTCGGTGATCCAGTACTGGTTACACCCGCTGAAGCGGTAATTGACTTCGATAAAGAGCTGCGAAATCTCGTCGCTGATCTAACTGACACGATGCTCGAAGCCCCAGGCGCTGGTTTAGCCGCCCCTCAAATTGGGGTTGCGTTACGTGTCTTTGTCTGGGATGTTGACGATGAACTTGGTCATCTGATCAACCCAACACTTGATTTAAGCGATGAACTGCAGGAGGGCGAGGAAGGTTGTCTTAGTTTTCCAGATCTTCGTTATCCAACACCTAGAGCTATGCGGGTAGTTGCTAAAGGATTCAATATGTATGGCGATCCAATAACAGTAGAAGGTAGCGAACTACTCGCGCGAGCGATTCAACATGAAACCGATCATTTGGACGGAATTGTTTTCATCGATCGACTAACCACTGCTGATCGTAAATTGGCCATGAAAGAAATCCGCGAATCTGATTGGTTTGGTTCAGCGATAGCGAATGGCACTTCGCCGGTAATTAAGGTTTCACCACACTTTACTAACGGTTTAGGAAACTAGTGAAGATTGCGGTTGCCGCATCACCCGAAGTAGCGATACCTACTTTGGAATATCTTTTCTCTTCCGAACATGACTTAGCGCTAGTAATTTCTCGACCCGATAGTTCAGTAGGGCGCGGGCGAGAATTAACTCCTACGGCAGTTTCTAACTGGGCTAAAGAAAAACACGTCGATCTCTATTGCCCGAACAAAGCTGCAGACTTTGATGAGCGATTGAAAGATTTCGATCTAGTTATAACTATTGGCTATGGCTTAATTCTCCCTAAAGCGTTGCTGATCCAACCCAAATTTGGATTCATCAACCTACATTTCTCATTGCTTCCTAAACTTCGCGGGGCAGCTCCAGCTCAGCGAGCAATTATCGAAGGACTTAAGCAAACCGGTGTTACTGTCTTTCAGCTTGATGAAGGAATGGATACCGGTCCAATTTACGTTCGTCGTGAGTTTCAGATTGAACCCGGAATGACTGCTGGTGATCTATTAAGTTCTTTGGCTTTACTCGGTCCCGAAGTGATTGCCGAGGCTCTAACAGCGATTGAACGAGGCGATGAGCCAATTGCACAAGATGATGAGCAAGCGAGCCTGGCAGCAAAATTGACGAAAGCAGAGGCGCGAATTGATTGGTCAAAAGCAAGTGAAGAAATCGTGAATAAAATTCTGGGTTTCGCTCCCAACCCAGGAACCACAACACTTTTTCGTGGCGAAATTATCCGAATAACTAAAGCTAGAGTGTCTACGAAACGATATCCAAAAGGTAATTTGACCTTGACCGAAGGTCGAGTTTTTGTCGGCACCGCAGATAACGCAATAGAACTGCAAGTTGTTACTCCGGCCGGAAAGAAGCAAATGGATGCGGTTGCTTGGGCCAACGGAGCTAGATTTAAAGCTGGTGAAGTTCTTGAATAAGCCGGTTCCGCGTACCTATAAACGAGCAAATCCTGATGCGGTCCGGCTTTTAGTTTTCGATTTAATTACCGAAGTAAACCGTAGCGACGGATATTCAAATCTTCTTTTGCCACAAGCGCTCTCTGCAAGCAAGTTTGATGACCGCGATAAAGGGTTTGCCACTGAATTGCTTTATGGCACGTTGCGCATGCAAGGCAGGCATGACTGGATACTTGCACAAGTATCGAACCGTCCCTGGGCCGAAGTAGATCCCGGCGTTATTGATGTTGCCCGCATGGCGTTACAGCAAATTCACGAAATGCGGGTACCTGATCACGCGGCAGTTTCGGCCTCGGTGGATATCGCCCGCAAACGATTAGGAGAAGCGCAAGGTTCTTTCTTAAACGCGCTGCTTCGAGCGGTCTTAAAGAAGTCATTGGCGGAATGGCTTGCTCCACTCGATGAGATTTCTGATCCGATAGAGCGCTTAGCGATTAAGTACTCACATCCACAATGGATAGTTTCGGCGTATTTCGACTTGTTAAAGACTGAAGTCGATGTCACGGCTGCGTTGACAGCAAATAATGTTCCAGCTTTACCAACACTAGTTTCGTGGCCAGGTCGATCAACTCAGGCCGAACTAATTGAAATTGGGGGAGTTGCAACAGAATTTTCACAGTACGGCGCACGAATGGCAGGTTCGCCAGGCGCGGTACCTGCGATCAGAGAACGACGTGCTGGCGTACAAGACGAGGGCTCACAATTAGTTGCCGAGATTTTCGCAGCAGTAAGTGAACCGGCCCGAGATTGGCTCGATCTATGTGCTGGTCCTGGTGGCAAAGCGGCCCTTATTTCTAGCATCGCAGCTTTAGGTGAACACACATTTACCGCTAATGAGATTTCACAACCTAGAGCAAATTTGGTTTCCCAAGTAGTTGAGTTTGGACAAGTACTGGTCGGCGATGGTCGTGAAATTTCTAACTCTGGTCGAACTTTCGATGCGATTTTGGCCGATGTTCCTTGCACAGGTTTGGGCGCGCTTAGACGACGACCTGAAGTAAGGTGGCGCCGCACGTTAGCTGATTTGCGTACGTTGACCGATTTACAGATCGAATTGAGTGAAGCGGCTATTTCAGTATTGAATCCCGGTGGTTTCTTTGCTTACGTAACTTGTTCACCACATTTAGCAGAAACGAAATTTCAAGTCTCGGCAATTCTCAAGCGCCATCCCGAATTGGTTAAAGTTGACTTAAGACCATTTTTTCCAAATGGCTTAGTTAGTTCTACGAACGATGGATCGCTCTTGCTTTGGCCCCAGATTCATAACACAGATGCTATGTTCATGACCATCTTCCAAAAGGCAAGTTAGGCTTTTCCCATGACAAAGCAGATTCGCATCACACCGAGCATACTTAATGCGGATTTTTCTAATCTAGGTTTGGAAATAGAGAGAATTTCTAATACTTCCGATTTAGTACATCTAGATGTTATGGACAATGTTTTCGTTCCTAATTTCACTTTCGATTTTTCGAAGGCGTCAGAGATCATTGCTATAAGCAAATTGCCGGTAGACGCGCACCTTATGGTCGCCGACGTAGATTTAATTGCGCCAAAGTATGCCGAAACTGGTTGCGCAAGTGTCACGATTCATGCTGAAGCGACTAGCGATATTAAAGCTACTTTGCGCGCAATCCGAAGTAATGGTGCCCGGGCAGCATTAGCTATTAAGCCCAAAACGCCATTAGCGCCTTATTTAAAGTACTTAGATGAGCTAGACATGCTTCTGATCATGACAGTCGAACCAGGTTTTGGCGGACAAAAATTTATGGCTGACCAATTACCTAAGATCGCACAAGCCAGGTCGGAGATTGGAAGCAAATCAGTATGGCTTCAAGTGGATGGTGGTATTTCGCTCGAGACGATTGAGGCCGCTGCTACGGCAGGCGCTGATACTTTCGTTGCTGGAAGTGCGGTATTTAACAGTCCGGATCCGGAACAGATGGTCGCTATCTTGCGCGAAAAAGCTCAAGCCGTGGCAAACTAACGCCACGATGTTTCCGGGGTCGGTGTAATTCCGAACCGGCGGTGAAAGTCCGCGACCCGAACGCAGCCAGCGCTCGGTGGATCTGGTGAGATTCCAGAACCGACGGTTAAAGTCCGGATGAGAGGAACTCGTAAAGTACTTGACCCTGCCTATCCATAGGTGGGTGATATTTCTTTTACCCCGGAATTTAACTATAAAAGGGGAGTAAATCTTTAATGAAAATACTTGAATGGTTATTTAATTCCGAAATTCACTTTGGCTCTAAGGCAATTCACTGGCGAGAGGTTATCGGTGGGTTGCTAGGACTCTCTAGTGCTGTGCTTGGTTTAAAACGCAAGGTGATTGCCTGGCCAGTTGGAATACTAGGAGATGGGTTGCTTTTCACCGTCTTTTTAGGCGCCGTCTTTTCTTTCGGCGAAGCAGGGCAAGAGAAGAATTTCTACGGACAGGCCAGTCGAAACTTGCTGCTCATCATTGTTAGCATCTATGGCTGGATCAAATGGTCACAACATCGCAAGGCTGGAAATGGTGACAAGCCCGCAGTAGATCCTCGTTGGACAACAGCTCGTGAGAAATTGATTCTTGTTCCAGCAATCATTGTCTTCTATGCTCTGGCATACCAAATCTTCAAAGCCTTAGGTGAGAGCGGAAATTGGTTGTTGGTAGATACTTGGATTTTCACCGGAACTGCACTCGCAACTTACGGAATGAGTCGTGGTTACGTCGAATTCTGGCTTGTTTGGATTGCCGTCGACGCAGTTGGAGTTCCGTTTGCATTCTCAAATGGGTATTACCCAACCGGAACTTTGTATGCAATCTATTTGCCGTTTGTCCTATGGGGTTTTGCCTCATGGCTCAAGATTGCCAAGTCCGATAAGGCAGTTGCAGCCGCGTAAGTTGCTTTATTAAGCCGTCTAATAGTGACTCATGGAGCCAGATCATTGAAGTAAACTGGCTCCATGAAGTCATTTGATTCGCTGTTTGGTGAACTTTCTGAAAAAGTAGCGCAAGGTACTCCCGATTCCGCAACTGTAACTTCGGTGCGAGCTGGCGTTCATTCAATTGGCAAAAAAGTCCTCGAAGAAGCCGGCGAAGTATGGTTGGCAGCCGAACATGAATCAGATGAGGCGTTAGCCGAAGAAATCAGCCAATTGTTATATCACTTACAGGTCTTGATGTTGGCTCGTAATATTTCACTTTCTGACGTTTACCGATACCTATAGGAGCTCAATGATGTTAAGAATTGCAGTTCCTAATAAAGGCTCACTTGCAGATGCTTCGATAGCTATTTTGAAAGAAGCTGGTTACCGGCAACGAACCGATTCTCGTGATTTAGTTTTACTAGACCCTGATAACAACGTTGAGTTTTATTATTTACGTCCACGTGATATCGCTATTTATGTGGGTTCGGGGGAACTAGAAGCGGGTATAACTGGTCGTGATTTGCTCATTGATTCAGGCGCTTCGGCTGAGGAAATTTTGACTTTAGGTTTCGGAGGATCAACTTTCAGATTTGCAGGAAGTGCTGATCGAGAGTGGAATTCCAGCGATTTGGCGGGTAAACGAATTGCAACTGCGTATCCGGGTTTGCTTGAGGTGCACCTTGCTCAACTTAATATTTCTGCGCAAATCGTAAGATTAGACGGCGCAGTTGAAAGTAGCGTTCGTTTAGGTGTTGCTGATGTGATTGCTGATGTAGTTAGCACCGGAAATACACTGCGCCAAGCCGGTCTTAAGATATTCGGTGATCCAATTCTTAATAGCGAAGCGGTATTGATCAAGAATTCCAATGCCGGCGAAGATTTAGAGATTTTAATTCGACGCCTACAAGGAGTTGTGACTGCTCGCAGATACGTACTACTTGATTACGATATTCCGAAAACTGCACTAGATCGAGCTTGCGAACTAACGCCTGGCCTCGAATCACCAACCATTTCGCCGCTTCAGAAAGATGATTGGGTTGCTGTGCGAGCGATGGTACCTCGAAAAGATACTAACTCGGTTATGGATGCACTTTGGGCGATCGGTGCTCGCGGAATTTTAGTGACTGATATTCACGCTTGCCGTTTGTAGTTTAGATATTCGCGGCTTCCACATCTTCGCGAGTAATCCCTAATAGATAGAGCACTGAGTCTAGATAAGGCGCAGTCAACGAGCTATCGGCGGCGGCACGTACAGCTGGCTTTGCGTTAAATGCTATTCCTAGGCCAGCTGCGGCAATCATGTCAAGATCGTTAGCGCCATCACCGATTGCAATCGTTTGCTCAATACTCACTCCGGTTTGTTTCGCGAAATCACGCAGCGCT
>Ga0114962_10001674_pt1 | contig 19008 bp, 15 predicted proteins | sample C_130820_MF_Meta_FD_87017 | JGI IMG/M metagenome (GOLD analysis project Ga0114962, IMG submission 87017) | Freshwater microbial communities from Lake Croche, Canada to study carbon cycling - C_130820_MF_MetaG | ecosystem: Environmental > Aquatic > Freshwater > Lake | place: Lake Croche, Canada... | reverse complement strand
TTCACCACCCAAGGCCTCGATCAAGGCAGGAAGCATGCGGGATATCTCACCTGTGGTAATCGACACATCGGCATCGAAATGGTCGTCAGCGCGGTCACTCGCGGTGATCGGGGCATCTTCTAAAACCACATCTAAAAAAGCCATCTTTTTCAGAGTGAGGGCCTCTGTCAAAACAAAGGAAATGCGGTCATTCCAAGTCAAGGCCAAGCGGGTGGGGACTTTACCGTCAGCAATATGCTGGGACACCTCGTCGGTATCCAAGGGGTGGCGGGTGTAGCGTACGACGGCTTTGGATTCATCGGCGGCTTTGAGCTCACACTCTCTGTCCACACTAAAACCTGCAGGCGCTTCTTTGCTTCCAAGCCAATGGGCCATCGATGCAGCAGGCGATGCCTGGGTATGAATCAAAGTCACCGCAAAACCCTCGATGGCCTTGACCAAGCAGGTCAAAACCTCATCAGCCTTGGCATGGCTCCCCGCATCCAAGACCATCCACTGGTCTTTGGGGCTCATCCAAACAGTGACAGTGCTTTGCTTGCTAAAAGCCATCGGCAGCAAAGACAATCGGGCATCGTCAGCCAACGTGCGCTGTTCTTTTTTGCCCGGTTTGCGCCCCGTCGACTCCTCTATCTGCTCTACCTGACTTAGGACTTTGCGCTTGATCACAGAACCAGGAACGGTCTTTACTTCTATTGCCAACTTCAGCACCCACTGACCACCGACGACTTCCACCAAATCACCATGGGCTTGGCCTCGGGGCTCTACCCATCCCACAGATTTTTCTTGCGACGCGCCACACTCATTAAACCGATGGGACTCCAAGGCCTTTTCTAACGCCGCCCGGCTGGCCGTCCAAGGAGAAACAAGCCGGTAAACCATTGCATTTTTATCAGCACGGTTTGCTGGCTGACCGCCGCCGGGCCGCCGGCAGCGCCACTGCTGGCCGCCACCTCAAAAAACATCAGGGGCGTTCGGCCCTCGGTGCGGATGATTTCCAGCGTCAGGCCTTTGATTTTTTGCGCCTCAACCCAGGCCGCCGTGTTGCGCATCACCGTGTCGATGTAGCCGTGCTTGGCCCAGTCGGCATCGAACATCGGTGATTTGGCCGGGATGCCAATGTAGTCGGTCAGCTGCGGCACGATCTGCTCGTCCCAAGCGCGGCTGACTTGATTTAGGGCCTGCGCGGCGTTGAGGGCGGATGGGGGAACTCTGGCATTCATGGCGATCTCCTTGGGGGCTGGGGCAAAACCAGCCAGCATCATGCCACGGCCGCCAGCAGGCGGGCGCGGTAAGCGGTGATGCGCATCTGCAAGCCGGGCCGGGCGGCCGAGCGCACCAGCGCCGCCAGATCGGCATCGCGGCGGTCAGTGCGGGTGGCGCTTCGAATGGCGCGCGCTGTGGCGGCGTCTGGGCGTGGCGCTGCCAGCTCAGCAGCGGTGTCGCCCAGTTGCGTGGCCAGCCCGAGCGCCAGGGCCTCCGGCGCATCAAGCTCTCCGCCTTCGAGCACCAGTGCTCGCGCGGCATCCACGCCAATGCGCTCGGCCAGGCGCCGGGTGCCCAACACAATGCCAAATTGCGCACCAGGAAAGCGCAGGGTGGTATCTGGGTGAACCAAGCGCTGCTCGCACGCCGCGAACAGATCAGCGCCGGCACCCCAGGTGCGGCCATGGGCCAGCGCCACGGTCCGAATGGGCGCATGCCACAGCAGCGCCAGCAGGGTCTCGATGCGCACCAGTCGCAGCAGCAGGTCGCCATCCGAGAGCGTGGCCAGGTCAGTCAAATCAAGCCCGGTGCAAAAATGTCGTCCATCCCCCCGCAGCACCAGGGTGTGCACCGCCGGGTCGGCCATGGCAGCCTCAGCCGCACTGATCAGCGCCTCCACCAGGTCGGGGCCCAGGGCATTACCGCGCTCGGGGCGCTGCAGCGTGAGCGTGGTGACACCCGCTTGGTGCTCGGTGCTCAGCATGTGGCGCGGACCGCAGCCGAGCGGTCCCACAGGTTGGGCAACTGCGTGTTGTCGTAGCCCGACACGAACGGCAGTGTGGCGCCGGTGGCGTCCAGCCGATGGCGGCGCACGGCGCCAATATTGGCGCCATAGACATGGATGCTGATAGCAGGCGCAGCGCCGCCGGCGTGGCTGACGCGGTGCCAGTCACCCACGCGGGGTGACACGGCCTCGATGTCGCCGCGCTGCATCAGGTGCTGTCCACCCGTGGCCACCGGTTGGCCGGCCTGCAAGGTGAACTCTTCGCAACGCTCGGCCCCGCGCAAGATGCCCACCAGTCCCCACACCGTGTGGTCGTGCACGGGCGTGCCATGCCCAGGGCCCCAGACGAAGCTGACCACACAAAAGCGCTCCAGCGGATCGCAGTGCAACAGGTACTGCGCATAGCGGTCAGGCCGAACCGCGGCAAAGGCCTCGGGCAACCAGTCGTCCTGCGCCAGCAGGCGTGCCAGCAGCGGGCGGCCCTCGGCCAGCAGTCGGGCCTCGTCTTGCGTCGCCCCCACCAGGGCCGTCAACCCGGTGACCAGCTCGCGCAGAGGTGCTATTGGATCAGCCAGCTGAGTTTGTTGAGTTTGCGGCCCGCTCATGGCTGACCTTCTGCGAGCTGGCGGCCGAATGCCGTTGAGGCCAAACGCATCACCAACGTCATGGTTTGAGCAAAGGTCACCGGCGTTTTCACGTGACGAAATAGTTGCATACAGGACTCCTCTAGATGCACCGGTCAACGGCGCTGCCAAACTACGATGTTGCCACTCGAAAGGACAGCCGTGCCATTCTGAGATGGCCCTCAAGTGTATGGCGCTGAACTGGCGGCGTGTGCGAAATCCCAGTTGCGTCCAGGCGCTGCCGCCAGCAGGGATTGCGTGTAGGCGTGACGCGGTTGGCCCAGTACCTGGGCGGTCGCGCCGAACTCGACCAGGCGGCCCTGATGCATCACCGCGACTTGGTCGCAGATCTGCGCCGCCACGCGAAGGTCATGGGTGATGAACAGCACCGCCAGGTTCAGGCGCGCACGGATGTTATCCAACAGTTCCAACACCTGCTTTTGCACAGACACATCGAGTGCGGACACGGCTTCGTCTGCGATCAGCACCTCGGGTTCCATGGCCAGAGCGCGGGCGATACAGATGCGCTGGCGTTGACCGCCGGAGAATTCGTGTGGGAACCGCTGCAGCGCCTGTGGGTCCAGACGCACCAATTCCATGAGTCGGCGCGCCCGACCCAAAGCGTCGTCACGTGACACGCCGTAATACATCGGTCCCTCCACCATCGACTGCTCGACAGTGCGCCGTGGATTGAGCGAGCGGTACGGGTCCTGAAAGACGATCTGAATACGGTGACGGTTCGGTCGCAGCACGCGGCGCGAGGCTTGTCCAATCTCCTGGTCGCCTAACCAGACCTGACCGCCGCTCGGGTCGATCAGGCGCGCTACGCAGCGCGCTACCGTGGACTTGCCGGAGCCTGATTCGCCGACGATGCCCACCGTCTGCCCGCGGGCGATGGCGATGCTGACGTCGCTCACCGCATGTACGGTTCGATTCCTCTGGAACAGCCCGCTGGACGTGTAGGTCTTATGCAGGTTATTGATGCGCAGAACCAATTCGCCGCTCTTGTTGACCTCTCTATGCGCTGGCCGTAGCGATGGAACCGAACCGATCAACATGCGGGTGTAAGGATGGCACGGGGCACCGAGTAGCTGCCTTGTCGGGCCCGATTCGACCAGCTCACCCAGGCGAAGCACGGCCACCTGGTCGGCGATCTCGGCAACCACCCCAAAATCGTGCGTGATGAACAGAACACCCGTTCCATGGCTAAGCTGCAGTTCCTTGATCAGTTTGAGGATCTGCGACTGCGTGGTCACGTCCAGGGCTGTGGTGGGTTCATCAGCGATCAGGAGGGCGGGATCGAGGATGAGTGCCATGGCAATCATGATCCGCTGGCGCTGTCCACCTGACAACTGGTGCGGGTAGGCCGTGTACATGCGCGGCGGGTCAGGCAATTGCACCTGCTCCAGCGCGCGCAACACCTTGCGTTGACGTTCGTTACTCGACAGGCGGGTGTGCTTGCGCAGGACCTCGTCGATCTGCCGGCCACAGGTGATGACCGGGTTAAGGGCCGTCATTGGCTCCTGGAAGATCATTGACATGCGCACACAACGCGCGGCGCGCAGCCAGTCGGGGCTGGCCTGAAGGACATCGGTACCGGCCAGCAAGATCTGGCCCGCATCGGCCCGCAGACCCTTGGGCAGCAGGCCCATCACCGCCTGAGCGATGACCGATTTGCCGGATCCGGATTCACCCACCAGGCAGACCAGCTCACCGGGGCGCACCGTGAGGTTGGCATCGGTCACCGCATGGCTACGGTCAGCTCCTGGCGGTAGGGCGATCCGCAAACCGCGCAGCGCCAGAGCTGGAGGATTATTGGGGGAGCGCATGGACATGCGCGGTCAGAGGTTCTTGTGCATCTTCGGATCCAGCGCATCCCGTAAGCCGTCGCCCAGCACATTGACCGCCAGCACCGTCAGGGCCAGGAAGATGCTGGGGTAAAAAATATTGTGGGGATGTACGCGAAACAGGGCTCGGCCTTCTGCAATGATATTGCCCCAGCTCGGTATCTCGGGGGGAATACCGATGCCTAGAAAAGAGAGGGCAGCCTCAGACAGCATGGCCGCTGCGCACAGGAACGTGCCTTGCACGATCAATGGCGCCACTGTGTTGGGCAATACATGGCGGATCAGTAGCCATACTGTGGGCGCACCCAGCGACTCAGCGGCTTCCACATAGGGCTCCTCGCGCACGGACAGCACAACCGAGCGGACCAGTCTCACCACACGGGGAATGTCTGGCACCACAATAGCTAGGATCACAGTCAGCATGCCGCCTTTCCAGATCGCCACCAGTGTGATCGCCAGTAGGATCCCAGGGATAGCCATCAGCGCGTCCATGACGCGCATCACCGGCCCGTCAAGGTGCCGGAAAAACCCCGCGAGCAAGCCGATCACAAGGCCGATGGTCAGGCTGATCATCGCCACTGCGGCGCCGATCACCAGCGACACCCGAGTCCCGTAGAGCACGCGGCTGAAGACATCACGGCCCAGGTTGTCGGTGCCGAAATATGCGGTATGGTCCACCGCGCTGCCGTCGTCAAGGGTGATGGACAACAGCTCGCCGGGCTTGAGGTTACGTGCAGAGACATCAATCAGTGCCGGATCCACGGTGCCGAGCCAGGGTGCCAGGACAGCCACCAGCAGCATCAGCGCGAGAATGGCGGTGCCCGCCATTACCCGTCGGTTGCGCAGGGCCTTGTTCCAAAGCGATGGCCGAGCTGCTATTGGCGCTTGCATTGCCAGCGTCTGGGCTTGCACATCATTTTCGGGGGCTATCAATACCGGATCCTCGGGTCAAGAAACGCGTAACCAATGTCCACTAGGAGGTTGACCATCACATAGGCCACCGAAAAAAGCACGATCAACGCCTGAATAACGGGGAAGTCGCGCGACAGCACAGCCTCCACGGTCAGCCGCCCCAAGCCAGGAATGGCGAACACACTCTCGGTCACGACGGCGCCACCAATCAGTAACCCTATTCCGATGCCGATGATGGTCAGGATCGGTACGGCTGCGTTGCGCAGCGCGTGGCGCACCAGCACCTCGGCCTCGGTCAGACCCTTGGCCCGCGCGGTGCGAATGTAATCCTCATTGAGAACCTCCAGCACGCTGGTACGGGTGATCCTGGCAATCAGCGCAATGTAGACCACGGCCAGCGCAGACGCGGGCAGGATAATGCGCGCTAAGAAGGGGCCCAGTCCGTCAGCGATTCGTGTGTAGCCTTGAACAGGCAACCATTCGAGTTGGATGGCGAACACATACATCAACGCGTAACCCAGCACGAAACCGGGCACCGAGAAGCCCAACACCGACAGGCCCATCACCATATCGTCAATCCGGCTTCCCTGTCGGAACGCCGCCAGCACGCCCAAAGGCACTGCGGCAACAACCGAAATCATCAGGGCGCATGCCCCAAGAGCCAGTGTTGGTTCGATGCGTTGGAGGACCAAGTCCATCACTGGTAACTTGAAGAAATAACTCTCCCCAAAATCACCTCGGACTACATGGCTTATCCAAATGACAAACTGGCGGGCCAGCGTCTGGTCAAGTCCGAGCCGTTGCCGGATTTCTGCAACCTGCTCGGTGGTCGCCGTCTCGCCGGCAATGATGGCCGCTGGGTCACCAGGAACCATCCGCAGCACCAAAAAGGCGAAAGCGGCAACCAACAGCAGCACCGGCATCAGAGCCAGCATGCGGCGAATAATAAAAGACAGCATGTCGCGTGGCGCGGCAGCGGACCTCTGAGCAGTCGCCCTGGGCTACTTTTTCTTCACCCCATAAAACAGCGTGAGAGGCTGCTTGAAGGTCGGCTCCAGCTTGATGCTGCGGGCGCTGACAGCCGCATACTCACCCAAAGGGATCACGGTCACGATCTCGGCATTGCGCTCCTGCATTTCACGCGCCAGGCCCTTTTTTGCCGCCGGATCGCTGGTTCTGGCGAAGGCGTCGCGCATCTGCTCCATCTTGTCGTCGCAGGGCCAGCCAAGGAAGGATGTCTTGCAGTTGGTGTTGAAGCTGCCGCGGTCAATCGGGTTTTGCGCGTCGTTCAGGTCCAGCGAGGACATGTAGGCGCTCCAGCCACCTTCGCTGGGTTTTTCCTTTTTGCGCAAACGCATCGTCAATGACTGCCAATCCGATGGTGCGAGTTCAACTTTGAAACCGGCACGCTCGAGCTGTTGCTTAGCCAGGGGCCCGAGGTTGTTGAGCACCGGCAGGTCAGTGGTGTGGGGCAACAGGATAGGTGTACCGTCATAGCCGGCTTCCTTGAGTAGGGCGGCTGCACGCTTGGCGTCGCCGCGGACCATGGCGCCCATGCCAGCGTCGGTATAGAAGGGTGAGTTGCAGGCGTAGGTGGAATAGCACACCTTGTAATTGCGGGCGTCACCCACCATGCCTTTGAGGATCTGCTCCTGATTCAATGCGATCATGGCAGCTTGGCGGATCTTCGGGTTGTCAAACGGGGGGTTAACCCAATTGGGGCGCAGGAAATAGGTTTGCTTCCAGGCCGGCTCAACCACCAGGCTCTTGTTCTTGGCAGCAAGGGGCACCAGATCATTGGCCAGGATCTCTACCATGTCGATCTCGCCGTTGGTCAAGGCCGCAAGGGCGGTCTGCCCATCCGGGATGGCGATCCATTCCACGCGGTCCACATAGGCCACCTTACCACCCGCCAGCCCGGACGGCGGCTCTGCACGCGGCTTGTACTTGGTGTTCTTGACGTACACCACCTTTTCTCCCGGCCTCCATTCGTCGCGTTTAAAAACGAAAGGCCCAGACCCAATGACCTGTTCCGGTTTGATCGGTTCCGCTGCCGGTGTTTCGGCCACTTTCTTGGGCATCATGAACAGAGGCGCTAGGCTGGGCTTGGAGAGACTGTCCAACAACAGGCCATAAGGCTCGTTCAGGACGATTCGGAAGGTCTTCGCATTGACCACCTCATAGGTTTTGATGAACGGGGCGGCACGCAGACCGGTGGCGTCGCGCTGATTGAATCGCTTGATGGAGGCGATGCAGTCCTCAGCTGTGACCGGTGTGCCGTCGTGCCACTCTTGGCCGTCGCGAAGCGTGAAAGTCCAGACCAAGCCATCCTTGCTGGTTTCCCATTTGTCCGCCATTTGTGGTTTGACCACGCCCTTTTCGTCGCGGGCGACCAGCTGATCGAACACCATGTAGCCATGATTGCGGACGATGTAGGCGGTGCTCACTGTCGGGTCGAACACCTTGAGGTCCGAATGCATGACCACTTTGATCGTCTGGCTCTGAACTGCCGGAGCAGTGAGCGCAAGCGCAGTGCCCAGTGCGGCAAGCGAGTATTTGATCAAGTATGGAGTTTTCACGGGGATTCCTTTGGTGTCTCAGTTGACGGTTGAATGGGGTTCACTGATTTGGAACATTTCTTCTGCAATATGAAATACTATCTGAGCGACATATTTTTGTAAAGTATAAGCTTTATTTTTTACACTGAGAAGTGCGCTCCACACATGACAATATCAGTATAGAATTGTCACATAAAAGAACGAGTGTTTACAATTATGGAACAAAAAGCAATGTCAAACGACACCGCTAATGCGGCCGCCCAACTGCCCGACTGGGATCAGCCCGTCCGCTACATAGACCGCACCCACGCCTGGTACAACGCACTGGGCACCAACAACCCGTACCAGTACTCGCATTTCCTGGATGTTCCGTTTCAGGCTATGCAAAAACCGCTTTCCCAATGCCGTGTGGCCTTGTTGACCACGGCGGCGCCCTACCAGCCCGAGAAGGGGCCACAGGGCAAGGACGCGCCATACAACGCTGCTGCCAAGTTCTATGAGGTCTACTCAGGCGACACATCGCAACACCACGACCTGCGGGTTTCACATGTTGGTATCGATCGGGCGCAAATCACCGATGACAGCCACACCTGGTTTCCCCTGCAGGCACTGCGCCGCGCAGCCGCACAGGGCATCATCAGCTCTGTGTCTGCGCGATTCCACGGCGTGCCGACCAACCGCAGCCAGCGCCACACCATGACGGTGGACTGTCCGGAGGTGCTTGCACGTTGTCGTGCCGATGGCGTAGACGTGGCGGTCCTGGTGGCCAACTGCCCGATCTGTCACCAATCGATGGCGCTGACCGCACGGCATCTCGAAGCCAACGGAATTTGCACGGTGATCATGGGCGCTGCCAAGGATATTGTGGAGCACTGCGGCGTTCCCCGACTGTTGTTCAGCGACTTTCCATTGGGCAACGCAGCCGCTCTGCCCCATGACGAGGCTTCACGTGATTCGACGCTGGAGCTGGCCTTGCGCTTACTCGAAAGCGCGCCGGCGGCACGTACGACAGTACAGAACCCGCTGCGCTGGAATGGCGACCCGCAGTGGAAATCAAAATACCTCGACGTGGCCAAACTGACCCCTGAGGAACTGACTCGGCGCAAAGCAGAGAACGCAGACATCAAGACGGTGGCACAGTCCGTCCGCGATGCCACGCTGCAAGCACGCTGAGCCCGCGATTCATCTTCACACTCCGGCAAGTCAGCCACCTCACCCCGCGACAAGGCGTCCCCATGAGCAAACCATTTTCCAATGTTCGGGTAATTGATTTCACCCAGTTTTTGGCTGGGCCCTTCGCCACCCAGCAGTTGGGATTGATGGGCGCAGATGTCATCAAGATCGAGCCCTTGGTTGGAGACGACGTACGCAGGTCTGCGCTCCCCAAGAGCCGAGAATGGACTGAGCGCAACCTGTCGCCCGGCTTCATGGCCATCAACGCCAACAAGCGCAGCCTGACACTGGATCTTCGCAAACCCGAAGCGGTCGAGGTGGTCAAGCGCTTGGTCGCTAGGGCCGATGTGGTCTGCGAAAACTACCGGCCGGGCGTGATGGACCGTCTGGGGCTAGGCTACGAGGAGCTCTCCGCCATCAATCCCACACTGATTTATTGCGGTATGTCAGGGTTCGGACGCGTCGGGCCTGAAAGCAGGACGGCAAGCTTTGACGGAAAGATTCAAGCCATGTGCGGATTGATGACCATGACCGGCGACCCGGCTGGTGGCCCTATGCGTGCCGGCATCGCCCTGGCCGACCTGACAACCGGCCTAAATGCGGCGCTGGCCATGGCGAGTGCATTGTTCCAGCGAACGCATACCGGCAAGGGGCAGTTCATTGACGTGGCGATGTTCGACAGCATGCTCAACCTAATGGCCGGCCACGTGGCTGAATACACGGTGGTGGGGCACCATCAGCAGCAGTATGGCAACCTGTCGGTCAGCCGCAAAGCGACTGCGGACCGCTTCAAATGCGGTGACGGGTTCCTGGTGCTGGCGGTTCTGACGGAGAAGCAGTTCGCTTCGCTGATGGCCACGCTTGGGCATCCACAAGCCGTGGATGACCCCCGCTTCGGCAGTTGGGCAGCCCGGACGGAGAACCAGGCAGCTTTGCGCCACCTGATCGAAAGTTCCATGGCGCTGGGCTCGCCTGAGGACTGGGCTCACAAGCTGACGGCGGCCGACGTACCCTGCTCCAACATTTTGAGCCTGGCCCAGGCCATAGAGCACGAGCAGGTGAAGCACCGCAAGGTCATTCAGACGGTCGAGACTCCCTACGGCCCAGTGCGCCTTGCCGGTTCAGGTTTCGAGATGGCACATGGCAGCAGCAGCATTGACAGACCACCGCCCAAGTTGGGGCAGCACAACGAAGAGCTCCTGCGCGAGCTTGGTTATGCGGACGCGGAAATCGTTAGCTTGCGACAGGCCGGGGTTACCGCGAAACCAGAGCCAGAAGGGTTGTGCGCTGAATCGGTCACAAGGACACCGCCGAACCCGCCCACTCGGTAGGTAAGGGCCGGGATGTGCTTACACCCGGTGGCAGGCCACGCGTTGCCCTCCCACATCCCTGAGCTGCGGTGCTTCGTCGCGGCAACGCGAGACCGCCTGCGGGCAGCGTGGATGAAACGCGCAACCGCTTGGCGGCGCCAGCGGTGAGGGCAGCTCACCCTGGATTGGGATCACCTTGCGTTGCAGCGCCGGGTCAAGGGTAGGACTGGCTGACAGCAGGGCCTGGGTGTAGGGGTGCAGCGGTGTGGCGAACACAGATTGACGGGTGCCGAACTCCACCACCTTGCCCAGATACATCACCAGTACCTCATGGGCCACATGTTCGACCACAGAGAGGTTGTGCGAGATGAAGACATAGGCGGTACCGAACGCCTGCTGCAGGTCCATGAACAGGTTCAGGATCTGGGCTTGGATCGATACATCCAGCGCGGATACCGGTTCGTCGGCGATCACCACCGCAGGGTTCAGGGCCATGGCGCGAGCGATGGCGATACGCTGACGCTGTCCTCCCGAGAACATGTGCGGAAAACGGTCAGCCTGTTCTTTGCGCAGCCCTACCTGCCTCATCAGGGTATCGACGCGCTCGCGACGTTCGGCGACAGACTGGCCCGTGTTGATGATCAGCGGTTCGTCCAGGATGGCTGCCAGCGTTTTGCGCGGGTTCAGCGAGGAAAATGGGTTCTGGAACACGATCTGAACACGCTGGCGCAGCAGCGCGTGTGTCTGTGGATCCATGCCCGTGATATCTCGTCCATCCACGACCAAGGTACCGGCCGTCGGCTGTTCAATCAGGGTCAGCAGGCGCGCTAGCGTCGTCTTGCCACAACCGGATTCACCCACCACGGCCAGTGTGCGACCGGCGCGCAGGGTGAAATCCACGCCATCCAGCGCGCGTACGGTCTGCGGGGCGCGCAGCCAGCCCTTGCGTAACGGATAGTGCTTCTGCAGGCCGCGAGCATCGAGCACCGGGTGGACGGGGGAGGGGGGGGCTACCATGGTTCAGGCGTCAGAGGCGATGGCGGCGTCATCGATGTCGAAGTGACAGGCTACGTGCCGCCCCTCACCGATGCTGCGTGTCAGTGGGCGTTGCGAGGCGCATCGACCTTGGACGTGCGGACAGCGTGGTGCCAAAAGACAACCGGTTGGACGATCGTCCACGCCGGGCACGACACCAGGCAGTGCCAGCAGCCGCTCACGCCCACGACTGCTTTCGGGCAGGGCTTGCATCAAGGCGCGGGTATAGGGATGTTGGGGCGATCGGAAGATTCCGGGGGGTCGACCGGACTCCACCGCCTGCCCGGCATACATGACCACCACCCGGTCTGCCACGCTGGACACGAGCGCCAAGTCGTGGCTGATAAGGAGCAGAGTGAGATTGCGTTCGCGCTGCAGGCGCCTGAGCACGGCCATGATTTGGGCCTGGATGGTCACATCCAGCGCGGTGGTGGGTTCGTCGGCGATCAAAAGGCTCGGGTTGCGCGACAAGGCCATGGCGATCATGATGCGTTGGCACATGCCGCCCGAAAGGTGGTGCGGGTAGGCGTCCATCCGGGCGACCGGGTCCGGTATCTCCACCAGGCGCAAAAGCTCGAGCGCACGCTCGCGCAGTTGGGCCCGCGACATACGGCCTTGCACCGCCAGGGTCTCGGTGAGTTGCTCACCAACGCGGTAGCACGGGTCCAGGCTGGCCATTGGGTCTTGGAAGATCATGCCCACGTGTTCGCCAATGAAGCGGTGGCGCTGGCGTAAGGGCATGGCTTGCAGGTCAGTTCCCCCAATGGCGAGTTGGTCCGCGCTGACGCGGCCATTGGCGTCGACCAAGCCCATGATGGCCATCATTGAAACGCTCTTGCCCGAGCCGGATTCGCCTACCAGCCCCAGCACCTCACCCTGTGCGATGTCCAGGTCCAGGCTTTCGACTGCCACAGTGGGTTTGTTCAATGCGCCGAAATGCACGCTCAGGTTGCGCACCTGGAGCATGGGAGCCAGGGGCTTGGAGGCTTGCGGGTCAGCCATGATTCTTTAGCCGCGGGTCCAGCGCATCACGCAGACCGTCGCCTAGCAGATTGATGGCGATGACGGTCACCAAGATGGCCAACCCAGGCAGCGTGACCAGCCAGGACGCCGTCTCTATGAACCCACGGGAGCTCGCCAGCATGGTTCCCCATTCCGCCGTCGGCGGCTGCGCGCCAAGGCCGAGAAATCCCAGCGCTGCCGCTTCCAGGACCGCGCTTGAAAAGCCCAAGGTGCCCTGCACAATCACTGGGGCTGCACAATTTCGCAAGACCGTATCGAACATCAGGCGTGGTTTGCTGGCGCCGCACTGCCGTGCCGCAGCCACGTAGTCACGCGACATTTCCATTTGCGCCGACGCGCGCACCAGCCGTACGAAGGGCGGCAGCATCACCAAGGCGATCGCCAGTACCGTATTGACGAGACCCGGGCCAAGGATGGCCACCACCGCAATGGCCAGCAGCAGACCAGGTATCGCCACCAGGAGATCAACAGTCCGCCCGATCACGATAGCAATCCACCCTGGAAAGAAGGCGGCTACCAGCCCCAGCAGGATGCCAGGGACCAAGGCCAGCACCACTGACGCGATTCCGACGGCCAGCGACACACGGGCTCCCCAGATGAGTCGCGACAACAGGTCGCGACCCAAGTCGTCAGTGCCCAAGGGATACCGCCAAGTACCCCCTGACCACACAGGTTTTGCCAGCAGCGCATCACGGAACTGCGCCACAGGGTCGTGCGGCGCAACCCATGGCGCCAGCACCGCGATCAAGACCAGCGCCACGCAGACGAAGAGTCCAGCGGCAGCAGCCCTGCGCTGAACCAGCGAGCTCCAGAGTTCGCGCATACCGTTCAGACCCTGGGGTGACGGATGCGCGGGTCGATGGCACCGTAGAGCACATCCACCAGCAGATTCACACCGATCACCATCAGGGCCGTGAGCAGGATACCGCCCTGCAGCACGGTGTAGTCGCGTTGGTAGATGGCGTCAACCAGCCAACGACCAATGCCGGGCCAAGAAAAAATGGTCTCTGTCAGCACCGCGCCGCCAAGCAAGCCGCCCGTCTGAAGGCCTATCACCGTCACAACCGGGATCAACGCATTACGCAGTGCGTGTTTTATTACCACGCGCCAGACCGGCAGTCCGCGCGCACGCGCCGCGCGCACGAACTCCAGCGACAGGGTCTCTAGCAGGCAGGAGCGCGTCATCCGTGCCACGATCGCCATGGCATAGGTACCCAGCACAAAACCTGGCAGGATCAGGTGGCTGACCGCCGAGCGGAATGCACCCCTCTCGTCTGATAGCAAGGTATCGATCAGCATGAAGCCGGTACGCGCTGGTATGTCATAGACCACGGCCAGTCGACCCGATACCGGTAGCGCCAGCATCGGAATAACATCACGCATCCAGACCGAAAAGAACATGATGGCCAGCAGGCCCGACCAGTAAATCGGCATCGAGTGCCCCGTAAGAGACAAGCCCATCAAGCCCTGATCCACCCAACTTCCACGGCGCAGGGCCGCCAGCGTGCCGATCAATATGCCCCCTAAGGCAGAGATCAACAAGGCACAAAGCGCCAATTCGACCGTGGCCGGGAACAGCGCGGCGAACTCGCTGACCACAGACTTGCGATTGACCAAGGAGGCTCCCAGTTCACCCCTGACCAGACGGCCAAGGTAGGAGAGGTATTGCAACGGCAGCGGTTGATCCAGCCCGAGCTGCTGCACCATCTTGGCGTGCGCTGCCTTGTCACTCATGCGCTCACCCAGCATGACCTCGACCGGATCGCCTGGGAGCAACCTGGCCAGCGCGAAGGCCAAGACGGTGATGCCGATCACGGTAGGCACCGTCATGGCAAGGCGGCTCAGCACGAAACGCCACACAGGTGCTCTCCTAGATGAACGTCGAACTACAGGTCGTCATCAGTGCTCGACCTACTTCAGGTCGACCTGCTGCAGAATCGTGCGGGTCAGCGGATCCATGTGGAAGTTGACCACTTCTTTGCGAACAGGTTTGTACTGCTTGGTGTGGGCGATCGGGATGTAGGGCATCTCTCGCTGGACGATGTCTGCCACCTGCCGGTACAACTTGGCGCGCTGGTCGTTGTTGGTGGTCGCACGTGCTTGCTCAAGCAGGCCATCCACTTCCTTGGTGCACCAGCGCGAGGGTGTCGGACGACTGCAGGTGACCAGAGGAACAAAGAAGTTGTCCGGGTCGGCGATGTCGGCCGCCCAGCCCAATAAGGCCACAGAATGCTCGCCCGCCCGCACGCGCTTGAGGAACTCGCCCCACTCGATGTTCACCACTTTCACGGTGACGCCGACCTTGGCCCAATCGGCCTGCAGCATCTCGGCGGTTTTCTTGGCGTCCGGGTTGTACTGGGCCGCAATCATCGGTGCCCAGACCTCCACCTCGAAACCGTTCGGATAACCCGCGGCGGCCAGCATTTTTTTGGCCTGCTCAGGGTTGAAGGGGATCTCCTTGAGGTCCGCAAAGTGCCCCAGCGTGTTGGGGGGAACCAACTGCGATGTCGCCGTGCCGATGCCCTGGTAGACCGCCTGCAGCATGGCTTTGCGGTCAGACGCCTGGGCCAAGGCGTTACGCACATCCTTGTTGTCGAATGGCTTCTTCTCGGTGTTGAGGCCGATGTAGCCGATGTTCAGGCCGCCCACTTCCTGCAGAACCAGGTTGCTGTCGGCACGAATCGTGGCGAGGTCCTGTGGGCGCGGGTTTGATCCAATGTGGCATTCGCCAACCTTGATCTTCTGCAGGCGGACCGCTGCATCCTTCACGGTCTGAATGACCAAGCGGTCGACCTTGGGCTTGCCGCCCCAGTATTGGGCGTTGGCATCGTAGCGGACCTGTGCATCCTTGTCGTAGCGGCGCATGATCCAGGGGCCCGTGCCAATCGGTTCGCTGTCAAGGTTGGCCAGTTTTCCGGCCTTTTGCAGCTGTTCGGCGTACTCCAGCGATGTCACGATGGATGTGACCATACCCAGGTTGGCCATGGTGGTGGCATCTGCGACCTTCAGGTTCAGTCGCATGGTGTTGGCGTCGACCTTCTCAACCGATGCAAGGTTCTTGGCCCAGCTGTTATACGGGTAGTTGCTCACGCCGTAGGCTTTGTTGAAGGCACTGTCGGTGTCGCGATAGCGCTCCATCGAAAACACCACGTCGTCCACGGTCAGGTCACGCGTAGGCTTGAAATAGTCGGTGCTGTGAAACTTCACCCCTTTGCGAATGGTGAAGGTGTAAGCCTTTCCATCAGCGCTGACGGTCCATTTTTCTGCCAGTCCTGGGAGCAACTTAAGCGTGCCGGGCTCAAACTCCACCAGCCGATCGTAAATGGTCAGGCCGGCGGCATCGATGGTCTGGGTCGTTGTCCATCGCGGCATGTCGAAACCTTGCGGGTCTGACGGCGCGCAATAGACCAGCGTTTTGTTCTGCGCTGCGCACAGCGTGGCGCCGAGCGCCAGGGTAAGGCCCAGGGTCAGCCTGGATAAACCGTTGAGTGTCATCGTGAAGTCTCCTAGTTGATATACGCCATTCATTGACCCCGTTCCGGGCCCAAATAAATGTTCCGCATAGTGGAACATGCGTTCAATTATAAAGTATTTTGATTTTTTGTAAAGCTTAAGCTTACTTATCAAGTTGTCGCGTTCCCCCCTTCTCAGTTCAGGTGTTCAGGTTGAATCTCAGATAGGGTTCTCGTTCAAGTTGTTGCAGCAGGTTGACTTCCCAGGTGAGGTATTGCTGCATCGCCTCCTGCACGCCCGTCCTGCGGGCATAGGGGGGGTACCACATGTCATCGGTGGGCGTAAGGAGCAAGGGGTCGTCGTCACCTGTGCATCGCTCCACCGGCAGACCAGCAGCGCGCCAGGCTGCACGTCCGCCGGCCAGAACCCGTACATTCGACCAGCCTGCATCCATCGCATCCTGTGCGGCATACCGAGAAACACGGCCATCGGCGCACACAAAAACCAGGGGCGTGTATACCTCGAATCGGCCCAGTGCATCCAGCAAACGTGAGCGCATCGCATAGAAAGACCCAGGGATCCTGCCGGCACGGTACCAGTAACTCTCGCCGACATCGATCACCCGGGTGCCGGAAGCGCCTGTATCCAACAGTGCTCGGAGTGCTGACGCCTCGAGCATGGGGGCAGTCAATCCCGATTCACCCAAGCAGGGAATCGCCACTGGACCTACCTCAAGTGGTCCGGCCAGACCGTCTCGCAGTACGTGGACGTCTAGCCAGCCCATTTGTCGCATCCAATGTGCGGTCATGACTGACTGCACGGCATGCTTGTCGACCAGCACGATCCGGGCGCCACGCACGGGAGCAAACGTATCGGTAGCTTGCACCAGCTGACCACCGGGCGCGTTCAGACTGCCGGGCAGATGACCGTCCACAAAGGCGTCTGTCAAACGCACATCGAAGACATAGGTTGTCCTGTCTGCTTGTGTCTGCATGGCTCTGACCTGTGCCAAGGTAACGAAGGACACCTGATGGCGCTTAGCAACCACATCCGCCAACGCAAGCGCCGCCTCCAAAGCTGACCCTACAGGTTCGGACACCATATTGTCCCGACCGTGTTCGGCAGGAAAGCCCGCCAGCTCCCATCCCATGGTGCCATTTTTCAGCGCAACGACCGGGTTGGGGAGACCTGCATTTCGCAGGCTTTGGCAGCCGATGATTGAGCGAGTGCGACCAGCGCAATTGACCACCACCGTGGTCGCAGGAGACCTCAGCAGGCCCGGAATTCGCAGCACCAATTCGGCGCCCGGGCAATCTGCGGCTCCAGGAATGCTGACCATTCGATATTCCTCCAGCGGGCGCGCATCCACCACGACGATGTCGCGACCCTCCTCCTGCCAAAGCCTGAGCTCCTGCGGCTCAATGCGCGGCGTGTCGTGCGTGTGTTCGACCAACTCGCCGAACGCCTTAGATGGCACATTGGTTCCTGAGAAGAGTTCGTAACCTGCAGCCAGCCAAGCGGCTACGCCGCCGGAGAGAATATGCACACCCGTGTAGCCATGGCTTGAGAGCTTTAAGTCAGCGCGCTCGCACGAACCGTCGCCATCGTCCACTAAGACCAGCCGCACGTCACGCCGTGGCAGCAAGGCAGGTATCCGGACCTCCAACTGGGCGAGCGGAATGTTGCTGGCAAGCAGAAGATGGGAGCGGGAAAACGGCCCACCATCACGTACGTCGATGAGCGCAATCTCGGCGCCATCGCCAAGCCAAGAGCGCAGCGTAGTGGATTCGATCAAGGAGACCATGATTTAATGCCGTCTTATTCGGCGGCCAGTGCCCGGTCAAACGCGTCCAGCAGGGCATCAATGTCGTCCGGCGTGATGCACATCGGCGGGTTGATCCTAAAGGTATTGCGGGTGGGACTCCCCTTGACCATGATGAATCCTGCATCGCGCATGCGAGCCATGACCCGCTCGCCCTCGTCTACCGCGGGTTCACGGGTCGAACGGTCGCGTACCATTTCGATACCCAGCATCAAGCCCGCACCGCGCACGTCGCCAATCAGCGCATGCCGGCCCTGCAGCTTGCGAAGTCCTGTTAGCAAGCGCTCACCGCAGCTTAAGGCATGGGCTTGTAAACCTTCATCGTCAATCACCTTGAGAACTGACCGGGCCGCTGCGCTAGCCACCGGATTTCCAGCGTAGGTGTTGAAGAAACGAACTTTTGCAAAGGATTCTGCGATGTCGCGGCGGCAGACCACTGCGGCAATCGGAAACCCATTGCCCATGCCTTTACCCAGGACCACAATGTCGGGCATGGCGTCGTGCGCCTCGAATCCCCAGTAGTGTGAACCCAAACGACCAAATCCCGTCTGAACTTCGTCGCTGATGCACAACCCGCCCGCCTCCCGGGTGATCTTGAAAGCCTCACGCATATAGCCCGGCGGCATGGGCACCACGCCGCCGGAGCCCTGAATGGGCTCGATGATCATGCCGGCGATCCGTCCGCAAGTGGAGGAAAAGATGCTTCTCCGCAGTTCTGAAAGATAGGGTTCGAGAACCGCCCCGAATGCACCTTTGTACTGATCAGGATGCATCGCATGCACGAAGCCCTGCATCGCGGCCGATGACCAGCGGTTGAAGCTGAAAGCCGTGCTGCCAGATGCACCAAATTGAAGCCCGTGGTAGGCGTTGCGCAGTGAGACTAACTCAAAGTATCCGGTATGAGCTCGTGCCATCATGTACGCCAAGTCGATGGCCTCCGAGCCACTGTTAACAAGCTGAACCACCCAGTCGGAACCCTTCGGCATGCGCGCCAACAGCTCCTCGGCATACAGAATGGGTTGCTCGTTAAAGAACAGCGATGTGCAATGCTGCATCAGCTGCATTTGCTCACCGGCCATAGCCATGGTGACCGGATGCGCGAAACCAAGGCTAATGCACAGATTCTGCGCCGTGCAGTCCAGGTATCTTTTACCGGTTTCGTCAAAGACGTATTGACCCTGACCTCGCACTAGAGTGAGTGGCTGGTGCGGATAGATCATGGTGGTCCCAAGCGATGCGCTCATGCAGCGCGCCCGCCGCTGGGC
>Ga0114962_10001672_pt1 | contig 19023 bp, 15 predicted proteins | sample C_130820_MF_Meta_FD_87017 | JGI IMG/M metagenome (GOLD analysis project Ga0114962, IMG submission 87017) | Freshwater microbial communities from Lake Croche, Canada to study carbon cycling - C_130820_MF_MetaG | ecosystem: Environmental > Aquatic > Freshwater > Lake | place: Lake Croche, Canada... | reverse complement strand
TGGATGTTTGTCATTATCAATTGCGCATAAATCAGGACGAACTTCAAATCCGTGACTAATCCGTCCTATTGTGGAAGGAAACGAACCTCCTCCATGAGCAAAACAAAATTTCAGGTTAGGGAGTCTTTCCAAAACACCTCCAAAAATGAGGGAGCAAATTGCTCTTGAAGTTTCAGCAGGCATTCCAACCAACCAAGGAAGCCAATATTTTGACATTTTATCCCTGCCCATCATTTCCCAAGGATGTACAAATATGGATGCTCCTAAATCCTGAGCGGCTTCAAAAATGGGAAATAGGGTAGGGTCGTCTAGGTTAATATCATTGATGTTTGATCCTATCTGAATTCCTTGCATTACCCCATCCGTCATAATTCTTTCCAACTCCTTTATGGCAAGGTCGGGATGTTGCATAGGGATGGTTCCTAACCCTATATATCTGTCAGGATATTTAACACAAACATCAGATATGTGGTCATTTAATAGTTTACTTAAATCAGCTGTATGTTCTGGTTTTGCCCAATAATTGAACATCACCGGCACTGTAGATAGTACCTGAACATCAATTCCATGAATACCTGATTCTTTGATTCTGGTTTCAGGGTTCCAACAATTGTCTTCAATTTCTCGGAAGAATTTGTCATCCACCATCATCCTTGCACAGCAAGGCTTATGATGTTCTAACCTGACCCATCCTCCGTATCCATATTTTTGCTTTAAATCAGGCCATTTTTCCGGAAGGATGTGGGTATGGACATCAATCTTCATTCTTTGGTGCGACTATTAATTTACTTTTTTATTGGAGGTTCCATAACGTGATTGCAATTCACGCAGGTTCTTAAATCTAAATTGGAGTAGAACCTATCCATTACTGGAGGTAGCTGCGCTACAATGTCCGTCAGTTTGAAGTATTCCTCGTAAAGTTTATTTCCGCATTGTTCACAAAACCAAAGGAATCCATCGATTTCTTGGCCTGAGCGTACTTTTTCTATTACTATACCAACTGTATTTTCACTTCTTTGGGGACTGTGAGGTGTTTTGCCTGGCAAAAGGAACATTTCTCCTTGCTTGATGTGGATGTCTTTTGGGACACCCTCATCAATTATTTTAACTGTGATATCGCCCTCTATTTGAAGGAATAATTCTTCTGACTCATTGTAATGATAATCCTTTCTGGCATTAGGTCCACCTACGACCATTACTATAAAATCATTTACTTGATGATAGATTTGGGCATTTCCTACGGGAGGTTTTAGTAAATGACGGTTGTCATCTATCCATTTTTGTAGGTTTAAGGGAGCTAATACAGCCATATTATTAGGATATTATTTTTTGGAGTTTTTAATAAAGTTCAAATCTAATTTTTCTTTTCAATATTATGGAGGTCACTCTTAACATTTTGATGATCAAATGGACAATGTCTGCAATTACTACCACAGCAAATTCCTCTTTTTAGGTGATATTGTTCTGTGAATACAAAGAAACCATTTTCTACATAAAAGTCGCCTTCCTCTATTTTAGGAAGTGTTTCAGTGATATTGGAGGTTATCCCGTTTTCCTTTTTAGGATTTAACCAACTCATCTAATTCCGCTTGGGCTAATTGTTTAGAATAAAGGTTATAATAGTATCCTTTTTTCTCTAAAAGTTGAGCATGGCTTCCAAATTCTGTGATTTGACCATCCTCTAAAACATAAATGGTGTCGCAGTTTTTAACCGTTGATACACGGTGACTTACTATTACAGCAGTTTTTCCGACCAAGTAATTAAATACGTTATGCAATATGATGGACTCGGTATTGGTATCAATAGCGGAAAAGCAATCATCAAAAATGAGTAATTCTGGATTGTTAATTAGTCCTCTTGCTATAGCGACTCTTTGTTTTTGTCCTCCGGATAAGGTGATTCCTCTTTCTCCAATCTCGGTTTCAAATGCTTTGGTAAAACCTTGAATATCTTTTAAAATATCTGCGATTTCTGCAGATTTGTACATTTCTTCCATTGCAGAAGAACTGGCTTTATCATCAGATCTGAATAGAATGTTGTTTTTTATTGAATCACTGAATAGAAAATCGTCTTGAGGCACATATCCAATTTTTGACCTTAGTGATTCTAAGGAGAGTTTGTTTATGGCCTCATTATTAATCAATACCTGACCAGAAGTAACATCAAAATTTCTCAAAATCATTTGGGTAATGGTTGATTTTCCAGAACCTGTTGCACCGATAAATCCTACAGATTGCCCCTTCTCAATTTTAAAAGAAACGGACTTTAAAGCAATGATACCAGTATTTTGGTATTTAAAGGTTACTTTATCAAATTCTATGGTATTAATCGATTCAATTGTATTGGCTAGATATTTTGAATCGTCTATATCTCTGAATTCGTCTAAGATATCATTGATTCTTTTTTGGGAGGCAGCTGCGCGTTGGATAAGGTTTGTTGTCCATCCTAAGGAAGCAACTGGCCAAGTTAAGGCGTTTACATAAAAGAAGAATTCTGCAATATTTCCTGCCGTCATATTTCCTTTAATGACTTCCTTTCCACCAACATAAAGAGTGATTAATACACTAAATCCCACTAATAAGGCTATCAAAGGAGTGAATAGGGATTCTATTCTGATAACACTCATTGACCTTTTCATGTACTCATCAGCTTCGGTTTCAAACTTTTGATAAGTTTCGTTTTCAGCACTAAAGGATTTCAGCACCCGGATTCCAGAAAATGTTTCTTGTGCAAAGGTGGTGATGTCTGATAATTTTTCCTGTAGAAAGGTAGATCTTTTATAGGTGATATTATTCACAAAATAGATTCCTAAAGCTAAAAATGGCAATGGAAGTAGGGCAAAAAATGTCAGCTTAACATTAACAGATAACATAAGCGTAACTATCAAAATGATCAGTGTAGAAAGGTTGATTAAGTACATAATCGCTGGGCCAATGTACATTCTTACGCGGCTGACATCTTCTGAAATTTTAGCCATTAAATCTCCAGTATTATTACGTCTATAATATGTAAGGGATAGCTCTTGAAACTTTTTGTATATATCATTTTTGAGGTCGTATTCTACTTTTCTGCTCATTACTATTAAGGTTTGACGCATAAAAAACATAAAGATTCCTCGTAGTAATGCCATTAAAATGATCAATCCCGCATAAGTAAATATGTGTTTGTCAAATTCCTTTATATCCATTGATTGATGTTTGGATATGTCATCAATTTGTTTAGCAATAAGGTCTAAACCTTTCCTGAAAAGTTGAGCAGGAATGACAGCAAAGAAGTTACTAATAACCACAAACAATGCTCCTATAAGGAGTGATTTCCTATACCGGAAAAGATATTTATTAAGGGATTTTAGGGATTTTAGATTATTTATGACTTCCATAAGATAATGTAACGGAATAATGATAATTTTGCAATTTATTTGTAATCAAAAATGAATATCGGAACTGAATTTAAAACAGATACATCATTTCAATTGTTCAACAAATTGACTGAATTTGACTATGAACAAATTGTCATTTGTCAGGACAAAAATACATCATTAAAGGCAATCATTGCAATTCATAACACAACCTTAGGCCCTGGATTAGGTGGTACTAGGTTTTATAACTATGCAAATGAGCAAGATGCAATTACTGATGTTTTGAGACTTTCTAAGGGAATGACCTATAAAGCAGCTATTTCTGGACTAAACCTAGGAGGTGCAAAAGCGGTCATTATAGGAGATCCTAATAAAATTAAATCAGAGGGACTCATGCGTAAGTTTGGTCAATTTGTGGAAAATTTAAACGGCAAATACATCACAGCAGAAGATATTGGAACTACAACAAAAGACATGGAATACGTACGTATGTCCACTGAACATGTTTGTGGGCTTCCTGAATCAATGGGTGGAGGAGGAGATCCTAGTCCAGTAACGGCATATGGTGTTTATGTGGCTATGAAGGCTTGTGCTAAATCAAAATATGGTTCCGATAGCTTAAATGGCAAAAAAATTGTCGTGGAAGGGATAGGAAAAGTTGGTTCACATTTGGTGGAATATTTATCCAAAGAAGGTGCCACCATATTTATTGCTGATGTCAATGAGAAAGCATTAAAAAGTGTGAGCTCCCAATTTGGAGCCACTGTAGTGGATTTGGCAGACGTTCATGGATTAGATGTAGATATTTATAGTCCTTGTGCCCTTGGGGCAGGTCTTAATGACCATAGCATTCCTCAATTAAAATGCGCAATTGTAGCTGGAGCTGCAAATAATCAATTGGCTAACGAGGCAGTGCATGGTCAAATGTTAAAGGATAGAAACATATTATATGGTCCTGATTATTTAATCAATGCAGGTGGATTGATCAACGTTTATACAGAATTAAACGGATATAATAGAGAAATCGCAATGAATAAGGCTGCTGATATTTATCATACTATGGCACAAATTATTCATATATCTGAAGAACAAAATGTTCCTACATATAAAGCAGCAAATCATTTAGCTGAGCAAAGAATTGAATCGATCGGGCGATTAAGTCTTAGTTACTAATCCTTAAATATTACCATCGATTTTAAAACAAAAACGGATTGAACAGAAGACACGTTAGGATAAAAGTAATGCAGGCACTGTATTCTTATGAGAATACAGAAAAAGGTACCTACACATTAGCAGAAGTACAAAGATTTTTAACTCAATCCTCTGATAGGTTAATTGACTTATACCTATATATTTTTCTTTTTATTGAAGAATTAGGTCATTATTCCTTGAGATACGAAGAGGATATGAAGGCAAAATTCATCCAAGAAAATAGTATAGATAAAAAGGCAGGACAAAAGTTTTGGCTTAATCCGGTTCTTCAGGCAATAATTGAAAATCCTGAATTTCACAAAGAATTAAGAAAAAGAAACATCGTCTTTTCAGGGGATGAAGATGTTTTAAAAAGAATCTACCTAGACCTAAAAAATCAAGATGTCTATTTGGAGTCTGTAAATTTGGTTGAACATAATCCAAATATTGCTCTGGAGGTTATCACCTTTATCTTAAAAAATTACACCAATAACTTTGCAATCCTCCAAGGGCATTTAGAAGAAACCTATTACAATTGGGCAGATGACAAAAAAATTGTTATCCAATTAGCCATAAAATCTATTCAAAACTTTATTCTAAAGAAGAAAAATTCTTTTCTATTAACGGATTTGATGGATCAAGAAGTAGAACAATTTGCTAAGGATTTACTCACTCTTAACATAGAAAAAAGGGAGCATTTAGATTCTATATTGATTCCTAAACTGACCAAGTGGGAGCCTAGTCAAATTGCAATGTTGGACTATATTGTTTTAAGGATGGCAATCAGTGAATTTCTGTACTTTCCCACGATACCTAGCTTGGTGACTATTAACGAATATATTGATCTAACTAAAACATATAGTACTCCTCAAAGTAAAAAGCTTATCAATGGAGTCCTTGATTTTGTCTATGATGAAATTGTCAAGGAAGGAATTGTAAAGAAAGATGAGTTTCCTAGGAAGAAATAAAGACTTATAAACGTTATACCTTTTATATATGAATAAAATCATCACATTATCGTCAATTTTATGTTTATTTTTAATTCTTAATGGATGTAAAGGGCAAGAAGGTACTAAAAAAGTGGATTCAAGCATAGTAAATAATCCAATGAATGCGGATGGTACCATTGATAAATCTAAATTGCCTATTATGAAATTTGACAAAACTATCCATGATTTTGGAGAAATCACGGAAGGCGAAGTGGTTGAATATAGTTTCAAATTTACCAATACAGGAAAAGGGCCATTAGTTATCAGCAATGCTTCAGGAAGTTGTGGATGTACGATTCCTAGTTTTTCAAACAAACCAATCGAACCAGGAGAAGTTGGTTATATTGATGTTAAATTTAATTCAGAGAACAAATCAGGTCAGGTAGAAAAATCTGTTTATATTCTTGCAAACACCATTCCTAGTGAAAGTCAATTATTTATTAAAGCAAAAATATTAGATAAAAAATAAAAATGAAATTACTTATGAATATCTCGTTTAATGACATCCTATTAATGGGTGGAAACGCAGGTGCTAAGCCTGGGGCTAATAATATGTACCAACAAATCATCATGATCGGTGGAATCATTATTGTTTTTTACTTCTTTATGATAAGACCTCAGCAGAAAAAAGCCAAAGAAGCTGCATCCTTTAAAGAATCAATAGAAAAAGGTTCTAAAATTGTGACTATTGGTGGAATCCATGCAAAAATAATTGAGGTGAAAGATACTACTTTTTTAGTAGAGGCAGGTCAAGGATTAAGATTTGAAATTGAAAAAACTGCGGTATCTATGGAACTAACTGCAGCAATTCAAAAAGCTGATATGACAATTTCTGAGTCTAAATAAAACCATGTAAATATTGTGAAATTCAATTTTACCAAAATAAAAATGTTCAAAGGCGTCCGCAAAGAGGGACGCCTTTTTATTTGGTGCTTTTTAATTTCATGTGTATTATGGCTATTCATGTCCTTAAATAGGGTTTATAACACCACTGTCAAAATCCCTGTAAATTTTAATTTTAGGAATTCTAAAACTTATAAATACCCATTTCCTAAAAATATTAAAGTTAATATTAATTGCACTGGCTGGTTTTTAATCAAAAAGCAATTGAGAATCGAAAATGACCACCTTACAATTTATCCAGAAATATTTAATTCTAGAATCAATAAGGAGGATATCGCTTCTTTATTAATCGATTTTGATAAAATATATCAAAAAGCAAAAATAATTCAACCGCAGGAGATTAATTTGGAGGAAGACAATCGGAGTTTGAAAGTTGTCCCTATCAAAAATAGAATTAAAATCACCACTCAAAAAGGTTATGGATTATTTGATAGTTTACACTTTTATCCTAATGTGGCCACCATTATTGGGGCACAATCGACTTTAGCAAAAATTAAATATGTCGAAACGATAGATACCTTTTTAAAAGAGATGTCAATTGATACATCTATAAAGGTTAGAATAAATAATAACTATGGTTCTAGCGTGAAGATAGATCCATTTAAAACTCATGCTTACCTTCCTATAAGTCTATTGACTCAAAAAGAAATTGTTAAAAACATAGATGCAAATGTTCTTATAAAAAATGGAATATTTATACCCTCTAAAATAAAAATAGTTTATCAAATTCCTATCCTTATGAATAATGAAATGGATGAAGATTTATTTATTTTGGGATATGAAAAGAAGGAATCAATGGAAAGTGGTAAAATTAAACTATTTCTCAAAAAATGTCCAAGGTACATCACAAAATACCGTATCGAACCCGAATTCGTCAATTTATTTGAGGTTAAGCACCATTCCAACATTGTCAAAAAATAATTAATGATTAAGTTAGGTATAACTGGTGGAATAGGTACAGGGAAATCAGTGGTTTCCAAAATCCTTACAACCCTTGGAATACCTGTTTTTAATAGTGACTTAGTATCTAAACAAATACTTTTAGGTAGTGCAAAAGTTAAAGACTTATTGATTTTAAAATTTGGAAATACCATATTAGATGAAAAAAATTTTATCGATCGAAAGAAATTAGGTTCATTGGTATTTACGAATAATGAGGCTCTTAAATATTTAGAAGGAATATTACATCCCGAGGTTAGTCTAGCTTTTAAAGAATGGTGCAAAAAGAATGAGCATAATCCGATTATTGGCAAGGAAGCGGCCATTTTAATAGAATCAGGAACCTATTTAGAGCTCGACTATATCCTTTCAGTTAACGCAGACATTCAAACACGGATTAAAAGAATCCAAGAAAGAGATCATTTATCGAGTCAAGAAATTGAACAAAGAATAACAAAACAATTGCCAATGGAGGCACTTAACAATAAATCGCATTTTATCATTGATAATTCTGGGAAGGTGGCTGTAATCCCTCAAATAATGAGTTTATTGGATATTTTGTATGGTCTTTCTGAAGGTGAATAATTTGTCCACATTTTTTTAACAAATAGCCTGATTCCCAGCCTAAAATCCCCAAAATAAATTAGGAAAATAACTCTATTAATAACGAACTTTATACTCTTAAAAAAAATCATAAGGACTCATTAGAATGTCTGAAAATCAAGTAGTTGACAATAGCGGATACAGTGCTAGTAGTATCCAAGTATTAGAAGGATTAGAAGCGGTAAGAAAACGTCCCGCGATGTACATTGGGGACATTGGAGCAAGAGGATTGCATCACTTAGTTTATGAGGTGGTTGACAATTCAATCGATGAAGCTCTTGCAGGTTATTGTGATGATATAGTGGTCTATATTTTGCCTAATAACATTATTAAAGTAACTGATAATGGAAGAGGAATCCCAGTCGATATTCATAAAAAAGAAAACCGTTCTGCTTTAGAGGTTGTAATGACTGTTTTACATGCAGGTGGAAAATTTGATAAAGATTCTTATAAAGTTTCTGGAGGATTACATGGAGTAGGGGTGAGTTGCGTAAATGCTCTATCCACCCATTTAACTGCAGAGGTTTTCTTAAATGGTAAGCACTATATCCAAGAGTATAGTGAAGGGAAACCATTATATTCAGTAAAAGAAACAGGTACTACTGACAAAAGAGGGACTACCATAACCTTCCAACCGGATTTAACAATTTTTACAATAGGGGTCTTTAAGGCAGATACTTTGGCATCAAGAATGAGAGAGTTGGCATTCCTAAACAAAGGAGTGAAACTAACTTTAATTGATGAAAGGTCTGAGGAAGATGGAGGTTCGCCAAGAAATGAAGTCTTTTATTCAGAGGGAGGATTGAGTGAATTTGTTACCTACTTAGACAAAACAAGAGAACCTTTAATCTCTGAACCTATTCATTTTGAAGGAGAAAAAAACGGTATTCCCGTTGATGTTGCTTTTCAATATACAGATTCTTACAATGAAAATGTTCATTCCTATGTAAATAACATTAATACAATAGAAGGTGGAACACATGTTGCAGGATTCCGTACCGCAATCACGCGTGTCTTAAAAGGATATGCTGAAAAAGAAGGATACCTAAAAAATATCAAATTTGAAGTTTCAGGTGATGACTTTAGAGAAGGGTTAACAGCTGTAATTTCAGTTAAAGTAATGGAACCTCAATTTGAAGGTCAAACCAAAACCAAGTTAGGTAATAATGAGGTTTCAGGTGCAGTTAATGCTATGTTAGGGGATGCATTAAATGCCTATCTGGAAGAACATCCTAAGGAGGCAAGAGTAATTATTAACAAGGTGATTCTATCGGCAACTGCAAGGAATGCGGCAAGGAAAGCTAGAGAAATGGTGACTAGAAAAGGAGTCCTAAATAGTACCTCTCTACCGGGGAAATTAGCGGATTGCTCTTCTACAGATCCTATGGAATGTGAACTTTACTTAGTCGAAGGAGATTCTGCAGGTGGGACTGCTAAACAAGGAAGAGACAGGAAGTTCCAAGCAATCCTTCCTTTAAGGGGAAAAATCCTAAATGTTGAAAAAGCCTTAGAATATAAAATTTATGAAAACGAAGAGATAAGAAATATGTTCACCGCTTTGGGTGTACGTAGAAATGAGGATAAAACCTTAAATTTTGAAAAACTAAGATATCATAAAATAATAATTATGACGGATGCAGACGTGGATGGATCCCATATCAGAACATTAATTATGACTTTGTTTTATAGATATATGAATGAACTCATATTAAATGGATACATTTATGTTGCTCAACCACCTTTATACTTAGTTAAAAAAGGGAAAGAGGAAATATATTGCTTTGATGATAAAGAAAGAGATGAAGCAATTAAAAAATTGACTGGAGAAAAAGAAAATGTTAACATTGGAATCCAACGTTATAAAGGACTTGGTGAGATGAATGCGGAACAACTTTGGTCAACAACTATGAATCCCGAATTTAGAACTTTGAAGCAAGTTACAATAGAATCGGCTGCAGAAGCAGATTCAGTATTTAGTATGTTAATGGGTGAAGAAGTCCCTCCAAGAAGAGATTTTATAGAGAAAAATGCTAGATATGCAAATATTGATGCCTAAACTTTAATTAAATATTTTAAAAAGGACGCTATCATTAGCGTCCTTTTTTGTTTAAATACCAAAATGGTTAATCGATTCATTTTAGCTTTTAAAGAAAGATGGAATAGTGCTAATGGCTCATTACAGTTAAGTCAATTGTTAAGAGCTGGGATTATTTTCATAATGACTATTCTTACTGCAAGGTTGTGCTCCACTAAATTGGAGATGTCTAAAATTGAAACAATAATTTTAACCTTTTCAAGTTTGTCTTTTTTTTGGGTATCAGGCTTTATTAATACTTATTTACCTGAACAAAAACGGAATCCAGAATCAGCAGATAATGCATTAAAGAATTTGTTATTTATTTTTGGAATTTGTGGTGCTTTGGTCGCTCAAATTGTGTTATATCCTTTAATAAAGGGGAATAGTTATTTGATATTCCCTACCTTTTTACTTTATCAATTAAGCTTTAGCATCGATTACTTTCTATTTGCAAAAGGGCGATTAAAACTACTTAAAGAATATGCAATTTCTAATTTTATTATTAGCATATTGGTTTTTTTTATTGTTTTAAAACAATATCCTAATGTAGAAGGCTTTTTATATGGATTATTTGGCGTATCATTTTTAAGAATAATTTTCTACCTCATAACAATAAAACTTCCATTTGACTTAAAATCAAGAGCTCTACATGATTCCATTATATTTTTTAAAAGAAGTTGGACATATTTATTAGTTATGCTACTAAATGGAATATTTCTTTATTCTGATTCTTGGATAGTTAAATCCTTTTGTCTTCCTTCTGTTTTTTTAATTTATAGATATGGTGGAAGAGAGATTCCAATAGTTCAAATATTAAGCAATGCGACAAGTAATCATCAATCTAGAGTGGTAATAAGTAAAGATAATGAAATTATTAAAAAGGAATTAGTCCAAGAAAATATTAGACTACAGTGGCTATGTTTTCCATTAGCAATTATATTTTGTTTGTTCTCGAGCAACCTTTTTAAGTTTTTATATGGAAATGTGTTATTAGATGCCGCCCCAATTTTTTCTATTTATACCCTTACTACTATTCCTAGAATGATTCAACCTCAAGGGATTTTGTTAGGCTTAGGTCATCAAAATGCAATGTTAAGGATTTCTGCAATTGAAGTATTGTTTAATATTGCAGCTGATTTTATTCTTTTATATTTTTTTGGGATATACGGAATCGCTTTCGCTTCTTTTCTAGCCTATTCCTTAGAAAAATTACTTCAAGTCTATTATCTAAATAAACATGAACAAATTGAATTAAGTCAATATGTTCAAATCAAACTTTTCATGGTATTTTCTATTTGTTTAGTGGTTGGATTGGTCCTAAGATTAAGTGTTTTTAGGTAAGATTAGCCTATAATTAAAATTTAGTGAATGGATTTGGTAACTTTGCTGTTTAGAAGCTTGTAAATGAGTGAAGAAATTAAACATGAGTGTGGGATCGCCCTACTCAGATTAAAAAAGCCAATTGCTTATTACAAGCAAAAGTACGGAAGTGCACTTTATGGACTTGAAAAGTTGTATCTTCTTATGGAAAAACAACACAATAGAGGGCAAGACGGTAGTGGTGTTGCAGTGTTAAAAAATGATGCAATTCCTGGACAACCATTTGTTTATCGCCAAAGATCTATAGAAAAGAATTCTATTCAACATATTTTTGATGAAATTCATAAGCAAATAATCAACTCAAGCTTTATTGATTCTAAGGATAAAGTCACTCAAATAATCGAAAATATTTCTGAGGCTCCTTTTATTGGCAACACCTATTTAGGTCATTTAAGATATGGCACTTATGGAAATGCTGGTATAGAATTCTGCCATCCATTTATCAGACAATCGAATTTCAAATTGCAAACTTTGGTAATGGCTGGTAATTTCAATTTGACGAACAATGATTTATTAATAAAAAGATTAATTGAATTGGGTCAACATCCTAGAAATACTTCTGATACTATCACTGTTTTAGAGCAAGTTGGATACAGGTTAGATGAGGATGTAAATAGATTAAAAAGAGAGAATCCCAATGTTTTAGGGAGAGAATTATTTGATAAAATTGCAAATGAAATAAATTTCCAAAACATTTTAAAATTATCTGCAGAAGAATTTGATGGAGGATTTGCGATAGCTGGTTTCAATGGTTCCGGATACAGCTTTTTATTAAGAGACCCGAATGGAATCCGCCCAGCATACTATTATGAAGATGATGAAGTCATTGTAATTACTTCGGAAAGACCTCCTATTAAAACGGCATTTAATATTGACTATAATGAAATCAAGGAAGTTCCTCCTGGAAGTGCATTAATTATTGATCCGGAATCTAATCTCACAATTGTAAATGTAATCCCACCTAAACAAAAATTAAGTTGCTCGTTTGAAAGAATTTATTTTAGTAGAGGTACTGATAGGGATATTTATATTGAACGTAAAAAATTAGGTCAATACATTACCCCTAAAATATTAAAATCTTTAGAATTTGATTTAATTAATACCGTCTTTAGTTATATACCTAATACTGCGGAGGTGGCATTTTTAGGTATGATGGAGGCTATTAATGATTATTTGAATATCCATAAACTAAATCAAATAAAAAATAAGTCATTAACTGATAATCAATTAACTGAGATTTTAAGCATAAAACCGCGTATGGAAAAAATCGCAGTTAAGGATGCTAAACTAAGAACCTTTATCACAGCTGATGACGAACGTGGCGATTTAGTCAATCATGTTTATGATACGACTTACGGTATTGTCAATAATTACATAGACAACTTAGTAATTTTAGATGATAGTATAGTAAGAGGAACAACCTTAAAAAACTCAATCCTAAGAATATTAGATAGATTAAAACCCAAAAAAATAATTATTGTTTCCTCTGCACCTCAAATCAGATATCCTGATTGTTATGGAATTGATATGAGTAAATTAAATGATTTTATTGCTTTTAAAGCAGCTATAGAGTTATTAAAAGAACAAGGTAAGGAATCTGTCATCAATGAGGTTTATCAACTATGTAAAAATACTCAGGACTTGGGACAAACTAATTTTGTCAAGAAAATTTATGATCAATTTTCCACTTTAGAAATAAGTGTAAAAATTGGTCAATTGCTTAAAACAGAACAAATCAATGCAGAGGTTGAAATTATTTATCAAGAGGTAGAAGATTTACATAAAGCTTGTCCAGAACATTTGGGAGATTGGTATTTTACAGGAAATTATCCAACCTTAGGAGGAAACCGGGTTGCAAATATTTCTTTTATTAATTTTATTGAAGGAAGTAACAAAAGGGCATACTAATTTGTATATAACTACGTAGAAGTATAATTTGAGGAATCACGATAAAATTACAATAGAAAAAGCTGTCATCCGATTTGCAGGTGACTCAGGGGATGGGATCCAATTAATTGGTTCCGAATTTACAAATACCACTGCCCAAAGTAAAAATGACTTAGGAACTTTTCCTGATTTTCCCGCAGAAATTAGAGCACCGCAAGGTACTGTTGCAGGTGTTTCAGGTTTTCAAATTCAATTCGGCTCAAATGAAATTCATACACCTGGGGATGAATGTGATTGTTTGGTAGTTTTTAATGCTGCAGCATTAAAAAAGAATTTAAGCTTCCTGAAAAAAGGAGGATATATTTTTGTCAATGAAGATGGCTTTGATGCGAAAAATCTCAGACTGGCAAATATTCAAGAGGATGCAAATCCTTTAAATAGTATTGAATTAGACGATTATAAGTTAGTCAAATTACCAATTTCCAAAATCGTAAAAGAGGTTTTAAAGGATTCAGGATTAGGGACAAAAGATGTAGAAAGGTCTAAAAATATGTTTGTTTTAGGTCTTTTATATTGGTTATATAATAGGGACTTAAGTTCATCAGAAGACTTTATAAAAAGGAAGTTTATTAAGAATGATCTTTTGTTAGACGCCAATTTAAAATCATTGAATGCAGGTTTTAATTACGGGGAAACTATTGAATTAATCCAAGCTACCTATAATATCTTACCTGCAAAATTAAAAGAAGGTGTCTATAGAAATATAACTGGTAATACTGCTACAGCTTATGGATTAATTGCAGCATCAAAAAAAGCAGGGTTAAAATTGTTTTATGGCACATACCCTATCACCCCTGCTTCTGAAATATTGCATGAACTTTCAAAACATAAACATTTTGATGTTTTGACATTCCAAGCTGAGGATGAAATTGCCGCAATTTCTTCAGCAATTGGAGCCTCCTATGCAGGTAATCTTGGTATTACGGCCTCTAGTGGACCTGGAATTGATTTAAAGGCAGAAGCTATGGGTCTTGCCTTAATGTTGGAAATTCCGTTAGTGATTATAAATGTCCAAAGAGCTGGTCCTTCAACAGGAATGCCAACCAAAACAGAGCAAGCCGATTTACTTTTAGCTTTTTTTGGCAGACATGGAGAGAGTCCTTTGCCGATTATTGCAGCTCAATCCCCTGTTGATTGCTTTTATGCTGCTTTTGAGGCCTGCCAAATATCAATAGAGCACAATACTCCTGTTATTTTACTTTCTGATGGATATATTGCCAATGGTTCAGAGCCGTGGAATATTCCTAATGCAGATGATTTACCTTTTATAAACGCTCCTTTTGCTGAAGAATCGGATTTGGTAGAAGGGAAATTCCTTCCATACAAACGAGATGAGAATCTTGTCCGAAAATGGGCAATTCCTGGGACAAAAGGATTTGAGAATAGAATTGGAGGAATAGAAAAGGAAGATATTACAGGTAATATATCATACGAGTCCTTAAACCATCAAAAAATGACAGATATTAGGGCAAATAAAGTTCAAAATATCAACAAAAGGCTTCCTGAATTAAAGATAGAAAATGGACCAAATATTGGTAAATTATTAATCCTAGGATGGGGAGGCACTTTTGGAACACTTAAAACAGCTTGTATGGAGCTAAATAATGAGGGTATTGAATGTTCCTTTGCTCATTTAAGGTATTTAAATCCGTTCCCAAAAAATTTGGAAGCGGTTTTGAATAATTTTGAATATATTTTAATTCCTGAAATTAATTCTGGACAATTATCCTTTATTGTTAAATCCATGTATGGTAAAAATAAAAATATTTTACAATATAATAAAGTTCAGGGATTGCCTTTTAAGGTCGTAGAAATTAAAAATGAAGTCATTAACATTTTAAATGGCAATAGAAATTAAATGAATTTAGAAGTTCAAGAAAATAAAGAAATAGATAAGTTCACCTCTAAAGATTTAGTTTCTGATCAAGAAATTAGATGGTGTCCTGGTTGTGGAGATTATTCTATATTAAAACAAGTTCAAACCGTCATTCCTGCTCTTGGAGTTGAAAAAAAGGATATTGTTTTTATTTCAGGAATTGGATGTAGTAGCCGTTTCCCTTATTATATGAATACATTTGGAATGCATTCTATTCATGGAAGAGCCACTGCCATAGCAACTGGGGTCAAATTAAGTAATCCTAAATTACAAGTTTGGATTGTTACTGGGGATGGGGATTCTTTAAGTATTGGTGGAAATCATTTTATTCATTTATTAAGACGTAATCCCAATGTTAATGTATTATTATTTAATAATCAAATTTATGGATTAACAAAAGGCCAATATTCACCTACTTCAGTTGAAGGGCAAGTAACCAAATCAAGTCCTTATGGAGTTGTAGACCATGCTTTTAACCCATTAGCTTTGTCTTTAGGTGCGGATGCAACCTTTGTTGCAAGGACTTTGGACCGTGACCCAAAACACATGCAATTTGTTTTAACAGAAGGAGCAAATCATGTGGGCACCAGTATGATGGAAATTTATCAAAACTGTCCTATTTTTAATGATGGAGCGTTTTTTGTTTATACAGACAAAGAAACGAAATCACAAACTGCTTTATTTTTAGAAGAAGGAAAACCTTTAACCTTTGGAATTAATCATAATTATGGAGTTAAGTTAAATGGACTGGTTCCGGAAATAATAGATTTAAATAGCTCTACTAAATCAATTGATGATTGTTGGATTCACAACAGTTACGATTATACCAAAGCGAGTATATTGACTCGATTTTTTGACAATAACATCGACTCGGAAGCTCAATTACCTAGACCTTTTGGTATATTTTATAGGAAAGATAGACCTTGTTACGAAGACTTAGTTTTGAATCAGATTGAAGAGATAAAATCAGAAAAGGGAATCGGAGATTTACAAAGTTTGCTCAATGGAGGTCAAACTTGGAAAATTTAGCGTTCGTAACTTATTTCTTCAATAAACATTCCGTAAGGAGTGAAAGTCTTTTGCCAGGACAATCGTCCTGAAAAATAAAATAGTTGTCGGATGACTTTGTGTTCATCATTATAGAAATTAAATAGTCCGTCTTTTCTACCGGATACAAATAAACCGTCACAAATAATGCCGTTTTTATTTTTGACAACATAAGGACCGTGTAAATTGTCATTTTTGAAGTTTATGCTGATTTCATTGTCCTCATCAAAAAAAGTATTTTGGCCTTGCCTTAAATTTTTCTCGTAAAATATTTTACCAAAGGAGTGATTAGAAAGTTTATAAACAACAGTTTGAGTATCTTTTGGATTATTTGAATTGGAGATAATTTTCCCGTTGACATAAAATGTGGATTTAACAAGGTTTCCTGCTGAATCCCATTCTTTCCATAGTCCATCTTTTTTCTCATTTTCAGCTAAATAACGACCCTCGGATTTTTTCCTTTTATTTTTATAAAACTCAATAGTGATTTTTGATTCTAAAGGATAGTAGGGGATATATCCTTCAAAAATATCACTTTTTATGATATTCAATGCAGTGTCCCAGTAAACCCAAATTCCTGCAGGATAAGTGATTTCTATAGAATCGGTGCTTTCTATTGTTTCTAAAAGTCCTTCTGATTTTCTAGCAGCATTTTTATGATATTCTACTTGTCGTCCAAATAGTTTTCCGTTTCTAAACTCGTTGTATTGCCACTTACGTTCAGAAGAATTCCATTCTAACCGGGACAATTGCTCATCATTTTTATAGTTTATATATAGGTTGACAACTGAATCATTTTTATATATGCCATAGCGTTTCCATTCTCCATTTCTTTTTCCTTTTATATATTTCCCTAAAAATATTTTGGTTTTTATTGGTTTATTATTGTTGAATAAATAATTTCTTTCAATATAGATGCCATCTAATGTATCTTCTTTATAAGATTCATTTATCTGGGTGAATTCAGCATCATTATCAATATTTTTGCTCCCTGGATTGTATTGATAGTCCCATTCCTTCCAATCTCCAGTCCTTTTATGGTTTAGGGTTGCCCCAATTTTAAATAGTTGTCCGGATAAATAATATTCCTTTCTAATCCCATTATGAGTTATTGAGTCATATAGGTCTTCAGTTTTTAAATTTCCATTGGAAAAAAAAGTTTTATTCTGAGCTTCCATTTTTTGAAAGTCAAGTATTAAAATTAAAATGAATATATATCTTAATCTATTCACTTAATTCTAGCCATCTAAGTTCCTTAGATTCCAAAGTCGCGGATAATTCTTTTAGTTGATTGGATACTTTAACAATTTCCTCATGATTGGTCAAATCTCCTGAGGATAATTGATTTTCCAATTTTAATTTTTTAGAGGTTAATTCCTCTAAACTAATTTCGAGGTTATTTAACTCAGTTTGCTCTTTAAATGATAATTTCCTTTTGGAGGGGGCGTTTGCCTCTATTATAGGTGTTACTACTTCTTTAACTGGTTCTTCAAGATCCTTTGCTATATTTTTAGACTTTGACTTTTCTGTTTTCTCTTCTAATAATTTTTCTTCGCGATACTCTGAATAATTACCGTAAAAATCTCTAATAACAGCCTCACCCTCAAAAACGAATAGGTGGTTTACTAGTTTATCCATAAAATATCTATCATGCGTTACTAATAATACACATCCTTGAAAGCCCAATAGGAATTCTTCTAGGACGTTCAAAGTAATTAAATCTAAATCATTTGTTGGCTCATCTAAAATTAAAAAATTAGGATTAGTTAATAATACTTTTACTAATTGTAATCTTCTTCTTTCCCCTCCGCTTAATTTACCAACTGGAGTATATTGATTTTCTGGACTAAATCCGAACATTTGTAAGAACTGGCTAGCTGATAATTTATCGCCATTACTCAATTCTATTACCTCAGCATCCTCTTTTATTATTTCGATAAGTCTTTTATCTAAATCAAAGGAATCATCTGATTGTTTAAAATATCCTATTTTAGTAGTCTGCCCTAAATTAACCTTTCCGGAATCAGGTTCAATTAATTCAGTTATTATATTTAAAAAGGTAGATTTTCCTGCACCATTAATTCCAACAATTCCTATTTTTTCTCCTTTTGCAAATACATAGTCAAAATTGTGGATTATTTTTTTATTGTCAAAGGATTTATTGATATGTTTTAATTCTAATATTTTACCTCCTTGACGTTTTACTTTTACATCTAATGTAATAGTTCCTTCCTTGACAACACTATTTAATTTATCTTCAATTTCATGGAAGCTTTCAATCCTAGCCTTTGATTTAGTTCCTCTAGCCTTTGGTTGACGTCGCATCCACTCCAATTCTTTTCGGAATGTATTTTTTGCTTTATCTATTTCACGTCCGAGCATAAAATTACGCTCTTCCTTTTTCTCAATGTAATATTCATAGTTCCCTTTATAGGTTGAAAGCACCTGATTTTCCAATTCAACAATTGACTTAGTTACTCTATTTAAAAAGTATCTATCATGTGTAACTAATAATAAAGCATCAATATTTTTTTGTAGGTATGATTCTAACCACTCTATCATATCAATGTCCAAATGATTGGTAGGCTCATCCATAATCATGACCTCTGGACTATCCACCAATATTTTTGCCAAAGCAACTCTTTTTCTTTGTCCTCCAGAAAGAGTATTGATGATTTGATTAAAATCGGTGATACCTAATTTAGTTAATAT
>Ga0114962_10001667_pt1 | contig 19044 bp, 16 predicted proteins | sample C_130820_MF_Meta_FD_87017 | JGI IMG/M metagenome (GOLD analysis project Ga0114962, IMG submission 87017) | Freshwater microbial communities from Lake Croche, Canada to study carbon cycling - C_130820_MF_MetaG | ecosystem: Environmental > Aquatic > Freshwater > Lake | place: Lake Croche, Canada... | reverse complement strand
TGTAGTTGACTTGATCTCCTGCAATGGCCGCCACAATGAGGACGACCATGGCCAGCGGTAAGTTCATCAAATCGGCCCCACACAAGGCCCCCACAATGAACAATAAAGAGTCGCCCGGCAGGAAAGGCATGATCACCAAGCCGGTTTCGATAAACACAATCAAAAAAAGCAAGGCATAAACAGCGACGCCGTATTGCGCCACAAAATCCCTCAGATGCACGTCCACGTGAAGGATGAAATCAATCAGTTGCATGAGCAGGTCCATAAGCAGATTATCCCTTGTGTACAGGGCCTACAATTTGCCTGTGAACACACAAACACATGCATCCTCCGCTTCCGAGGCCACCGACAGGCCGCGCCGCGCCATCCGTGAACTGCCCGATGAGCTGATCAGCCAAATTGCGGCAGGTGAAGTGGTCGAGCGTCCTGCTTCGGTCGTCCGGGAACTGGTGGACAACGCCCTGGACGCCGGTGCAAGTCAAGTCACATTGCGACTTTTGGCAGGCGGCACACGTTTAATCTCAGTCGAAGACGATGGTACGGGCATGGCATCGGCAGAACTGCCGATGGCATTGAAGCGCCATGCCACCAGCAAAATCGGCAGTCTCGGCGATCTGGAGTCCGTGGCCACGATGGGTTTCAGGGGCGAGGCTTTGGCCGCCATCAATTCGGTCTCTGAAATGTCTTTGCTTTCGCGCTGCGAGGGGCAAAGCAGCGCCTTCATTTTGGAGGGTCGCACTGGGGAGTTACGGCCAGCGGCGAGGGCTTTGGGCACCACGGTGGAAGTGAAAGAATTGTTTTTCTCCACCCCAGCGCGCCGCAAATTTCTCAAGTCTGACAGCACCGAGCTGGCCCATTGCATTGAGGCGGTGCGGCGACATGCCTTGGCACGCCCGGATGTCGGATTTGCCATTTGGCACGAGGGCAAGCTGGTCGAGCAATGGCGCAGCCACGCAGGGCAAGCGGGTCTTGAGCACCGCTTGAGCGATGTCCTGGGTGCGGATTTTATGGCCCAGTCGGTGGCCGTGAACCACCGGATCGGGCCGATGCAGATCACCGGTCGCGCTGGGGTACCTGATGCAGCCCGCTCCCGCCCAGACCATCAATTTTCCTACGTCAATGGGCGTTTTGTTCGCGACAAAGTCTTGGGCCATGGCGCACGCAGTGCCTATGAAGACGTGCTGCACGGTCAACGTCAACCCGTCTATGTGTTATTCGTCCAGATGGACCCTTCGAGGGTCGATGTGAATGTACACCCCACCAAAATCGAGGTGCGGTTTCGCGATAGCCGTGAAATTCACCAAGCGGTTCGACACGCCATAGAAAACGCACTGGCCGTTCCCCGCGCGCAAGCCTTGACAGCCCAGGCCTTGAATTCAATCACGGAGGATGGCTTGCCAACAGGCAGCCCGTCACGATTGCCAGAATCTGCGGCCTGGACGCAGCAAGGCATGCCCCTGCTGACGCCTTCAACAAGTTGGCACCCTCAAGGGGAAACGCGATACAGCCGCCATGTGGCGGATCTGCAAGCGCTTTGGGGTCAGCCTCGACAGGCGCCACAAGCCGATGGGTTTGCGCCCCTTGGCACGCCGGGCTTGGGCTTGGGTGAACCCACCGTCTCGGCCGTTCTCAGCAAGGATGAACCGCGCTACGACTCCACGGGCAAACCAATCGAACTGCCAGCCGGAGAATGGCCCTTGGGTCGTGCCATTGCCCAACTGCAAGGGGTTTATGTGTTGGCTGAAAATGCCCAAGGCCTGATTGTGGTGGACATGCATGCGGCCCACGAGCGCATCGTGTACGAACGGCTCAAGCAGCAAATGACAACGACACGGATCCACAGTCAGCCTTTGTTGATCCCAGCCACCTTTGCCGCGACCGCGAGCGAAGTCGCCACCGCCGAGACCTGTTTGGATGTTTTGACACAATTGGGATTGGAAATTTCCCCACTGTCCGCCAAAACTTTGGCTGTTCGCGCGGTTCCGACCACGTTGGCACAAGGCGATGCGGTCGAACTGTCAAGAAGCGTATTGGCCGAATTGGCACTCCATGATGCATCTACCGTGGTACAGCGGGCGCAAAACGACATCCTGGGCACGATGGCCTGCCATGGCGCAGTGCGGGCCAACCGGCGATTGACTTTGGATGAAATGAACGCCTTGCTGCGACAAATGGAAGAGACCGAGCGCTCTGACCAATGCAACCACGGCCGCCCCACTTGGCGGCAAGTGAGCATGCGCGAATTAGATGCCTTGTTCATGCGCGGTCGCTGATGCCGAAAATGCCCCGTCACCGCGTCGTTTTGATCTTGGCGATGCTCTTGGGCCTGCAAGCCGTCACCACCGATCTGTATCTCCCCGCCCTGCCCGCCTTGAAAGAGGATTTGGGCGCCAGCATGTCGCAAGCCCAGTTAACGCTCACGGCCCTTCTTTTGGCCTTTGGCATCTCTCAGTTATTTTGGGGTCCTCTGTCCGACCGCTTTGGACGCAGACCTGTGTTGCTGTGGGGTATGGGGGCTTACGTGATGGCTTCGGCAGGCTGCGCTTTTGCGTCCTCAATGGACCTGCTCATCCTGTGGCGAACCCTTCAAGGCATCGCCATGGGTGCGGCCGTGATGTCTGCCCGCGCGGTGGTGCGTGATCTGTACCAACCCATAGATGGCGCGCGGGTCATGTCTCAAGCCCTGACTGGCTTGGGCATGATTGCTTGCTTGTGTGCACCTGCAGGCGGCTTTTTGACCGATCACTGGGGTTGGCGTCCTTGCTTGATGGCTTTGTCTGTCTTTGGCACCATGACTTGGTTGCTGCTGCTGTTTCGTTTTCAGGAAACAGGGGTACAAGCGAATCACCGGGCCTTTCAGCCCCGCAGTTTGATCAAAGCCTGGATTGAAATGTTCAGAGACCCCACCTTTCGGGCTTATTGCGCTTTGTCTTGCGCATCGTATTTAGGTTTGTTCACTTTTCTGGCGACATCCTCATTTGTCTTTGTGCGGCAATTCCATCTGAGCAACACCCATTACGGACTCATGATGTTGTCCATGTCGCTTTCCTACATTGTGGGCACCTTCATTTGCAGATGGCTGCTGCTGCGTTTGAGCGTTCAAAAAACTGTCGCGCTGGCTTCTTGCATGACGATGACAGGCGGCATATCACTGGCCTTTTTGGCTTACTTGGGCCAAGACCAATCTTGGTATGGTCCTTTGTCGGTGATGGGGCCTGTGAACATCTTCATGATGGCGCACGGTGTCCATCAGCCTTGCAGTCAAAGTGGTGCGGTCAGCCACTTTCCCCATATGGCAGGCACCGCGTCCGCAATGAATGGATTCTTGATGATGTTGGGCGCATTTTTCATGGGCGACTGGTTGGGCGCGCACATGGACCACCCCAGCTTGGCCTTGGCCCAGGGCATGCTGCTGTGGAGTCTGTGCATTGGACTGTTAGCCTGGACCTGGGTGAGGCGTTTACCGCCTCCAGGGTATGAACATGCCGGCCCCTCCATTTCCTGACGCACTGGCTTTGGTGGGCCCCACCGCCAGTGGCAAAACGGCCGCTGCCTTGGCCATTGCGCAACACTGGCAACAACATGGCGGCATTGAAATCATCAGTGTGGACTCCGCTCTGGTTTACCGCGGCATGGACATTGGCACAGCCAAGCCTTCGGATTCGGAGTTGGCCCTTGTCCCTCACCACTTGGTCAATATTCGCGATCCCCTGAACGCCTACAGCGCTGCAGAATTTGTGCGTGATGCGGAACAACTCATGCGTGAGATCAGAGCCCGCGAATGTGTGCCCCTGTTTGTGGGCGGCACCATGCTGTACTTCAAAGCCTTGCTCGAAGGCCTGAGCGACATGCCCCCCTCCGACACCGTCACGCGGGCCACATTGCTCGAAGAACTGAATGCTGTTGGCTTGCCTGCACTTTACGATCGCCTTTGCTCAGTGGACCCTGCCACTGCGGCGCGTTTGGCGCCCGGAGATACGCAGCGGATTGTGCGTGCACTGGAAGTATGGCGAGTGACAGGCAAACCGATTTCGTCATTTCAAACACGCGACAGGTTGCAAGGCCCCAGACAGGACATTCATGTCATTTCACTGGAACCCCAAGACCGAGCATGGCTGCACAAGCGGATTGCAATGCGTTTTGACACGATGTTGGCTGGGGGATTTTTAGAAGAAGTCAAAGCCCTTCGCGCCAGGGGCGATCTGCAACCGGATCTGCCTTCTATGCGCTGCGTGGGTTACCGCCAGGCTTGGGAGGCGCTGGACAAGGGCTGGCCCTTGTCCGAGTTGCGCGATAAAGGTATTTTTGCCACACGGCAACTGGCCAAAAGACAAATCACTTGGTTGCGCAGCATGGCCACTCGCCATGTCGTGGCTGCCGACCAAACCCACGCTTTGGAACACACCATGGCTTTGGCTGAGCAACTGCTAGGTCGATGATGCTGTATACCCCGGCCTCAGTCGAGCCCTTTGGCTCCACGAGTCGACTTGAGGTCGGATCGTTTATTCTTTGATTTCAAGCGCTTTTGGACTGCGCCGTAACTGGGTTGAGTGGGTTTGCGTTTTTTCGGCGGCAAAGCCACGCTGTTGACCCACTCGTGCAAGCGCGCAAACGCATTCATGCGGTTCATGTCTTGGGTGCGGTAACGCTGTGCCTTGAGGACCAAGACACCCTCCAACGTGACCCGCGAGTCAGGCAATGCCAGCAAACGCGTTTTTACCGCCTCTGACAAAGAAGACTTAGGGATATCAAAACGCAGATGAATTGCACTGGCAACCTTGTTAACGTTCTGTCCGCCCGGGCCCTGTGCCCGGATGGCTGTGACTTCAACTTCAGATTCAGAGATGACGATTGGAATGGACACAAAAATCGATAAAAGTTCAGGACAACATGAACATGCGGCAATCCCACGAGCGTACACTGCAGACATAACAAACGCAAAGGTGACGACATGGCCAAAGGTCAACAAAAAACTAACAAAGAGTCCAAAAAACCCAAGAAGGACACCTCGCCACCCAAAGCACCCAGCGGCGGCGAACCGGTTCGTCCCACGCAAACCACCACTGTGATCCCGCGCGGTAAAAAACCCGCCTGAGTTTTTAGATTATTGCAAGGAGCCCTTGAGGCTGTCAGGGATGGGCAAAGACATGATCTCAATGCCTTCATCCCGTAAAGACTCTGCTTCTTCGCGCGTGGCTTGACCGCGAATGCTGCGGTCTCGTGCCTCGCCGTAATGCATCTTGCGGGCTTCTTCAGCAAATTGCGCACCGACATCTTCCGTGTTGGCCAAGACATGTTTCATGGCATTCAATAAGGCCGCCTGCATGTGCTGGGTGACCATCGGTGCCGCGATGTCGGGCGATGCCGCGTTTGCGGCCACCAGCGGTTCGACTGTTGCAGCTGCAGTTGAACTTGCAGACTGGACCGGTTCAGTTGCGCCCAGATTCAGGCGTGGCGCGGAGGGCAGTTTGGTGACCTGGTCATCACCACACAATGGGCATGCAACCAACCCACGCGCGCGCTGGGATTGATAATCGTCTTCGGAACCAAACCAGCCCTCAAATCCATGGGACTGACCGCATTGGAGACTCAAAACTTTCATGGCGCAGCCCCACTCTTTTTCCATACCAAGGGCCATCTAGACGCTTGGCCAAGGGTATTTTGCAGCCAAAGAGCGCCCGCCAGCGTCTTGGCATCGGTGACTTGGCCCGTCATGCACCAGTGCAACAGTTCTTCAGGGCTGGCAGTGAAGACATCCAGAAATTCGCCAGCATCCAAGTGACGTGGACCTGCCGTCAATCCCCGGGCAAACCAGATCTCTATGCATTCGGTGGAATACGAAATAACCGGATGCAATAGGCCCGCTCTGGCCCACTCGCTGGCCGTGTAACCCGTCTCTTCCTTTAATTCACGCTGAGCGCAAATGAATGGATCCTCACCAGGGTCCAATTTCCCTGCTGGAAACTCGGTCATGACTTGACCCACGGGATACCTGTATTGACGCTCAAGCACCAGGCGCACAGAACCATCATCCTGCATTAACAAAGGAATCACCATGACGGCCCCGGGATGCACCACATATTCACGACTGGCTGTTCGTTGGTCAGGCAGTCTGACCTGGTCACGGAAGGCGTGCAAAAAATGCCCGCGCAAAATTTCTTGGCTTTCTAAGCGCACCTCTGCCAAATGCCGATCTTCCGACTTCACGAGAGGGTTGATGGGTGTCGCAGTCATGTCATAGCAGCCGGGCTGTCATCCCTGAGGCTTCAGCCTCGGTGTTTGAGCAAATACAGAAACACACAACCCGCAAAGGCCAACACCATCACTGCGCAGGTGTGCAGGGTCTGGTGGTTCAATTGGCAAGCATCTGCGCTATGGCTTGGGCGCACAAAGTCATCAACGCCCCAGGCACGATGCCCAAGACCAAGACCAACAAGCCATTGAGCGACAAGACCACTCTGACATCGGCATCTGCAGTCACTGTCGTCGCTGTGACCGGCTCTTCGAAATACATGACCTTGACGACGCGCAAATAATAAAAAGCGCCAACCAAGGACATGAGCACCGCAAACACAGCCAGCGCAATCGCAAACCCCTGGCCGGAAGCAATCAAGGCCTGCAAGACTGACAATTTGGCGTAAAAACCAACCAAAGGCGGAATGCCTGCCAATGAAAACATGCACACAGCCATCACCCCTGCAAACAAGGGGCTGCGGTGGTTCAAGCCTGCCAAATCGGTGATCTCTTCGCTTTCAAATCCTTGACGCGCCAACAACATGATGATTCCAAAGCTGGCCAAGGTGGTCAGCACATAGCCGATCACATAAAACATCGCCGAGCTGTAGGCGTTGGCCGCATGGTCGGCATTGCCGCTGACCACGCCCGCAATCAAGCCAATCAACACAAAACCCATTTGGGCAATGGTGGAATAGGCCAACATGCGTTTAAGGTTGGTTTGTGCGATGGCGGCAAAGTTACCCACTAGCAATGACGCCACAGCCAACAAGGCCAGCATTTGCTGCCAGTCCACGGCCAGCGGCAGTAAACCCTCGACCAAAACACGGATCACCAAGGCAAAGGCTGCCAATTTGGGAGCGCCAGCAATCATCAAAGTTGCTGCAGTGGGCGCGCCCTGGTACACATCTGGAATCCACATGTGAAAGGGCACCACACCCAACTTGAAGGCCAAACCAGCCACGATGAAAACCAAACCAAAGACCAGTACCTGCTGTTTGATCTGTCCGGTGGCAATGGCCTTGAATATGACACTCAAATCAAGACTTCCCGTAGCACCGTAGACCATGGAGATGCCATAGAGCAAGAAGCCAGAAGCCATCGCGCCCAGGACGAAATACTTCATTGCCGCCTCGGTGGCATTGGCATTGTCACGACGCAAAGCGACCAATGCATAGCTCGACAATGTCAACAATTCCAAACCGAGATACAACACCAAGAAGTTTTGCCCAGAGATCATCACGCTCATGCCCAGCAGCGCAAACATGGACAGTGAGAACATCTCGCCGCCACGCAGCATGTCACGATCGGCGGCGTAGGGCCGTGAATAAACCAAGGTGATCATCACAGCGATGGCTGAAAAGCATTTGAGCCAATGACCCATGGGGTCACTCACGACCAAACGGCCAAAACCGTAAAGTGTTTGACCCGCATCGGCTTCAACGGCATGCATCAAAGCCACACCCGCCAAAGAAGCCAAAGTCAACGCGTAAGTGGCAGTGCGTTTAGGGCTGGTCACTTGCAGGTCGGCCAGCGCAATCACGCAGGCCATGACCAGCAGCACGATTTCGGGATAGACCGCCATCCAGCTGGTTGCGTCAATCATGTGTTTTCTCTCAATTCTTTGAAATCAGCGCGAACGTCGAGGACGGTCTTAAGGCAATTTGGACAAAGCGACATGCTTGAGCAAGTCTGCGACTGAAGCTTCCATCACGTCGGTAAATGGGCGAGGATACAAACCCATGTACAGCACCGCAACGGCCAGCATGGTCAGCATGATGAACTCGCGTGTGTTGATGTCGGTCAGCCCTTTGACATTTTCATTGGTGACTGGCCCAAGGTAAACGCGTTTGAACATCCACAAGGTGTAAGCAGCACCAAAGATCAGTGCAGAAGCGGCCAGTAAGCCCACCACAAAGTTGAATTTCACTGCACCCAGAATCACCATCCACTCGCCCACAAATCCGGCCGTTGCAGGCAAACCACAATTGGCCATGGAAAACAGCAAGGCAAACGCAGCGAACTTCGGCATGGTGTTGATGACGCCACCGTAACTGGCGATTTCGCGAGAGTGAACCCGGTCGTACAACACACCAATCGACAAGAACATCGCAGCAGAAACAAAGCCGTGCGCAATCATTTGGACCAAGCCGCCCGAAATGCCGAGCGGATTGAAGATGAAAAAGCCCAGCGTGACAAAACCCATGTGGGCGACTGAAGAATAAGCCACCAGTTTTTTCATGTCTTTTTGGACCATCGCCACCAAACCCACATAAACCACCGCAATCAAGGACAAGACAATGATGCACATAGCCCACTCGCGTGCAGCGTCTGGCGCAATGGGCATGGAAAACCGCAGAAAACCATAAGCACCCAATTTCAGCATGATGGCCGCCAGCACAGCGGACCCTCCGGTCGGCGCTTCGACGTGCACATCCGGCAGCCAGGTGTGAACGGGCCACATCGGCACCTTCACGGCAAAAGCGGCAAAGAAGGCAAAGAAGATCAAATTCTGCGCGCCAGACGACAACGGCAATTGATGCCAAGTCGCAATATCAAAACTACCGCCCGATTGGGTGTACAGATAAATCAAAGCCACCAAGGTGAGCAAAGAACCTAACAAGGTGTACAAGAAAAACTTGAATGCCGCGTAAATTTTGTTCGGTCCACCCCAAATACCGATGATCAGATACATCGGAATGAGTGTCGCTTCAAAGAACACATAAAACAACAAACCGTCCAAAGCACTGAACACGCCAATCATCAAGCCAGACAAGATGAGAAAAGAAGCCATGTACTGATTGACTTTGCGGGTGATCACTTCCCAACCGGCCATCACGACAATCACATTGATGAATGCCGTCAACAAGACCAACCACAAAGAAATCCCGTCGAGACCCAAGTGGTAGTTCACATTGAAACGATCAATCCAGGGGGCCTTCTCGACAAACTGCATGGCCGAAGTGCCCAGCTGAAAACCACTGTACAAAGGCAATGTGATCAAGAAGCTGACCAAGGCACCCAGCAAAGCAAGCCAACGCACGGCGCGGGCATGCTCATCACGTCCGAGGGCCAACAATACAAGCCCGAACGCGATGGGCGTCCAGATAGCAAGGCTCAACAATCCCATTTTTATGCTTCCTTACTTGTTGAGCCAGACGAAATACGTCATCAGCACAAAGATACCCAGAATCATGACCAGGGCATAGTGGTAGAGATAACCCGATTGGAACTTGCGAACCTGACCCGATACCCAGCCCATCAATTTCCATGAGCCGTTGACGACAAAGCCATCGATCAAAGCAAGGTCCCCCACCTTCCAAAGACCATTGCCCAGCGCCCGGGCACCGCGTGCCAGCATGTTTTCATTGAACCAATCGAGGTAATACTTGTTCTCCAAGATGAGCACGACAGGCTTGAGCGCTCTGGCGAACGCTGCAGGCACTGAAGGATTGATCATGTACATGTACCAAGCCGTTACAACACCCGCCAAGGCCAGCCAGAAAGGCGCCGACGACAACGCATGGAGGGCCATGCCCGCTGGACCATGGAAAGCGTGTGCCAGCTCTTGCATCACGGGGTGACGGGCAGCATCCACAAAGATGGCGTCTTTGAAAAATTCACCGAACAGCATGGGGTTGATGGTCATGTATCCGATCACCACGGATGGAATCGCCAGCAACACCAAGGGTACCGTCACAACCCAGGGCGACTCATGGGGTTTGTCATGCGCACCGTGGCCATGGTCATCGTGGTGTGCCTCATGGTGAGCATGAGGATTTTGGTCAAAACGCTCTTGGCCATGGAACACCAAGAAATACATGCGGAAGGAATAAAACGCGGTCACAAAAACACCCACCAAAACGGCAAAGTGGGCGAAACCTGCTGCAGGCAGATGGCTCTCGGCCACAGCTTCGATGATGCTGTCCTTGGAGTAAAAACCAGAAAATAAAGGCGTACCAATCAAGGCCAACGAGCCCAGCAAGGAGGTGATCCAGGTGATGGGCATGTACTTACGCACGCCCCCCATCCAGCGAATATCCTGGTTGTGATGCATGCCCATGATGACGGAACCTGCGCCCAAGAAGAGCAAGGCTTTGAAGAATGCGTGTGTCATCAAGTGAAAAACGGCCACCGAATACGCAGAGGCACCCAAGGCCACGGTCATGTAACCGAGCTGCGACAAAGTGGAGTAAGCGACCACGCGCTTGATGTCGTTTTGGATGATGCCCAAAAAACCCATGAACAAGGCGGTGATGGCGCCAATCACCATGATGAAGTTCAAGGCGGTATCGGACAATTCGAACAAAGGTGACATCCGTGCCACCATGAATATACCGGCCGTGACCATGGTTGCAGCGTGAATGAGTGCGGAGATCGGGGTAGGGCCTTCCATCGAGTCAGGCAACCATACATGCAAAGGAAATTGTGCCGACTTGCCCATCGCTCCGATGAACAAGCAGATGCAAATGACCGTCACCAGCATCCAGCTGGTACCAGGCAATGTCAGAGCACTCAATTCACCGGCCTTGGCGAAGGCTTCCGTGTAATTCAGCGTTCCCGCATAAGCGGCGATCAATCCAATTCCCAAAATGAAGCCAAAGTCACCCACGCGGTTGACCAAAAAGGCTTTCATGTTGGCAAAAATAGCGGTTGGCTTATTGAACCAAAAACCAATCAAGAGGTACGACACCAAGCCAACAGCCTCCCAACCGAAGAACAGTTGCAGCATGTTGTTGCTCATGACGAGCATCAACATGGAGAAAGTGAACAGGGAAATATAGGCAAAAAAGCGGTTGTAGCCTTCGTCTTCTTCCATGTACCCGATCGTATAAATGTGCACCATCAGGGACACAAAAGTCACGACGCACATCATCATGGCGGTCAAGCCATCGATCATGAAGCCGACTTCCATTTTGAGCCCGCCGACCACCATCCAGGTGTACAGGGTTTCATTCAGGCGAGCACCGTCAAGCGCCACACTTTTCAATGTCATGACGGACATTACAAATGCCACCAGGACGCCCAGAATAGTCAGCGAATGCGTCAGCCGACGCCCGATCCAATTGCCACCCAACCGGGTACCAAAAATACCGGCCAAGACCGACCCCATCAGGGGGGCAAGGGGAACGGCCAACAGCGTGCTTGCGTTGAGGGTTTGACTCATGTTGCTTTTAACCCTTGAGCGAATTGAGGTCGTCCACGTTGATGCTGTTCTTGTTGCGAAAGAGCAATACCAGGATGGCCAGACCGATCGCCGATTCGGCGGCGGCCACAGTGAGAATAAAGAATACAAATACCTGGCCGCGCATGTCACCCAAATAGTGGGAAAAAGCCACAAAGTTCATGTTCACGGCCAGCAACATCAGTTCAATGGCCATCAACAAAACGATCAGGTTTTTCCGGTTCAAGAAGATACCGATCACCGCAAGGGCAAACAGCATGGCACCCAAAGAAAGGTAGTGACCCAGCGTCAAAGTCATGACTTTTTCTCCGTTGTATCAGCAGCAGCTGGTGGTTCAGGCGCAAGGCCCGCTTGCGTCACGCCAAGCTGGATGATTGACAAACGGTCCGCAGCCCGAACACGCACTTGGAGCGCTGGATTGATCGCCTTGCTGTCTTTGCGCGCACGCAAAGTCAGCGCAATGGCGGCAATCATCGCCACCAACAAAATCACTGCACCGATTTGAATCGGCATGAGGTAGTCGGTGTAAAGCAATATTCCGAGCGCCTTGGCATTCGAGACAGGGGCCACCACCTGACCCGCAGCCAAGACGGCCTTGGGCGCTTGAGTCAGGCGAAAGCCCCCCATCAGCACGGCGGCCATTTCAAGGGCAATCAAAGCACCCAATGACGCTGCCAAAGGAAAGTGTTTCCAAAAGCCTTCGCGAAAGATGTCCATGTTGATGTCCAGCATCATCACCACAAACAAAAACAGCACCATCACCGCGCCCAGGTAAACCAACACCAGCGTGATGGCCAGAAATTCCGCTTGCAGCAAAAACCAAATGCCAGAGGCTTGAGAAAAAGCCAGCATGAGATACAGAACTGCGTGTACCGGGTTGCGCGCAGTCACCACCCGGAAAGCTGCAAAGAGCAGGACGGCAGAAAAGAGATAGAAAAAACCGGTTTGAATGTCCATGATTCAATTCTTTCAGCGGTACTTCGCATCCGCAGCGCGGGCGGCGGCAATGTCTTTTTCATACCGATCGCCTACTGCCAGCAGCATGTCCTTGGTGAAATACAAGTCACCGCGCTTTTCGCCGTGGTATTCAAAGATATGCGTCTCCACAATCGAATCGACAGGACAACTCTCTTCGCAGAAACCGCAAAAGATGCACTTGGTCAAATCGATGTCGTAACGCGTGGTGCGGCGCGAGCCATCGTCACGCACACCAGCCTCGATGGTGATCGCCATGGCTGGGCAAACAGCCTCGCATAGCTTGCAAGCAATGCAACGCTCTTCGCCGTTGTCATAACGGCGCAGAGCATGCAAGCCTCGAAAACGGGGGGACTGCGGCGTTTTTTCTTCAGGAAACTGTACCGTCACTTTACGGGCAAAAGCGTAACGTCCTGTCAGGGCCATGCCCTTGAGCAACTCCACCAGCATGAAGCTTTTGAGGAAGTCCTTGAGTGAGAAAGATGTCATGGTCGTCATGGCTCAGTGTTCATTTCCAGATGTTCCAAGGCGAGAACATCCAAGCCCCCACCACCAGCAGCCAAACCAAAGTGACCGGGATGAAAATCTTCCATCCCAAGCGCATGATCTGGTCATAGCGGAAACGTGGGAATGTGGCACGAATCCAGATGAACATGGAAACGACCAGAAAAGTTTTCAAACCCAACCAAATCCAGCCCGGGATCATATTGAACAGCGCATTGTCAATCGGCGAGATCCAGCCACCCAAAAACATGATCACGGCCAAAATAGAGACCAGCCACATGCTCGCGTATTCAGCCAAGAAGAAAATAGCGAACCCCATGCCCGAGTACTCGACCATGTGACCCGCGACGATTTCAGCTTCCCCCTCAACCACGTCAAAAGGGTGACGATTGGTTTCCGCCACACCCGAGATCAGATAGACCACAAATATCGGAAACAAAGGCAACCAGTTCCAAGACAAGAAATTCAAACCGACACTGGCCATTTGGCCTTGGCCTTGGCCTAGCACGATGTCGGTCAGGTTCATGCTGCCCGACACCATCAGGACCACCAAGAAGCAAAAGCCCATGGCAATTTCATAACTCACCATCTGGGCCGAGGCACGCAAGGCACCTAAAAATGCGTATTTAGAATTTGAAGCCCAACCGGCAATGATCACGCCATAGACCTCGATGGACGTGATCGCCATCACCAGCATCAAACCGGCATTGATGTTGGTGAGTGCGACTTCAGGACCAAAGGGAATCACCACCCATGCAGCCAATGCCGGCATGATGGCCATGACCGGGCCCAGGCGAAACAGCCCCAGGCTGGCGGCAGTCGGGTTGATCAGCTCTTTGGTCAGCAGCTTGACCGCATCGGCAATCGGCTGCAGCAAACCCAGCGGCCCCACACGGTTAGGGCCATGACGCACCTGCATGAAACCAATCAGCTTGCGCTCCCACAAAGTGAGGTAAGCCACTGAAAGCAACAAAGGCGCCAAAATGGCCACAATCTTCATCAGAATCCAGATGACCGGCCAAACCATGCTGGCCCACCAAGTGGCTGCCAGCAAATTCAATCCACCGTTGTACAAGGCATCGATCATGCCGGTACCCCCTGCGCAAGCCGAGCATCCGCCGTCATTTGCAGTGAGGGGGCCCGTCGAACAAGACCATCCAACTGGTAAATTCGCGCCACATTGGGTTCGGCCACATCACCGGTCATTTGCAACGGCCCCTGACTTGCATTGCTGAAAACGGCAGGCATCCGAGTGGCTTGGCTCAAGACATCTTGCGAAGTCTCAAAGTCGAAGCCTGGGATACCCAACAAATTGGCCAGAACGCGCAGCACCTTCCAAGCCGGTCGTGTCTCAGCCAAAGGTTTGACCACGGCATGAAAACTTTGCAAGCGCCCTTCAGCATTGACAAAACTACCCGAGGTTTCGGTGAAGGGTGCGATGGGCAACAGGACATCAGAGAAAGCCATGTTGGATTTGAATGGGCTCAGCGTGATCACCATGTCCGCCCGCCCCAAAGCCTGGGCAGCTTGGGCACCGGCAGCACTGTCAAACTCGGGTTCAGTGTTCAGCAGCAAGACGGCTTTCAAACCGCCGCTCAGCATGTGCCCCGCGTGGGCGCCACCCGTTTGCGGTTGCGCCTTGACCCACTGTGCACCCACGGTATTGGCCGCTTCAGTCAGATAACCTATTGAAGCGCCTGTGTGTTCGGCAATCCAGTTGGCCAAAGTCAACAAACTTGAAGCATGCGCATGATGTGCAGCCGCATTGCCCAACAAAACAGCTTTGCGGTCACCACCCATCATGGACTCGGCCATGGCCATGGCTTGCGGTGTGGCTTGACCCGCTGCAGGCGCTGGGACACCCTTTTCAGTCGCAATCACAGAGGCTATGTCTGCCAGATGCTGTGCCCAGGTGCTCGGTGTATCGATCCAGGCCTGCGCCACAGGCATAGCCCAGGCTTGCGCATCGGTCAATAAAGCAGCCGAAGTCAAAGCGTTCAGCTGCGCTCCCCGGCGCACAGATTGGCGAATACGCTGGGCAAACAAGGGATGGTCTTTGCGCAAATTGCTGCCAACCACCAAAACGCGTTGCAAGGTGGACAATGAGGCCACAGAGGTCCCCAAGTACCGAACGCCCTGCGCCGCAGTGAACTCTGCATTGCGCAGCCGGTAATCGATGTTGTCAGAGCCCAAACCGCGCATCAACTCACCGGCAAGGTACAACTCTTCAAGCGTGCTGTGTGGGCTGACCAAAGCGCCGATGCTGCTGGCACCGTGATCGCTGCTGATATTTTTCAGACCATTGGCCACGTACTCCAGCGCAGTTTGCCAATCGACTTGCTTCCATTCGCCGCCCTGCTTGAGCATGGGCGTAGTCAAACGCTCCGGGCCATTCAATGCTTCATAAGAAAAGCGATCGCGATCGGCAATCCAGCATTCGTTGACATCTTCATTTTCAAGAGGAACTACGCGCATCACCTGGTTGTTTTTGACTTGCACCACCAAGTTAGCGCCAGAAGAGTCGTGCGCAGCAATCGACTTGCGGCGAGACAACTCCCAGGTCCTTGCGCTGTAGCGGAATGGCTTACTGGTCAAGGCGCCCACAGGGCAAATGTCGATCATGTTGCCGGACAACTCGGAGTCCACCGACTGACCCACAAAGGTTTCGATTTCGGCATGTTCGCCGCGGTGCGACATGCCCAGCTCCATGACACCGGCCACTTCTTGGCCAAAACGGACGCAGCGCGTGCAGTGAATGCAGCGGCTCATCTCTTGCATGCTGATCAACGGGCCCACGTCCTTGATGGCAACAACGCGTTTTTCTTCTTCATAGCGAGAGGTCGAGCCGCCGTAGCCGACAGCCAAGTCTTGCAACTGGCATTCACCACCTTGGTCACAGATGGGGCAATCCAAAGGATGATTGATGAGCAAAAATTCCATCACCGACTTTTGCGCTTGAATCGCTCGGTCAGTTTGGGTGCGCACAACCATGCCTTGGGTCACAGGCGTGGCGCATGCGGGCACCGGTTTGGGGGCTTTTTCAACATCCACCAGGCACATGCGGCAGTTGGCAGCGATGCTCAATTTTTTGTGGTAACAGAAATGCGGAATGTAGGTGCCGGCTTTTTCAGCGGCATGCATCACCATGCTGCCTTCGGCAACTTCCACTTTGTGACCGTCGAGTTCTATTTCAACCATGGGTCTTCACCGCTGTTGCACCGGCACCGACCATGGAGGTTTTGTGCGCGATGAGGTGTACAAATTCGTGACGGAAATGCTTGAGCATGCCGCGCACCGGCATGGCCGCGGCGTCGCCCAAAGCGCAAATCGTTCGGCCCATGATGTTGCCAGCCACGCTGTCGAGCATGTCGATGTCGCTGGCTCGGCCTTGGCCGTGCTCAATGCGGTCGACCATGCGCCAGAGCCAACCGGTGCCTTCGCGGCAAGGCGTGCACTGACCACAGGACTCGTGCGAGTAAAAGTAAGACAGCCGGGCCAAGGCCTTGACCATGCAACGCGTCTCGTCCATGACGATCACCGCCCCCGAACCCAACATCGAGCCGCCTTCTTTGGCGATGCTGTCGTAGTCCATGGTCAGCTTCATCATCAACTCGGCAGGCACGACGGGCGATGAAGATCCACCAGGGATCACCGCTTTGAGCTTTCGACCACCGCGCACGCCACCGGCGAGTTCGAGCAGTTTGGCAAACGGCGTGCCCATGGGCACTTCGTAGTTGCCGGGACGCTCGACATCACCGCTGACCGAGAAGATCTTGGTACCGCCATTGTTGGGTTTGCCGCATTCCAGGTAGGCCTGCCCGCCGTTGCGGATGATCCAGGGCACTGCCGCGAAAGTTTCGGTGTTGTTGATGGTGGTGGGCTTGCCGTACAGGCCAAAGCTGGCAGGGAACGGTGGCTTGAATCGTGGCTGGCCTTTTTTGCCTTCGAGTGATTCGAGCAAAGCGGTTTCTTCGCCGCAGATGTAAGCGCCAAAGCCGTGTGAAGCGTGCAACTGGAAGCTGAACGTGCTGCCCAGGATGTTGTCACCCAAGTAGCCTGCTGCGCGGGCTTCTTCGAGGGCCGCTTCAAAGCGCTCGTAGGTGTGAAAAATTTCCCCATGGATGTAGTTGTAACCCACGCTGATGCCCATGGCATAGGCGGCAATGGCCATGCCTTCGATCACCGTGTGGGGGTTGTACTCCATAATGTCGCGGTCTTTGCACGTACCCGGCTCGCCCTCGTCCGAGTTGCACACCAAATACTTTTGCCCGGGAAACTGACGTGGCATGAAGCTCCACTTCAGACCCGTGGGGAAACCCGCGCCGCCGCGACCGCGCAAGCCAGACTCTTTGACGATAGCAATCACCTGGTCTTGGGTCATCCCCGCCATACCGGTTTCAGCGTTGGGCGGTGTGCCGTCTTGACCCAAGATCTTGCGCAAGGCCGCATAACCGCCACGTGCTTCATAGTCTTGAAGGCCCCAGTTCGTGCCGTTCAATCCAGCAAATATTTGCGGATTGATGTGACGGTCGTGGAAACAGGATTCCACGCCATGGGCTTGGAACTGGTTGAGAATTTGTTCGACTTTCATCAAGCGGCCTCGGCTTTCTTCAGGCTGTCGACCAATTGGTCGATCTTGTCGTGGCTCATGAAACTGCACATGTGGCGGTCATTGACCAGCAAGACCGGCGCATCGGCACAAGCGCCTTGGCACTCGCTGGGCTGCAAGGTGAACAGACCATCAGGCGTGGTTTCACCGACCTGCACACCCAATGTGTGTTCGAGGTGCTCCAATGCTTTGTGACCGCCGCGCAACTGGCAAGGCAGGTTGGTGCAAACGTTCAGCTTGAACTTGCCCACCGGCTTTTGGTTGTACATGTTGTAGAAGGTGGTCACTTCGTGCACAGCCATGGGCGCCATGTCCAGGTGGTCAGCAACGATTTTCTCGCTCTCAGAACTGACCCATCCCAACTCTTGCTGAACGATGGCCAAGCAGGCCATGACTGCAGACTGCTTCTGGTCAGGAGGGAATTTGGCCACTTCACGGTCGAAGCGGGCTTTGGTGAACTCAGAGATCATCGGTCAATCTCTCCAAACACAATGTCCATGGTGCCGATGATGGCGACAGCGTCAGCCAGCATGTGACCACGGGCCATTTCATCAAGGGTTGCCAAGTGGGCAAAGCCCGGGGCGCGGATTTTTACACGGTACGGCTTGTTGGCACCATCACTCACAAGGTAGATACCGAACTCACCTTTGGGATGCTCAACGGCCGCATAGGCCTGGCCTTCTGGCACATGGAAGCCTTCGGTGAACAGCTTGAAGTGGTGAATCAAGTCTTCCATGTTGGACTTCATGCCTTCACGCGCAGGCGGTGCCACTTTGTGGTTGTCTGTGATCACAGGCCCCGGATTGGCGCGTAACCAAGCAACGCACTGTTGAACAATGCGGTTGGACTCCCGCATTTCTTGCACACGCACCAAATAGCGGTCATAACTGTCACCCGTTTTGCCCACAGGCACATCGAACAAAACTTTATCGTAAGCGTCGTAAGGTTGTTTTTTACGCAAGTCCCACGCAATGCCGGAGCCGCGCAACATCGGGCCAGTCATGCCCAGATTGAGTGCGCGTTCTGGCGGCACGACACCGACACCCACCGTGCGCTGCTTCCAGATGCGGTTGTCAGTCAACAAGGTTTCGTATTCGTCAACACACTTGGGAAAGCGTTGGGTAAAGTCATCGATGAAATCGAGCAAAGAGCCGCCCCGGTTTTTGTTCAATTGCGCGATGGCCTTGGCATTTTTGATCTTGCTGACTTGGTACTGCGGCATGCTGTCGGGCAAGTCACGGTAAACACCGCCCGGACGGAAATAAGCGGCATGCATGCGGGCGCCCGAAACGGCCTCGTACATGTCAAACAGGTCTTCGCGCTCGCGGAAGGTGTAGATCAAAATGGTCGAGCTGCCGCAGTCATTACCGTGCGAGCCCAGCCACATCAGGTGGTTCAACAAACGGGTAATTTCGGCAAACATGACCCGGATGTACTGCGCACGAACGGGCACTTTCAAACCCAATAATTTTTCAATGGCCAAACAGTAGGCGTGCTCATTGGACATCATCGACACATAGTCCAAGCGGTCCATGTA
>Ga0114962_10001666_pt1 | contig 19049 bp, 9 predicted proteins | sample C_130820_MF_Meta_FD_87017 | JGI IMG/M metagenome (GOLD analysis project Ga0114962, IMG submission 87017) | Freshwater microbial communities from Lake Croche, Canada to study carbon cycling - C_130820_MF_MetaG | ecosystem: Environmental > Aquatic > Freshwater > Lake | place: Lake Croche, Canada... | reverse complement strand
CCTGTCAGAGTGACTGGTTCAACGACATATGCTTGGGAATACACCGTCATACCAACAACTTCAAATGATACTGGTACTTTAATACCAAACAACCTTTCAAATTTTCAAGGTGATTACTCTTATTATTTGGGAAGAAAAGATAAATTAGTTTTAACTAAAGACAAAGAGTTTTTAATTATAGAAGGAACTCCATCTACAAATCCTCAATACCCAACTGAGCCAGATGCAGCATTAGTTCTTGCTAATATGACTCTTGATCCTTACACAGCTTATGTACCAGGTGAAAATCCACCTACTAAAAAATCTAATTTATCAATCAATAAAGTATTACATAAACGCTGGGCCAAAAAAGATATTACAGATTTGGAAGACCGGATTAGTAATTTGGAGTACTATACTTCACTAAGTTTATTAGAAACAAATGCACAATCGTTACAAATACCTGATGCAAATGGATTAAATCGTTTTAAAAATGGTATTCTTGTTGATGACTTTTCATCCTATTCTACTGCCGATACGTCAAATCCAGATTATAGTTCAAATATTAATATAAGAAAAAATCAATTATCACCATTGTCTTTTGTTGATAACTTTCAATTACAAAATCCATCTGTATTGGCCAGTTTAGGTACTTTGGCTAATACAAATACTTTTGCAATATCGAGTGTGTCTGGAACACAAACAAATATATTCACATTACCATACACAACTGCTAATGTGATTGTTCAACCTTTGGCGAGTAGTACAATAAGTGTTAATCCATTCAACGTAGTGATTCAAGAAGGTGTTGCACAATTAAATCCTCCAATGGATAATTGGGTTGATAATACGCAAGCTCCTGCTATATTAGTAAGTGATCCAGCATTACAAGTATTTCAACAAACCGGTGGTGTAAATTATACAAATATGGGTGATTGGCATGCCATTCCAGGAACTTCTGTAACCAATTCTGGTCCTGAAACCTTAACTCTGAACCATCGACAAAATACACCCGGTGGTCCTTGGAGTGAAGATTGGGGATTTGGTCCAGGAGTTGGATTTTCTGACAGAGTTGCAACTACTTATGCAAGTCAATTACAAAATATTACATCGAGTGGATATGCATCAGTACCTCCAGGTTCAGCAATCAACAATGGTTTTTTAACAAATGTTTCAATATTACCTTATATCAGACCTCAACAAATTGTTGTTAAAGCTAAAGGTTTATTAGTAAATAGTCCCGTTTCAACATTCTTTGATGGTAAAAATGTCGACCAGTACATGATAGCACCAAATATTATTGAATTAACTAATGTTAATGCTACAAATGGTGGTTTTAAAGAAAATGATATTGTAGGTTTTTATCTTAGCACTACAGCAAATTTTTATCCCGTTGCTCGAGTTATTTCAGTCCTTAATTCTGCTGATTTTGGTACAGCCAATACTGCAAACACATCGAGATTATATGTATCTAAAATTACTGGTGCTAATAGTACATATGGTACAACTAAATTAGAAAACGCAACATTTAATTCAGAAGGTGTGTATTTAAGTTCAGGTAATACAGCCCAAGGTACATTAGTTAATAGTAATAACATTATTTCAACTCATCAATCAGGAAGAATAGCTGGTGTTGGTGGTGGTTATTCAAATGTATTGTCTGCAAATGCAACAACTCAATTTTATAGTTCACCTGATGTTGGAAATTATAGTGAATTTTTAAATCATTATGGTATTTGGGGCAGCCGAACAAGTACCACAACGTATAATGCTGCATTTACTGTGGTATTTCAGTCAGTAGATACATACACAATAACTGTTGCTTGTTCAGGCACAGCAACAGTATTTTCAAATGGTGTGTCGATTGCTACATCATCATCTACTTCACCAACAACAACTACATATACATCAAATACAAATTCTCAAGTACTATCTTGGAGTGCAACAAGTAGTGGTACAACACAGTCTGCTTTTGCTTTAAGAATTACTAATTCTTCTGGTGCTACTGCGTTTGATACTAGTAATCCTGTATATTATTCAACATTTACTATTCCGTCTGGAGTTCAATCTCAAATTATTATGCCGCAAGGTGGGGCTTGGTTTACAGGTGTTACTCAACTCAAATTGGCACCAGATTCTTCTTCAAATACAGAATTGTATGTTGGTTCAACAATTAATATCACATCAAAATATGTGTATGAGAATTTTGTTGCTGCTACTTATATACCCCTATCTGTACCATCAGGTGGTGCTGGTGGATCTCCAGATCCAACAAACTCTAATGTTACGGCATCTAGTATTTTTAATTACTCTAGAACCATAATTTCAGCCAATTCAACAACTGGAACCGTCACATTAGATACTTCTGTAAACATTTCTTTAGGATTTAATAATCTAATTGGTCCTGTAACTTCATTCTATAGTATAAATGGATTAGTCGCAAATTTAAAACTTGCTGGTCAAACAGGTGGCACTACAAAATTATCGACTGATGAAAAGGGAATTTTTGTTGGTATATTCAATATACCATCTACTACATTTCAAACTGGTTCTAGAGTATTCCGTATAGATAATAGAGCTGTTGCAACTGACCCTAATTCAGCAACAACCTATGCTGAAGCCACATTCACAGCATCTGGATTATCAACTGTATCTCAACAATTAAACTTTTCACCATCGGTTGACTCTGCCGCAGGCACATTTACACAAGTAAGTCAAAGAGATGGTGCGTTAATTGGTATATCGACCGAAAGAAATCCTTGGGACCCAGTAGCACAAACCTTTATTGTAGATGAAGGTAAATATCCTAATGGTATCTTTTTAAAATCTATAAAATTGTTTTTCAATAAAAAACCCACAACAAATATACCAGTTAATTTATCAATTGTCGGTACTTTAAATGGATATCCTAATGGACGAATTGTTCCTTATTCTGTTAAAGTATTATATCCAGATGAAGTAACCGTATCTTCTAATCCACAATATTTGGATCCGGATAGTTTTACACGATTTGTTTTTGACGCTCCTGTTTACATAGCTCCAGGTGAGTTGATGGCCTTTGTGGTTAAATCAACCACAGAAGATTATACATTGTATTATGCACAACAAAATACTTTAGCTGTGCCTTCTACTGCTAAAGCTTTACCAACAGATGCAGATCCAACCAACGCAACTAAAATTGGTGCTCTACCACAAGTTGGTTCATTGTTTGAATCACAAAATGCTATCACTTGGACAACGGATCAATCTAAACAATTAATGTTTGTTCTTGATAGATGTGTATTCTCAACAAGTTCCGCAGCAGTACCTTTTGTTGTACCACAAAATTTACCATATAGAAAAATGGGTGATGATGATATCCTTCATAAATTAAATGCTAATAGTGTGTCTAATTTATATGGTAATCAATCACAAGATATTTTTGTTGATGCTTTGAATGTATCAACAACAGATTTTGTTCCTTCAAGTACATCAATTAATTATTCTTACATTACAACTTTAGCATCAGACCAAAGTAAAACTTCATCACAAGGGATTACACCTGGAAAATTTGGTACGCCAACTCCAGAAAGTGTTTATTTGGATGATGGAAAAGGTGAAAGAAAATTAATAAAAAGCTCTAATAATTCATTTTCATTAACTGCTACATTGGCCACAAGTGATACTAATGTAAGTCCAATTATTTCCGATGATGGATTATCACTTTATGCGGTAAGATATTTAATCAATAATATGGGATTAAGTAATTCTGTTATTTCAGTTGCAGCTTCAGGTAATGGTTACAATGTACTCGCAACTACTGTTACTGTTAGTGCTCCAGATATAGAAGGTGAAACTGCAACAGCCGGTGTTACAGCAAATGCTAATGGTGCCATCACATCTTGTTATATTATAACTCCAGGTTCTGGATACATTACAACACCTACAATTACTATTTCTAATCCAACAACAAGGACTGGTAACTCAAATACCTCTGTACTAGTATATGGGGAAACGTCTCCTAAAGGTGGTAATTCTTTAGCTAAATACTTTACTAAGAAAGTTGTTTTATCCCCAAGTAGTGATTCTGGTGACCTGAGAGTATATTATACTGCTTATAGACCAACTGGCACAAACATTTTTGTTTACTATAAAATATTGAATAGAAATGATACACAGAACTTTGAAGATGGGTATTGGCAGTTAATGACAACTTTAAGTAATTCTAATTCGTTCTCTTTAACAAGGGATAATTTGATTGAGTTTGAGGCTGCACCAGGAATTTATGCAGATAATCAAGCAAATAATAATATCTCTTATGTGAGTATAGCTGGTCAAACATACTCAGAGTTTAGTCAGTTTGCCATTAAAGTTGTTTTATCAACCAATGATAAAACTGTTATTCCTTATTTAACAAACATTCGGGCATTAGCAGTACCCCCAGGAACAGGTATCTAAATATGTTAGTCAAAGTAAATAATTCAACTTTTGTAAGAGATACAAATAGTATGGCATTAATAGATACTGATATTGCTGCCAAAAATGAATACTTAGCTAAGGTTCGTATGTTACAGACCCAAAAAGAAGAAATAAATAAAGTAAAATCAGAAATTGCTGATGTCAAGGATGACCTTCAAGTGATTAAACAACTGATGACTCAATTATTAAACAAAGGTTCAAATGTCTAACGCATATTCTCTATTAAGTTCCGGTAATACCTTTGGTGATTGGATTGTTACAACTAATGCTTTAACAAAAGAAAACAATGATTTTCATGCCAATAGTTATCATAAAAATGGTGGTACTTTATGGTTAGATGGTACACCTCTAGGATTACAAGTAAACGCTTCCGCCATTTTTGCTGGTTCTTTTCAAGTAACTGGAACTGGATCATCAGCAACCATTCAAAATAATTTAACTGTTCAATCAGGTCAAGTATACTTTCAAAATACAGAGATATCTTTAATTGCTTCTGGAAATGTAACTGCACCTAATGTGATATCCACAAATGTTACGGCTTCTGGTAATATATTTTCGTCTAATGTATTTGTAACAAAGAATGTTACGACATCTAATATAGTGGCTACTGGTAGTGTTTATGTAACTAGTAATGTAAGCACATCCAATGTTGTAGCTACTGGTAGTGCATTTGTAACGGGTAATGTTAATTCTGGTAATTTAATATCTACTGGTATTGCATATATTTCAGGTAATGTGAATGCCTCTAATGTTATATCTACTAATGTTACTGCTTCTGGTAATATATTCTCATCTAATTCTTTTGTTACAAGTAATATTACAACTTCTAATGTTGTAGCTACTGGTAGTGTATTTGTAACAAATAATGTGACTACATCAAATGTTGTGGCCACAGGTAGTGTATATGTAACAAATAATGTGACTACATCAAATGTTGTGGCCACAGGTAGTGTATATGTAACTACCAATATCAATGCAGCTAATATAGTATCAACAAATGTTACTGCTTCAGGTAATATATTCTCATCCAATTCCTTTATTACAAGTAACTTAACCACTTCTAATGTTGTAGCTACTGGTAGTGTATATGTGACTAGTAACGTGACCACATCAAATGTAGTAGCTACAGGTAGTGTATTTGCAACTGGTAATGTAAATTCAGGCAATTTAATATCAACTGGTATTGCATATATTTCAGGTAATATCAATGCTTCTAATGTTATATCTACTAATGTTACTGCTTCTGGTAATATATTCTCATCTAATTCTTTTGTTACAAGTAACGTAACCACAGGAAACGTGGTCGCCACAGGTAGTGTATATTTAAGTGGTAATGTGACCACATCAAATGTTGTGGCCACAGGTAGTGTATATGTAACTACCAATATCAATGCAGCTAATATAGTATCAACAAATGTTACTGCTTCAGGTAATATATTCTCGTCTAATTCTTTTGTAACAAGTAATATCACTACATCTAATGTAGTAGCCACAGGTAGTGTTTATGTAACAAATAATGTAACAACCTTTAATGTAGTTGCCACAGGTAGTGCATACATTACAAGTAATATTAATGCTGCCAACGTTGTTTCTACAAACGTAACTGCTTCAGGTAATGTTATAACTTCTAATGTATTCGTGACCAGTAATGTTACTACTTCTAATGTAGTGGCTACTGGTAGTATATTTGTAACAAACAATGTAACAACCTCTAATGTGGTTGCAACGGGTAATGTATGGGTTAATAGTAATGTACAGGCATCTAATGTTGTAACATCTAAATTACACGTTTCTGGTACGACACAACTTGTAGGTATAGCAAATACAACTGCCGATTTGGGTATTGGTGGTAATTTGAATGTGCCTGGTGTTCTATTCATGGGTGGTTCATCATCATCAGCAAACATTTATAGTTTAACTGTTGGCCAATCAGCTGGTAATGGTGGATTAACCGTACAAGGTAATTTCACTATTGCACAACCAACAATCTATCAAGCACCAAGTTTCACATTGTATGGTGGTACAGCAATTACTGGTGGTAATTTTGCTTATTTTAATGTAAATAGGTCTCCATCAACTAATGCTTCACTTCGATGGAATGAAACAAATAAAGAATTTGCTATTGCAAATGTTAATAGTGGAACATTCTATCGTGTTGTAACCGATGAATATGCGAGTGGTAGTTCATCATTAGCTAACTCGATGTCATATGCTACATCGTATGCCTTGGCAAATGCTAATACATTCTTACAAACCACTATAACTACAGCCAATACAGGTATGGCTTCATTCGTGGTTGCTTCTAATACTGCTATGAAGGCATATGTAGACCAAGCCAATACTGGTATGGCTTCATATGTTGTTGCTTCCAATACTGCTATGAAGGCATATGTAGACCAAGCTAACACAGGATTAAAGTCTTATGGTGATGCCACATATTTTGCTAAAGCTGGTGGTGCTATTACAGGTACAACAAACGTACAAAGTACATTATTTGTAACAGATGTATTATCGGCCAATGCAGGTATAAAAGTTGGTAGTGTAACAATTGCAAATACGACAGGACATTGGACAGGACCTACTGCTCCTGGTTTCCAAGGACCACAAGGTTTTCAAGGTGCTCAAGGATTCCAAGGTGCTCAAGGTTTTCAAGGTGCTCAAGGATTCCAAGGTGCTACTGGTTTTCAAGGAGCTACCGGCGCTCAAGGTCCTCAAGGTGCTGTAGGTCCACAAGGTGTTACGGGTTCACAAGGTGTTACGGGTTCACAAGGTGCACCAGGTGTTCAAGGTCCTCAAGGATTCCAAGGTGCTACCGGTGCTCAAGGTCCACAAGGTGTTCAAGGTTCACCAGGTTCTCAAGGTCCTACTGGTTCACCAGGTTCTCAAGGTCCTACAGGTACTCCTGGTGCTCAAGGTCCTCAAGGATTCCAAGGTGCTCAAGGTGCTACGGGCGCTCAAGGATCTAATGGAACCAATGGTACACAAGGTGCCACAGGTCCACAAGGACCTACAGGTTCTCAAGGTACTAGTGGTGCTCAAGGACCAACAGGACCACAAGGACTTGATGCTGGTTCGAATTTATATCTCAGCACTTCTTTAGGTGTTGGCACTCCTGCTTCAGGCACAGGAGGTGAAATTCGGGCTACTAATAACATTACGGCTTATTATTCTTCTGATAAAAAATTCAAAGAAAATATTAAAGATATACCAAATGCTTTAGATATTGTAAGTGAAATTGGTGGTAAACTATTTGAATGGACTGAAGATTATATTAAAGAACATGGTGGTGTTGATGAGTATTTTATGCAAAAAGAAGATTTTGGTGTAATTGCTCAAGACGTACAAAGAGTTTTCCCAATCGCTATTCGTACAAGACCAGATGGAACATTAGCTGTTGATTATGAAAAGTTGTGTGCTTTAGCTTTTGCTGCTATCAAAGAACTTAAATCAGAAGTAGACGAATTAAAGAAATAATAAATTTTCGAAATTTTGCGTTCCGGCCTAGAATTTCTCCGGACGCTTCCTAAAGTTTAAAAAAGCGATTTTACTCCTTACTAAATATAGGTTATTAAATGGCTTTATTTAAGAGGACACAATGCCAGCAGCATATACCAATCTTTACATAGAACAAGGCACAAGCTTTTCAACAAGTATCACATTGGATGATGTGTATGGTGATGCCTATAATTTGGTTGGTTATACTGCCAGTAGTCAAATCCGAAAGTCTTATTATTCAGCAAATGCAACAGCAACTTTCTCAGCATCTACATCAGCCACAGAAGGCATCATTTATCTATCTTTATCTTCAGCCACAACAGCAAACATGGCGGCTGGCCGTTATGTTTATGATGCAAAAATTACAGATTCAGGCAATAATGTAACAAGAGTTTTAGAAGGTATTGTTGAAGTTTCTCCATCAGTTACAAAGTAAACTAAATATAAAATGCCAGGTCAAGTTATAGGAACAGTCAATGTACAAGTAGGACAACCAACAAGTCCTAGAGCCACCACGATTACATATGGCGGCCGGAATTCATTGAAGTCAGCAACAGATTTAAATCTAGCTAATGTTGCAAACGGTGATGTTATTGTGTATGTTTCAGATACCAATAGTTTTGTTGCTAAACCGGTTGTAGATATTACTCCATCGTTAAACGCAGGGTTCTTTTAAAATGTCAAATACAGTAATTCAAATACTTCGTTCTTATGCAAATACCGCTCCATTAACGTTAAATGATGGTGAAATAGCATATTCATTTGTTTCAAATACACTCTTTATTGGTAATACCACCAATGCCGTAATTGCAATTGCTGGTAATACATTCATTAGTTCTGTTCAGGCTGGTGTTGATTCATCACAAAATGCGTATGCTAGTGCTGCTTTTAGTAAAGCAAATACTGGTAGTACAACAGGTGAAGCAGCCTTTGCCAAAGCAAACGTTGCCAACACGACTGCTGAATCGGCATATGCTTGGGCTAATACAATTAATGTATTTACTCAATCAGCATTTACCAAAGCTAACACAGCTAATATAACAGGTGAGGCAGCATTTGCAAAAGCCAACGTAGCAAATACTACTGCTGAGGCTGGATTTGCCAAGGCCAACGTAGCAAACACAACTGCTGAAGCAGGATTTGCCAAAGCAAACGTTGCTAATACTACTGCCGAAGCTGGGTTTGCCAAAGCGAATGCCGCAAACGTTCTAGCACAGGCTGCCTTTGATAATTCAAATACTAAATTTGCTTCTGCTGGTGGTGCAATTAGTGGTGATGTTACTGTTACTGGTAATTTAACTATTATTGGTACTACTGTATATTCAAATACAGAAACAGTCTTAATCAAAGACAACATTATAACTCTTAATGCTGCAATTAGTCAATCTAGTGCACCTACTGCTAATTCTGGTATTGAAATTGACCGTGGCCTTCAAGCAAATACTTTCTTACTTTGGGACGAAACAAATGATAAGTGGGTATTTTCTGATGGTAATACATGGTTCGGTATTGCAGATGCGGCCAGACTAGATAGTGCTTTCACAAAAGCCAATACAGCAAATACCACAGCAGAAGCTGGGTTTGCCAAAGCCAACGTAGCAAATACCACAGCAGAAGCCGGTTTTGCTAAAGCCAACGTAGCAAATACCACAGCAGAAGCTGGGTTTGCCAAAGCAAATTTAGCAAACACTTTAGCGCAATCAGTTTATGATTTTGCCAATAATATTTCAGTTAGTTTAAGTGGTAATACAATTGTACTTGGTTCAAATACTGTAGGTCAACTTGTAAGTAATGCTGTTACATTAACAACAGCAACATCAATTACAAACGGTCTTTCTTTATTGAATAACGTATTAGGTAAATTAGTACCAGCTGCTCCAACAACTTTCCCTGGCGCAACAGGATTAAGTATAAGTTCTTTGTCTACATATCGTATGACAGATTTTGTACAAACAGATAGAACGGCCACAGGTGGAAAATCTAGAAGTGGTGGTAACACAGTAACTTCAATTCGTAGGACTTCTTCTTATACAACAAACGTATTTGCTGATTTAGGTCCTGGTGATACTGGAACTTTAACATTATATAAAAACAATGTTGCAAGCGGCGCAGTCACATTTACAAACTCAAGTGCTAACGGAACAAATGGTGATTTAATCATTACTGATTCTGTAGACTACTCAGTTAAATCTGGTGGTGCAGCGGGATTCTGGCGTAGTTTTGACTGTCAAGGTTCTGGTACTACATCGAACGGATGGAATGAAATATATCTTCAACACACTCAAGGTACTGCCAACACAGCAACAGTATCATGGTATTATGATGATACTACATCTGTTGCTCCTGTATTTGCTCAAGCATTTATTACTCCTACATCTGAATCATTAACATATTCAAGTACAGTACCACACTATAACAGTTCAACTACATTCAGACTTGGTTCAACTGTAGCTAAATTAAGTGGTGATACTTTCCCAACAACCAATACATTCTATACTGGTACTGCTGGAGGTGCTTTTGCTGCCCCAGCAAGTAACACATATCCAACTGTTGGTATTACTTACCCACTAGCTAGAAATTTATATGTAACTAGTGGTAACGTATGGACTAATACAACAACTACAACTATTGCTGGTTTTGGTTCATCTGCTACAGGTCCTTCTGTTACAGTAGATAATAGTTATCAAACTGCTTCACAGGCATTTACAACGGCTTTAGCAAATACTGTTTTATATAAAACAGGTACAGCAAGTTCGATGGAAGAAACCACAATTACTTTTGGTTCAACTGTTGGTACTGGTTCAGGACTTGCAGCCAGAATTATAAATCCAGGAACTACTGATAATCCAACACAATCAGCTAATGCTTCATTGTTTAATAGTCAATCAAGTACATTGACTTCAAATGATGCTACGATTGTTGCTGCTACACTAAAACATGACCAAACAAATTACTCTACAGGATACTTACCTGCTGGTCCTAATTTGAGTACAGGTAGAACAGGTAATCAATATTTTACATTCAGATTTGTCAGAACTTCTTTATCTAAATTTGATATACAATTTACTGGTACAATTGCAGGACTTTGGGTTGCAGTACCAGGTAGTGCAATAGATACGGCAGCTTCAGCAACAAATGGTTGGGTAAGTATGGCAACTGCATATGGTGGTGCTGGTGTACCCTCAAGTGGTTGTGCTTTAGGTGGGGTAGTAACATTGAACTCTGCTGTAACGGCTCATAAAAAGACCTGTACTTTTGGTACAGTATCAACTTCTGATACAGGAACAAATGAAGTCTATGTTCGAATTAAATTAACGAGCGGTCAAACTGTAACTGCTTTATCACTACAAACAGCGAGCAATTAAATGTCCATATCTGCAAATAATAAAATTGACTTATTATATAAGAAACTTTTTGGTGTTGCCAAAACCGACCTTGATACACTTAAAAGTCCTTCAAATGAGGCTATAGCAAGTCCAACACTAAATCGTGGTGATAAAGTTTGGGTAGAATCAGGTAGTATTCCTGCATCTGCTCCAGCATCAAACTCAAGTATTGTTCAAGTATACACCAATGGTACTTCAGTACAATGTGTGGCTGATACTACAGCAACTCCAATTTCTTCTGTATATCCAACATGGAAAACAAGCTTAACAGATTGGATTCCAGTAGAATTTGGTCCAGATTATTTCATTAAAGTTTTTGTCGATACAGCAGGTGCAGCAAACTGTGTATCAACAGGAACACAAATATTCGATTCAGGTATTGCTGGTACTGGTGAATGGTTTTTTGATACATCATCTGGTGTTTTAAACTTTATTGGGGGTACAATACCGGCAGCTCTAACAGTATCTAAAGTAATTTTTATCTCTGGTTATCGTTATGTTGGATTAAAAGATGTATCAACTTCATTAGTTTTAAAACGTGGTGATACAATTACCGGTAATATAGTAATATCAAACACAACCAGTTCGACCTCAAATACAACAGGTGCTTTAGTTGTAAGTGGTGGACTAGGTGTTGGTAAAGACATTTATGCTACTAATATAACTGCCAATGGTGCAGTCTATGGATCATTGTTTGGTAACGCCAATACAGCCACAGCATTACAAACAGGAAGATACATTGGTATTACCGCAGGTGATGTCAATGCCAATTCAGTATACTTTGATGGTACAGGCAACGCTAACGTAGCACTTGTATTATCTACAATGGCCAACGTAACTGCTGGTCAATATGGTTCTACTACAACAATTCCAGTAATTACTGTTTCTTCAAATGGTCGTGTATCAAATATTCACACAGCAACTATTGCAACATCATTTACTGTTTCAGGTAACACAGGTTCTGGAACACAGGCTGGTGGTGGCACATTAACATTACAAGGTGGTAACACTGGTATCGTAACAACTGTAACTGGTTCTGGTGGTTCTGAAACAGTAACATTCAACACAGATAATACAGTTGTTCGTTCCAATACAACTGCTGTTGGTGCACAAATTATAGCAACAGATGTGCAGATTGCCGGCAACTTAATTGTTTCAGGCACAGCAACTTATGTTAATACATCGATTGTACAAACAAACGATTCATTAATTCAACTTGCCTCCAATAATACTGTAGGTGATGTAATTGATATTGGTTTTGTTGGTTTATATAACAACGGCGCCAACGTAATGACTGGTCTTATTCGTGATTCTGGTGATAAAAATTATTATTTGTTTAAAGACGTTTCGGCTTCTTCGCTTTCCGCAAACAACATAGCAAACAACTTATTTACTGTAGCAAATACTGCAACTCTATATGCCAATTTAAATGCCAACACCGCAACAATTGGTACATTAACAATAACCAATGCTCTACCAATTGCTTCTGGTGGTACAAACAATACAACATTCACTACAGGTTCATTAACATTCTTTAATGGAACTAAGTTAGCTTCAATTGCAAATACGACTTATACACAAACAGGAACACTTGCTACTAACAATACAATCACAAGTATTACTGTTGATGCATATGGAAGATTCACAGCGGCAACTACTACTGCCATTTCTGGTCTAACAGTTCCACAAGGTGGTACAGGACTAAGTACAATTACATCAAAAGGTATTACATACGGCAATGGAACAGGTGTATTAGGAGTTACGGCAGCTGCTGGAACTTCTGACCAAACATTTTCAAACCAATTATTGACAGTAGATAATTCTGGTACACCTATATGGACAAATACATTGGATGGTGGAAGATTTTAAATAATTTTTTATAATAAGGGAGTTTGAAATGAATAATCAGAATTATATTAATCATTATGTTGAAATATTAACAGGTACAATGACAGATGCGGCAATAAAGAATATATCTTTACAAGCAAATGCCAAAATAAGTGAAGAAGTTATTAATGATTTGCAAGCCAAATCTAAAGAATTACATCAACAAATTGAAAATTTGAATTCAGAAATTAGTAAAATTTTAACTGTCAAACAAGAACAGGAAAATAAAATTACTGAATTAAATAATATAAAAAATGAATATGAAAATGTTAAACAACAAGTTACTCATGTTGATACATTTAGAAATGAATTAATTAAAGAAAGAGAATTACATCAACAAACAAAAGATGAATTTGCGAACTTGTATGATTTGAAAGTTAAAGAACTACAACAAAAAATTGATGATTTGCAACAAAAAAATGATGAATTAGCTCCTGCCAAACGTAAAAAAATTGAAGAATTTAAAGTATCACCAGTTGTTGTAGCTCTAGACACAAATAATAAAAAAGATTCTACAATAAGGGACGGCGGAAGTTTTTAAATAAATGGTAAATGCTAATTTAATTGTTGTATTAAAAAATTCAGGTGTATCAGGTAATGTACCAACATCATTAGCCAATGGTGAGTTGGCGCTTAACTACGCTGACGGTAAATTATATTATCGAGATACAACAAATACAATTCTATCCATTTCTGGTTCTGGAGGTGGTAGTGGTAATTCATTTGCCACAATCAATTCAAACTCATCATTAATATTTGCTACAAGTAATAACGATATACTCTCAATTCGTCCAGGTAATAATATTACCATTACAACGAATACTTCAACAAAAACTATTACAATTAACTCTACTGGTGGTGGAAGTCAAGGTGTTGGAGGTTATTATCATTCTACTTTAAACTATTTTCCAGAGTATGATTATTCAGAAAATGAAAGTGGAGATGAGAATGAAGCTTATGTTGGTGAGACAGGACCAACAGTTGATCCTTTTGGAGTCAGTTTAGTTACAAACTTTGATTGTATGGATCCTGTGGGTAGTACACAGATATCAGATTTAGGAACGGTATCATAAATAAACTATGATAAATATATAAAATATTCGGAGCTTTTTAAATGCCAACACAAGTACAATTTAGACGGGGTAATACATCGCAGGTCCTAGCATTTACTGGAGCCGTAGGTGAGATTGCAATTGATACTCAATTCAAAACAATTTCTTTACAAGATGGAAGCACTCCAGGTGGCACATATCTAGCGACTCAAGCTTTTGCCAATGCTGCTTTTGCTACCGCTAACGCAGCTGCTTCCGGTGCTACTTTGGCTGTTGTTTCTGGTACTGCCAATGGTGCATTTGCAAAAGCAAACGTAGCCAATACCACGGCAGAAGCCTCTTATGCTTGGAGTAATACAATAAATGTTTTTGCACAGTCAGCATTTACTAAAGCTAACACAGCTAATATAACAGGTGAAGCTGCCTTTGCCAAAGCCAATGTGGCCAACACTACTGCTGAGGCTGGTTTTGCTAAAGCCAACATAGCAAATACCACAGCTGAGGCTGGGTTCGCTAAAGCAAACGTAGCAAATACCACAGCTGAGGCTGGATTTGCCAAAGCTAATGTAGCAAATACCACAGCTGAAGCTGCTTATGCTTGGGCTAATACAATTAATGTATTTACTCAATCAGCATTTACCAAAGCTAACACAGCAAATACAACCGCCGAAGCCGCTTTTGTTAAAGCTAATCTAGCGAATACCACAGCTGAAGCTGGATTTGCCAAGGCTAACATAGCCAATACAACTGCTGAGGCTGGTTTTGCTAAAGCCAACGTAGCGAATACTACCGCAGAAGCTGGATTTGCCAAGGCTAACATAGCCAATACAACTGCTGAGTCGGCCTATGCTCGGGCTAATGTAATTAATGTATTTACTCAATCAGCATTTACTCAAGCTAACGTAGCAAATACAACTGCCGAATCTGCTTATGCTCGGGCTAATGTAATTAATGTATTTACTCAATCAGCATTTACTCAAGCTAACACAGCTAACGTAACAGGTGAAGCTGGGTTTGCTAAAGCAAACGTAGCAAACACTACTGCTGAAGCTGGGTTTGCCAAAGCCAATAACTCAGGCGTAGTTGCTCAGGCAGCTTATGACCATGCAAATACTAAATTTGCTTCTGCTGGTGGTACAATTACTGGCGCAGTTTCTGTAACAGGTAATATTATTCCAACAGCGGCAAATACTTACTATTTGGGTTCTGCGGCTGCTCCATGGCAATCTGTTTATGTTGGTCCAAATTCTTTATACATTGGTAATATAAAATTTAGTAGTATTGGTGGTGCATTACAATTAGAAAATGCTACCGATATTATATTATCTGGTAGTTCAGTACCAAATAGTTCTATTATTTCTACAACTGCCAACTCAGCATTCGCTAAAGCAAACGTAGCTAATACAACGGCTGAGTCTGCTTATGCTTGGGCTAATACAGTTAATGTGTTTACATCATCTGCTTATGCAAAAGCAAACGTAGCCAATACAACAGCAGAGGCCGCTTTTGGCAAAGCAAACGTTGCTAATACAACCGCAGAAGCAGGATTTGCCAAAGCAAATACAGTTTTGACATATGCTGGTTCTGGATATGGATTAGCAAATACTACAGCAGTTATAGCACAAGCTGCATATGATAATTCAAACACAAAATTCAATTCTTCTGGTGGTACAATCACCGGTGCAGTTACAATTTCAGGTACAAACAACTTAACAGTTTCAGGTAACTTAATTGTACAAGGCACAACATTTAGTTCCAACTCAACCACATTCGAAGTAAACGATCCATTAATATTATTAGGTGTTGGTAATTATTATTCTGATACCCGTGATATTGGATTCGCAGCACACTATAATGATGGTACAAATGCTCACTCAGGTATTATTCGTGATGCAACAACAAAAGAATATTACTTCTTCAAAGGATATACTCCTGAGATTGATGCAAACAATAACGTAGATATTACACACGCCACATTTGCCACAGCCAACATAAATGCTGGTAAAGTTACTGCTAACGTAGTGGCAAATACAGTTACATTAGATAATGGTCTTAGAACTTCAAACACACTTACAACGGCTGCAAATACGGCTACAGTATCAGTTGATTCATTTTTAACTGGTTCATATCGTTCAGCCAAGTATCAAGCGCAGATGACGGCAGGTACAAACTATCAAGCAATTGAATTATTATTAATCCATGATGGTACGACTGCCAATTTAGTTCAATATGCTGACGTTGTAACATCAACCAGCCTAGGTACTTTTGATGCTTCTATAACTACAGGTGTTCTAAGATTATTGTTTACTCCAGCAACAGCAACTGCAACAACAATTAAACTTATTCGTGACACAATAAACGTTTAATCAAACAATAATTAAATGAAAAGGTAGTAAATTTTGGCAACCAATAATACGTTTAGTGTAAAAAATGGTTTAACAATAGGTAATACCACGGTCATTGCAGCCAACGGTGTTTGGGTTGGTGCGAATACAAATATCATAGGTCCTCAGGGGCCACAAGGTGTACAAGGTACTGTCGGTGCTCAAGGTACCGTTGGTGCTCAAGGTACTATCGGTGCTCAGGGTGGTGTAGGTGCTCAAGGTGCCATTGGAGCTCAAGGTTCAGCCGGTGCTCAAGGCGCTATTGGTGCTCAAGGTTCAACTGGACCTCAAGGTGTCCAAGGATTCAATGGCACACAAGGTGCTCAAGGTGCTGTTGGTGCTCAGGGACCAACAGGACCTACTGGACCCCAAGGTCCTAATGGTGCACCAGGTGCTCAAGGTGTTCAAGGACAAACTGGTTCTCCTGGTGCTCAAGGTGTACAAGGATTTAATGGTACTCAGGGTGCTCAGGGTGTCCAAGGTGCTGTTGGTGCTCAAGGACCCCAAGGTGTCCAAGGATTTAATGGTACGCAAGGTGCTATAGGACCTACTGGACCTCAAGGCGTTCAAGGTGCTGCAGGTACAGCAACACCATACACACAAATTACAGCAAACACTAATGCAATTGGAAACACACAATACTTAGCCGATACATCAGGTGGACCTTTCAATCTAACTCTACCTGCTTCACCAAATTTTGGTAGCACTATAATAATTACAGATGGTATTGGTAATTTCTCTACAAATAATTTAACAATATTGAGAAACGGTTCTACGATTGCGAACATTGCTGATAATGTTGCTCTGAATCTAAGTAACTCAGTATCAACTTTAGTTTACACCGGATCAACTTGGCAATTTATTACTACTGCTGGTACTGCTGGTGCTCAAGGTGTTCAAGGAGCTACTGGTCCACAAGGTTTTCAAGGGTTATCTGGGGCTCAAGGTGTTCTTGGTGCTCAGGGTGTCCAAGGAGCTACTGGTCCACAAGGTTCTCAAGGAGTTCAAGGTGCTATTGGTGCTCAAGGTGCTCAAGGATCTCAAGGGGCTCAAGGTGCTACTGGTTCACCAGGGGCTCAAGGTGTCCAAGGTGCCACAGGACCAGCGGGTGCTCAAGGTGTCCAGGGTGCTACTGGTTCACCAGGGGCTCAAGGTGTCCAAGGTGCTACAGGTGCTCAAGGTACTGTTGGTGCTCAAGGGGTTCAAGGAGCTACAGGTCCACAAGGTATTCAAGGTGCTGTTGGTGCTCAAGGTGTCCAAGGTTCTACAGGTGCTCAAGGTGTCCAAGGAGCTAATGGACCACAAGGTGTTCAAGGTGCTACTCCGGCTATTGGTGGTTCTAACACACAAGTACAGTTTAATAATAGTGGCTCATTAGGTGGCTCATCAGGTCTAACATGGGATGGCTCATTTCTAACTACAAGTTCTATTAAGAATAGTGCATTAACAAGTGGTCGAGTAACATATGCTGGTGCTAGTGGATTATTAAGTGATAGTACTGGATTCACTTTTGATGGAACATATGTAAACATAGGAACAGGTTTAACAAGTCCTAATGGCTTAAAGTTTTTGGCAAATGGTGGTGGTTTAGCGGCAAGTTTAAATGTAAATCATTCATCAGGCGAAATTCAAAACTACGCAACTACTAATTATTTTCAAACAGTATATACAAATAATACCGAGAAAATGAGAATTACTACGGCTGGTAATGTAGGTATAGGTACTAGTAGTCCTAGTTGTTTGCTTGAAGTAAATCAAGCAGCAACTTCTTTTCCAGGCTTTAAGATTAGTGGTAGTAGTTCACCTGGTATGCAAATTGTTGATGCTAGTGGAGTTACAGCACATTTTGCTAATGATTCAAGTGGTACTTACTTTGGAACAACAACTAGTCACCCATTAATATTTCGTACAGTAAATACAGAACGGATGCGTATTTCTAGTGGTGGGGATGTACAAATAGGTACTACATTAAATTACGGCTCAAAACTGTTTGTAGTATCTACAAACGGAACTACATATGCCTTTACTCCTCAATTACGACTTAGTGGTGGAACAACCAATAATCGTGCAGGTATTTTATTTACTGACGATAATAGTAGCGATGGCAAAATCTCTTATTACCCAGATGCTGCTGCGGCAAATAGGTTTTTTTCATTCTCAGCAAGGGGCACTGAGAGTGACCTAATTCTTACTGGTAGTGGTTATGTAGGTATAGGTACTAGTAATCCTGCAACAGCATTAGATGTAAATGGTCAAATTACATCAAATAACACTATATTTTCTAATGGTGGATTTAGTGGGCAAGGTGCTTATGTTCAAAGGAATTCTACTGGTGGTGGAACATTAGGTTCTTTATTAAGTAGTGGCTCTGTTACTTTTGAAACTAATCTTACAGAACGGATGCGTAT
>Ga0114962_10001664_pt1 | contig 19061 bp, 21 predicted proteins | sample C_130820_MF_Meta_FD_87017 | JGI IMG/M metagenome (GOLD analysis project Ga0114962, IMG submission 87017) | Freshwater microbial communities from Lake Croche, Canada to study carbon cycling - C_130820_MF_MetaG | ecosystem: Environmental > Aquatic > Freshwater > Lake | place: Lake Croche, Canada... | reverse complement strand
TGGAACTACTGGGACATCTGGGACATCTGGAACTACCGGAACTTCAGGGACATCTGGAACTTCAGGGACTACTGGGACATCTGGAACTACTGGGACATCTGGAACTACTGGAACTTCAGGGACATCAGGAACTACTGGGACATCTGGAACTACTGGCACTTCTGGGACATCTGGGGCTGATGGGACTTCTGGAACTTCAGGGACATCAGGAACTACTGGGACATCTGGAACTACTGGGACTTCTGGGACTTCTGGGACTTCGGGTCTAAATGGAAGTAACGGAACTTCAGGAACTACTGGCACTTCAGGGACATCTGGAACTACTGGGACTTCAGGAACTACTGGGACTTCAGGGGCTGATGGGACTTCAGGGACTTCGGGTACTTCAGGAACTACTGGGACTTCAGGGATTGATGGAACTTCAGGAACTACTGGAACTTCGGGGACTTCGGGGACTACTGGGACTTCAGGGACTACTGGAACTTCAGGAATTGATGGAACTTCAGGAACATCAGGAACTTCCGGTGTAAACGGAACATCAGGGACTTCTGGAGTAAATGGAACTTCTGGAACTACCGGGACTTCTGGAACTACCGGGACTTCTGGAACTACCGGAACTTCGGGTACGTCAGGAACAACCGGAACTTCGGGGACTACAGGAACTTCTGGGACAAGTGGAACTTCAGGAACATCCGGTGCACAGGGACCACAGGGTATATCTGCTGGTCAAATATATTATTTTAATCTGTCTGCAACTGCTTCTGTAAATGGTTATAGAGACCTTTCAACAACTCCTCTTCCAAATGGTGGTACTTATTCCATTGAGACAATGACTAGTAATGAAAGTCACCATTTGGTTGAAACATTTATTACGGAACCATTAGGATTTTCTATAATACCAGCAGGAGTTCAAAGATTTCACCTTCACTTCTTAAAGGGGGCAACGGGACATGATATAGAAGCATATGTGGAGATTAGGTTAGCAGATAGTGTGGGAACACCTATTGGTGCTACTTTATCTACAGGAAAAAACTATATTGGGTGGAATGATTCAGTCACAACCGTAGAGACATTAGTTGACCTTACATTACCAACAATTGGTATTGACCCAACGAATAGAATGATTGTAAATATCTATTTAGATAATAAGGATTCAAATTCAAGAACGGTTCAATGGCACACAGAAGGTACAAACGACTATTCTTATGTAATGACATCAGTTGGTGTTGTAAACGGAACAAGTGGTGTAAATGGAACTTCAGGAACTTCGGGTGTGAATGGAATAAACGGAACTTCAGGAACTTCAGGTGTGAATGGAACAAACGGAACTTCAGGAACTTCAGGTGTGAATGGAACAAACGGAACTTCTGGAACTTCAGGTGTGAATGGAACAAACGGAACTTCTGGAACTTCGGGTGTAAATGGAACTTCGGGAACTTCAGGTCTAAATGGAACTAATGGAACTTCGGGGACTACTGGAACTTCGGGGACAAGTGGTTCACAAGGAAATAAAGGAGGATTACAATATACTCTACAAGATTTATCAGGCGGTGTGCCTGTATCCGGAAAGTTTACATTAAATGCGAGCGAAGGAGTTGTTTTTGATTTAAGAATAAATGTAACTGATAGAATTGGAACTAACAACTCAGGATATTTCTCACAATTAGTTGGCAAAAACGGCTATATTTACATAACTAATAATTCAAATAGTATTGCAAGGGCTACTGTGTACCCTTTTACAAATGTTACATTAGTTTCTGGATATTATTTATTTGGTTTAGATTCCGCTAGCGGAGTTTCAAGTGATTTAGTTACAAATGATATTTGTGCAATTACAATTGTAATAAACGGAAATTCAGGAACTTCGGGATTACTTTCTCTTACGGGTACAACCAATAATGGTGTGATAACATTAGATGGAAGTACACCAAATGCAACAGTTGAATCGAATTTAACTTTTGACGGATCAAAACTAGGAGTTACGGGTTCAATGACTTTGAGTGGCACATTTTCCGGAACAAATAATAATTATGTTTCTTCAAATGCCATAACACAAACGGTACTTCTTTTCCTATCAAATAATTGCTAAACAGAGAAACCTTTATTAAATATATAAAAATAAATAAATATATTTATATATGGCAACAAGTTTAATATTTACAAGTGCTGGATTTTCACAAAATACAGGATTCGGAATTAGTGCAACTAATGCAACAACCATACTTTCATCAGATCCAACTTATACGAGAAGAATATATGGTATTACGTTTACAAACTCCGCGACACAAACACCAACAATTACAATAAGAGTCTTGGATAATGCATCATTGGTTGGTGCTGCATACATAACAACCGCAACAACTGGTATAAATGTTATGACCGATTTATTTGGTTCATCCACAGGTGCTGCAATATTTCAAAAACAGAAAGATGCAAATGGAGTACCTTATTATAATCTTCCTGCAACATGGACTTTAACCGCACAGTTGAGTGCAAACTCTACAGCAACTGCATCTATTCATGTTTTTGGTGAAACCTATGCATAATATAAAATGAGTAATGAGATAAAAAGCGGTTTAAAAAGTGGTAGACTACAGGGTGTAAAATCTGGATTGGGTATGTCAAATTTGGCAAGTGGTTTAAAGGGTGGTATTGTTGAAAAAATACCAGACAAAAACAAAATGCAGAATCCACTAAACCTTAGTGGAATTAAGAAGCCTTTGATATACTGCAACGCGGATAATTTAACGACTAATACAGGAATTGTAATAACACTAACTGATTTGATAGGTTCTGGATTTACTTTAACAAATGCACAAGGTACTAATCCTACACCAGATATTATTGTTAAAGATATTTTCAATCGTAGAGATTCATTAGATTTTAATAATGCAGGATCCTCTTTATATCCCACACCTGCTTTAAATTTTAATGGGAAGTCTGAAGTATCAATAATAATGGTTTGTAAATTAAAAGCCATTGCTGCACAGGTATTCTATATAGATGACTCAATTACACCAGGTGGAGTGGATTTAAGTATGACCGATACCAATAGAACATTGAGGAGTATCTATTATGGTGGTCAACCTGGTTCGATAACGAATAGTCAATATGATTCTTTTCTATCTCAAAATGAATCATCTGATTGGATGATACTTACACTTAAATATAGATTGAAACAACCAGGAGGTGCTGGATCAGAACAAGAAATGTATGTGAATGGAAGATTACAACACAAACTTAATTCAAGTACGTTTAATATTATTACAACATCAATGACATCAGGTCAAACTTTTATAATTGGTAATACATCGATTACTTCTGGTTCTAGAGGAAATAGTATGTATTTTGGTTCATTTTTACTATTGGATTATTGGATGAACGAATCGGAACAATTAAGATTGGAAAATTATTTTAGATGGTATTATGGCAATAAATTTTGATAGAACAACACAATATTTGGTATTTAAAACAGAATATCTAACAGAAAGTCCAGCACTTCCTATAGTAGTTAGAAAGGATGGTCAAGATATATTTACAATATATCCAGACTTAACAACACAATCAGAAATGATTGACTACTTCTTAACACATAATTTATGGCATTTATTTGATATTTTGGAAAATTTTTAATGTTTTCAAAAATAATATATACACTATGAAACTTAATAAATTTTACGAGTTTGTTCAAGGAGATTTTGAGGCAATAAAGTCATTCTATCTGAAAGACGAGCTTAACTCAAAATTATGGGAAAACTTTGAATTAGATGAAGAGGTGAGAAGAAATCTTCTTCAAATAGGACAGGATTTTTTTGAAGGAAGTAATATACAAACTGATGTAGTTGATATCGTTCTTTGTGGATCTTTATGTAACTACAACTGGTCCGAAAAATATTCAGACTATGACCTTCACATAATAGTGAATCAAAAAGATATTGATGATAATCCTGAATTAGCAGAAAATGTATGTGATTTTGCTAAAAAAATATGGAACGCACAACACGATATTAAAATCAAAGGTTATGAGGTAGAAGTTGCCATACAGGATCAAGAAGATTTAAAGACTGGTATAAAAACAGGAAGAATGGGTGGTGCTTTTTCGCTTATGAAAAACGAATGGATCAAAAGACCCGAAAAGGCAGATTTTGAACCAGATGAAAAGATTATTCGTAAGAAAGCGGAACCAGTAATGGAACAGATTGATGAACTTGAAGACCAAGTAAACGAAGATAAATACCAAGCATTCAAAGAAAAACTTGACAAAGTATGGAAAAAAGTCAAAGACTTTAGAAAGAGTGGTTTAGAAAGTGAGAGTGGTGAGTATTCTACAGGAAATTTAGTGTTCAAACTTTTAAGAAGAAACGGATACATCAACAAAGTGATGGAGATGAAGAACAAATCATACGACAAACAATTCAAATAATATGAACATAAAGATATCCGAAATAGAAGAAGTATTCAAAGAAGTATTCGATGAAGAAAAAGGAGTAGTGAACACAGTTGAGACTATTTATGAAATGTCTAATAAAGAAGACTTTCTAAAACTTGTCATATCTGTACATGGGCTTGCAACCGAAGATACTTCAATCATACATACAAAGTTCATCTTCAAAACAGACTTGGAAAAAAGAAACATCATCGACAATTCTTTCATATATCTATATGACATAAACTGTGTCTACCACAAAATAGAGTTCTCTACGATAATCGACCTTAAAAAGAAGATTGAAGATATTGTAGAATCAAAAAACTTTGGTGAAGATTTACAAATACTTTCCGACTTTATTGAAGCACCTGCAATGTTTTTGAACTACTATATGAAAAGAGCTAAGATAACAGACTATTCTATATTCGATGTAGAGTATGAACCTAAATTCAAAACAACACCCTGTGACAAGACTACATTCGATTTTAAAATCAATATCAATGACAACTATCATATGGAACTTTCCATTTCTAAAATAGATGCAGATGATAAAGACGAGAAAGATACTTATAGATACCAGTTTAGATTCATGGATGAGATTGAAACGGTAGAAGCAGATACTTTGAAGAACTTACACTATTTCATAGGATCAAACATAGCTAAGCTATTGGATAGAAAATTAAAAAACAAATAATATGGCAAAAAAAGTAAAAGGATTTGAGGACTTCAACATAGAAGGTGAAAAAGAAAAACTTCAAAAGATTAAAAGATCTTTTAAACCTAATTCTGACCAACAACAATTCACTACGAACACGAGAAACGAGTTCGACGAAGATACTCGTAAAATAACTGCAGTTACGAAAGACGAAGTAGATGATAAGTTAAAATCGTTGGAAGAAACTAATGAGCACGTTACAATTTCCGAATATTCTAAACGTAACATCACACCTAAGTATAGTGAAGAAGAAGTTTTAGAGCTATTGGTAAAAATGAATGAATGGCCTACTACTTTTGATGGTGAAGATGAAGTAAGAGAATGGTTTGAAGAATTTAAAAAATAAAATAAAAAAGAGAGTCTAATGACTCTCTTTTTGTTTATAGAAGCTTGTCTAGATTTAGATTTCTTCTTACACGTTTGGTAATATTTCCCAATACGATATCGTCAAAATCATTTTGTGATAGATTGTCTATCTTATCTTTGTTCTCGTTGTACCATTCGTAGAAAATGTCACAGGATAACTCTATAACATCATCAAATTTAATGTTCGGAGACCATTCCTCATATGAACAAACCAATATATTTATTGATTCTTCATCTGGTGGTAGATAGTCAATCGAAAAGCAAAGATTCCAGTCTATTACAATCCAGAATCCTAACGAATGTATCCTATCAAAATCTTCAGTTTTCATCGATTACTTTGTTTATTCTAAAATTTCTCTTTTCGTCTTTGTCAAAAGGTTCAATATGAATCTTACCATCATATAGAACAACTTCCCAGTCTTCACCAGTTTTTTGATCGACCAGAACCAATCTTTCTAATCGAGTGACTCCTTCTATGTCCGCCTGAAGTTCCTTTTTACTTTCCTTCTTAAAAATCTGAAAGTCTGCTTCTCTAATCTTCATCTAATATTCCTTTTATTTTTCTATCTCTAAGCAACGCAACGATGGCCGGGTCGAGGTTTGGATATTCGTCGTCTCGCAAATAAATAACTTCGGAAGGACCGCTGTTGAAGTCGAATTTGAACTCCAATAGAATCCTTGGATTAAAAGTCGCCTCAGACCTGATATCGGCACGAACTCCTTCTATATTTACAAAAATATCATTAAATAGACATACTCTCATATCATTCCATCTGAGAAAAGGATCTACATAAATATCTTTATGAGAGAATATTGCCCCTATCCTATAGCAACTGGATAAGGAACCTCTATCCTTGTTTGCATCCGGCACGAAAAAGGAGGTGTCTTGTATCAATGCACCAATCTTTGGAGATACTAAAACATTTTTATATGGTCTTTTTGCTATCTCATGAACTAAATCAACAGGGTAATCTCTATCGGAGATTCCTCTATAATCAAGTGGTGATATATTTTCAGAATCGAATATCTTCTTCATCGACATAGAATGTATAGATCTTCTAAAGTCTTCTTTTATAGTACACATCCATTGTGTCCAAACATCTATATCATTTGATGGTAGATGTATAGGAAAATTTGTTGAAATTGTTCTAGTCTCAAAACAACGAAGATGTTTACTTCTTTTGAAAAAACCGGAATAGTCGAACATTTCGACCTTTCCGGTATTTATCAAATCAAGAATCTCTCTATCGTCCATTTTTTACACTCTTTCTCCTGTCTCAGGATCATAGTTCATAATCAAAAGCTCAATACCTTTTTCTTTCTCAACACCTTCTGTTTTAATAACCGCAGATGGTCTGTGGAACTCTTTAGAAGTCCAGATATACTTATCTTTTGGCAAGATTTCTTCCAGCAAAGGAAAGTAGTAGTAAGATAAAGACCATCTTGATTTAGTAGTCTTTAATAACTCTAACAATCTTCTGTGAGAAGCAACACCAAAGGTATTCTCTGTATCACACCCATACCAAAATAAACGTCTACCATCATCATCGTTTTTAACGTCGTTAAATCGAGCGTATGGTGGGTCTAAATAGATATAAGTATCTTCTGAATCATGTCTTCTGATCACTTCTTCAAAATCTGAGTTGTTGAACTCTGAAATGTTTTGAAGTCTTGTAGTGTATTTATTTTTCTCAAGCTTGTTGATTAAGATTGAAAGATTCAATTTGTCTTTCTTCTTTTTGAAGCCAGTGAAACCACCACCTCTTGGGTAAACGCTTGAAAAAGAAGATGTAATAAGGAATGCATAAATAGCACCTACTTTGAAATCACCAATCTCAAAATCCATATTATCTAAGAAATCATTCTTAACATATTTATGATAGATTGCTTTAAAGAAATCCCACTTTTTATCAGCTTCTGTTTCAGTAGTGTGTAATTCACCACCTGGTGCCAAAAGTGCTTTTATTTCAACTAAGAACTCTTCTGGAGATGCACAACATCTCATAAGATTTGATTGGTGTCTGTTTCTATCATTAAAGATTACATTTTCAAACTCTAAGTCTGAATCCATATAGATTGCGAAAGAACCTGAAAATGGTTCGATGTATGTTTTACAATCTTTTGGTATTTTTGGCGTGATGAATGATTGGAAGTTCGCCTTACCCCCAAAATAGGATATTATACTCATTTTCAGTTATTTAGATTTTCTGTATTTAATTTTACTATTACTTATAGAAACCGCAACTTCGAAAGTTTTCTTTTTTCTTTCCAAATAAACGGTTGCATTTTTATAGAAAAAAACATATAATTTTTCTATATCACTAAATGATCCCCAGTCTATAACACTATATGTTCCTTTTGGGCATCTTATTTTATTTTTGGTTATTCCACACATTTCATTTAATCGGTCAACATATTTTTGTATAAAATCTATGCTACCCGAACATATATTCACCTGACCTCTATCAGTGGTGTCTCTAGAACCTTCTCTTCTTTTGTGTATTGATATACAACCATCACCATCAAACACACCTCTCATAAAATGATGTTCTAATTCCTTTGGAATATTAGGATATTTTACAATCATTGTCTTATTTTGATAGATACCTAAATTATTAAGATCTGTAATCAATTTGGAAGATGTTAAATTCAAAAAATGTATATTTCTCTTTGTGTGTTTTCTAACACCATCTTTTAATTTTATAAATTTTTCAAATTCATATAAAATATCAGGTTCTTTTTGTGATATATTTAATCTGACTTCGTTTACAGAACCATCAGCAACTATAAATCCTAAAAAATATGCCTTATCCTCTGTATCTATCTTTTCAAAATAGTCTTCATTAAATGAGTATTTATTTACTCTTTTATTTAATTCACCACCATTTTTTATGATAACATTTTGATAGTGTCTATCCGAGATACCATATTCTTCTATAATATCTTTTCTTTTTATTCCGGATTTTCTTTTTTGTAGTATATCCAATTCTTGTTCTTCTGTAAGTTCTTTTAGTTTTCTCATATGTTATATATAAAAAAAATAAACTTCCCTCCGAAGTTATTACATTATTTTCATTGTCCACTTTGTTTAAAGAATTGATCCAAAGAATTTGGTTTTGCTACAACACCGTTTTCTTTTTCTCTTATTTCCTTTCTGACCCTCATCAATATCCGTCCTAGATGGTTTAATCCTTTTCCTTGACACACGCCCCAGAATTTATCATTCCAATCATTGCCTTCAACTAAAGAAAAATCTTCGGTGCTCAATAAAAGTTCTACCAATGCGGGACTTTTGAATTTTTCTCTTACTCCATAAAGCATAAAATCAAGTTTTTTTTCATCCCAGTCTTTTCTAACTTGCATTTTTTTACCCAAAGATTTAACAATTGCGGCGGCTGGAATACGAGCGATCATTTCTCTAAAATCTCCGATAGTATAGTGTCTACCATTAAGCATTTGTTCATTGTTACACTTCATTGCAACGTAGTAGTGCTCAACAGAAGGATATATTATACCTTGATGTTCTACTTCACATGGATGAAAGTTGGATAGAAATCTCCATCGTCCTTCAAATTTATCTATTATCATAGATACTTATATGAAAAAAACGTTGATTTGTTTTTACCAATACCAACTACAATCTTTATAGTTGTCTTCATAGGATACGTTATATCCATTAAGTTCTCTAATAAGTGTTTGTTTTGATTTAGCTCTTTGAATTCTATTAAGAGTCTTTCTGTAGTGTTTTGGTGCAGTATGATAGAATCCACAAAACTCGTTCCAGAATTTTGAGTATAGTCTTTCTTCCATTTCTGCCTCTGTAGAGGTTCTGGTGCAGAAAAAATCCGAGTAATAGTGATTCTTTAGAGAACGATATTCTTTTTCTCTTAGCCAGTGTTTGTTGTGATGTTTGTTCATGATTGTAAGTTATTTTTTGTGTACTTACAATCGATCTAATAATTTTTTCATAGGTTATCTATTAATAATTTTTCTAAAAAATCTTTTACTTTAAGATTATTCTCTTCACAATGTTTCTTAACTTTTTGATGAAGCTCCTTTGATATCTGAATAAAAGTTTTATCTGAATTATAGTTTTTCTTCGATTTTTGATTAGTTTCTTTATATTTTTCCATAAGGAGGGAGATATTTTTTTATATATACTATATATGAAAAATAAATGATTTGTTATGGTAAAGATATGTATAGTATGTGAAAATAAAAAGGAATTGAATGAATTTGATAGAGGGAAAAAGTCAAAAGATGGTTATAGAAACCAATGTAAAAAATGTTTATATGTAAAAAGAAATGAAAGATTTAAATTATTAAGTGATGAACAAAAAGAAGAATATAGAATTAAAAGTAATGAAAGAAGTAAAAAATATTTAAAAAATAAAATACAAGACGTAGAATACAAATTGAGAAAAAAAAAGAAGAGAAGAGAAAATCATCTAAAGAGAATGGAAGAGCCATTGTATAAGTTAAAAGTATCATTTTCAAGAAGGTTGAATAAGTTATTAAAAAGAGTTGAGTGTGATAGATCAACTAATAAACCTTATTATTTGGATAAATTAGGATGTTCATTTGAAGAATTCAAAATCTATTTAGAATTGAAATTTGAAGATTGGATGACTTGGGAAAATTATGGTAAGTATAATGGTGAACTAAACTATGGTTGGGATATAGATCATATAATTCCTTTATCTAAGGCAATAACAGAAAATGAAATCTATAATCTATCACACTATAAAAATCTACAACCTCTTTGTAGTAGAACTAATCGAGATATCAAAAAGGATAAAATAGAAAACCCACAATAAATTGTGGGTTTTCTTTTGTGGAAATGATGGGACACTGCCTCCCATGTACTACTCAGTTGTTAATAACCACTCGTTTACAGGCTTAGTGATGTTTTTCTAAACTCACAAAATATTTAGTTTTTTAACCTTAAACATACAAAAAGGTTTTCACATTTTTCCTGCGTGATACAGTCGGAGAATTTTTTTGATTAGTTCTCTTATTAAACTAATTCTGGAGTGTTAGCTCCAATTGCGTTTAGGGCCGCTACTAAGTCTTCACGAGTTCCTACTTCATTTGTTTTGCCATTTACGACGTTACCTCTTAATTTATTAATCGGACACTAGACAACCCGATACCTGCATAATTACCACCAATCCGATAGGCGAATCTATGACATCCCCATATTTATTGTTTGTAATTGTTATTTCTTTTAACAAAGATATATATATTATTCTAAATACCTAAAAAGTTTAGTTTTTATTTTTAAAAAGGTGCTCCATCTTCATCATCATCATATTCTGGTGAATAATAATCAATAATCAACAACGGATCTCCTTGTTTGGTTTCCCAAATATCAAACTCTGCATCATAATCTGCCATTATATCATTTGATAGTTTTTTCAAAACCGCAAATGTTTTTATAACATCTGTCAATCTTTCTTTTGTTTTTAAAACAATCTCTAATTTTATACTAGAATCCGAATTCTTTAAACTAACATTTTTTATTCCAGAGTCCTTCAAAAAGGTTCTCAATAGATAAAGAAGGTGTTCCATATCATCATCACCTTGTGCATCATCCTGACCTTCATAATCATCTTGTGATCCGTACTCATCAAAGTATTCATCTTCGCTCTTATCTTCGTTAAGATAGTTGTTATATTTTTTTAGTTTCATCTTATTTAAGTGCTATTTTTAAATATGTCTCATCAAAGACTACATTTTCCTCAATACCATGTTTTTTCAATATCATAGAAAGAGATACTAACGATTCGTGTATTGTACTTATATCAGATCCCTCTAAATCAAGACACATATAAGTTACTCCACCGTCTACAGAAATAAGTCTGTCTAAAGAATTGATAGATTTTTTAACATCTTCTAGAAGATCTTTATGTTTTGCCTTTGCTTCCAAAGATTGTTTCTTATAAGAAATCTGTTCTTCTAACGATCTTTTAGTTGGAAGTGATTTCCAATCTATCTTAACAGAAGCTTCACATAATTTGGTAAGAAAAGTCATATTTTGTCTTTCTTTTCCAGTATGTTCATTGAAATAACCAACAGATACGTTTGTACATTCTGAAATATCATCAAGGAATGATGCAGAATCTGTATAGATACCCGTATTATCTGGTTTCATACTCAACCCATTTGCTGTATATGCCTCACATAAAGCATCTGCAAACTCAGGAGAGCAACAATCTGTACCCATTTGAGAAGTTATTATAGAGTGATAGTTTCTTCTATCAAAAGAAACACATCTTTTTACATTTTTTAAATAGTCAACACTTTCATAAACATCAGCAAGTGCATGTGATCCAATACCACCTCTTTCTTCACCAATGAAGAAATAGTATAAACCTGGTACATTATGTTCCATCATATAAAGCATAACTGTTGTTCCTGATTTATCATCGGCACCTAAAACGGTAGTACCATCTGTTACGATAATTTCATCTTCACCTTCTTTGATACTGAAAAGAGTAGTAGTCATTTGTGTTCTATCTGCAGTATCTAAGTGACATGTAAACATTGTTTCTGTATGACCACCTATAATAGTGTAGTAGTTTCCAACAACATCTTTTTGTAATGTTGGTAAGAATTGAAGAACTTCGTCTTCATTTCCATGTGGATATGTTTTTGTTACAAGTGATAAGAAAGTCTTTCTTGGATTATTAGGACTATATACGAACTTCTCTACTTCGATAGGGTTTCCATCTTCATGTGGCTTACCACCACCTTTCATACTATTGTATAGTTTAGAGAATTTTGTTATCTCATATTCGTTTATAATATTTTGAAAGAAATATCTAATAAATTTTCCAATCTTCATATCGTTTTTATTCCCATTTTCAAGAGTTACATTAAAGCACCAGTCTACTTTAGATACATCTACTTTCTTTATTTTCAATCCATTAAAGTATTGAGCATCAGGTTCTGTCATCCACATAAGTTCAAATGCGACGTAGTTTCCTTTTTTTTCGAGGGTTTTAAGAATTTCTATAAATTCTTTAGAAAACTCTGCTTTTATTTGTTCTGCCATATCTTTTTTATTTTGTTTATATAGTAATATCGTGTGCGTTTACATAATCAACTTTGACTTGTCCATCGTTCATACCAGGATCTTTCTTTACGAATTTCCTTTGGCAATAAACGACCGTTGCATGTTCTTTATCTTTTGCTTTACTATTCTTTTTAGCAAGTTCTGCGGCTTTTTTGATAGTAGTTTCTGTAGGTAGGTTTTCTCTAACTCTAATGACTACATGACTACCTGGTACACCCTTAACGTGCATCCATATATCTTCTTCATCAGCAACATTGAAAGTAAGGTGGTCATTTGACTTTGCGTCCCTGCCTAAATAGACTACGAATCCGTCTATTTCAGACTTTTTAATATCCGGAAACTTATCTTTTTTACCTTCTTTTAAAAAATACTTAAATGTTCTTAGATTTCTCATAGGTTATATATTAAAAAATAAAAGCAAAAAGTTACAAAAATAAAAAAGCCACTCATTAAGAGTGGCTTTCTTTTTATCTTTAGATATTAGTTTAAGTATTGAGCAGAGTCAGTTACAACTAAAGTCATAAATTGTTTTTGTGGGAACCATCCAACTTCAGCAACTGCATATCTAGATCTTAGTAACATTCTTGGAGCGAAAGTTGCTTCAGAAATAACTGAGATAGATTGAGCCATCAAATAAGGTACGAAAATGATACCTGGTTGATCTGGGTTGTTTTTTCTTCCTAAAACGATTCTGTTGTCATTATATTTCATGTATGGATCAACATAGATAGCGATATCTCCGATAGAACCTACAGGGTATAATTGACCTTGTCCGTTTAATTTAGATTTAACAGGGTTGATAGTGTATCCAGCGATATCTTGTAAAGCGGCAGCTAAACCTCCGTTTGTTACAAGGTATTGAGCAGGACCTACCCTTCCTTCTGTTGCGATAAAGTTAGAAGCGTGAGCAATTTTCGTGATCAATTTTCTTTGTACAGCGTGAGTAGTTTCACCACCTTGCATAGCGTTTACGTAAGATGTATCTAAATCGAAGATTGTAGATGCAGTAGCAGAAACTTGAGTTTTTCCAGTTGCTAATGGAGCAGAAGTTCTGTTTAATGAACCCATTTCGAAGATTTTAGCAACGATTTGTTTAGAAATTGTTTGAGACAATTCGTTAACAAGGATAGATTCCATTTTTTGAACGATATCCATACCTGTGTTAGCTTTGATGTCTTCGATTTCTGTTCTTCTTAAAGCTGAAGATACTTCGATAGTACCAACTGCGATAGTTTTAGAAGAGATTTTTGGTCCGATAACACCAGCATAAGTATCATCATCTTCTTGTCTTGACATTGGGTAAGCACCACTTGCCGCGTTAGTAGGAACACCACCGAAGTTTGTAGAGAAACCTGGGATATGATCTTCTAAAGAAGATACTAATTCAACAGTTCCTGCTGTTGCACCAATGTTACCAACTAATTTAATTTGAGATTGCATAGCAACGATAGGACTGAAAGTGTTTCTAGTTTGATCAAAAGACCAGTTAGCAGCAGCTGAACCTACAGCAGTGTGTGAAGTGTTTGCTTGTCTAAATGCTCTGAAGATTGGGAAACCATCAATTCTAGAGAATCCTAAAAACTCAACAACACCTTCTTTGTTATTAGCAACTGGAGTCTCAACATTTGAGAATGTACCAGCAGAAAAAACTGTAGTAGAAGAAGTTGCGATAGTTGCGAACAATCTACCTCCGTTTAATCCACCTGTTACTTCACTAACACCCGCTAAAGCAAGTTGTGCTCTAATAGCAGTAGAAACTTCCGCCAATTTAGCAGAAGCTAAGTTTAATTTGAAGATTTGTGGTCTTTCGTCAGATGCACCTAATCTAGTATCATCATATTGGAAATCGATATAAAGTAAATCGATTTTCGGACCTGGAGTTGGTTTAACAGCAACTAAATCTAAACCGATTGTTTGAGCAGCAATTTTCATCGCAACTGGCAATAAGTTTTGACCTACGTCTCCTGAACCAATTGTTCCAAGACCACCATTTGCAGCAGCTAAAGAACCACCGTTTGTTTGTCCTGCATAAGCACCTGGTTGTGCAGCAAATACACCGCCCATACCCGCAACGTTAGATGCGTTTACATATGCGTTTTCGTTGATTGAGTGAAATTCAGCGTATTCAGCCATCCATTCAACTCTATCACCAGTAACTCCCATATTCTCAAGAACTGGAGCCCATTTTTTTGTAGCTTTCGCCTTGTCTATTCTAATGTGTGACATAATTTGTTTTTATTTTTTATTTTTTTCTAATATTCTATATATATCATCCAAAAACCTTATTTTTACAGGTGTGGATTTTTTATAGATTATACGTTTTTGAATCTTTCCATAATAGCTGTTACATCATTGTCAGACAACTTATCTTCTTGGATAAGAGCTTCGTGAGAAACAAGTTTTTTAGATACTGATTCATTTTTTTTGAGGTTTCTAGTTGCCCAGAAATGCTCTACTTGACCTTCAGTCGTTAAAACATCAGCAGGATATAATCTAGCTTGTGAAATGATAGATTTTTGTGCAGATTCGTTTAATTGACTCCAGATAGCCTTTGTATTTTCAGGCATCATTCTGATCACTCTTTCTTCAAGAGATTCGTTTTTAGTTGATAAAGACTCAGAGATCAATGACAATACTTCTTTTTGTGTGAAGTAACTTCTTTCGTTTATGTGAAGTTTAACAGTGTCTTGTTCTTCATTAGTCAATGCGTAATAGCTATCAACTTGTGATTTAGATAAGAATTTTAAGAAATTCAAATCTGATGTCTCAGAAACTTTACGTTTTTTAGCTTCTTCGATTAATTTATCAATAGATTCGGATAATTCTGAATCAGAGTTTCCTGTAACACCTGGGCCACAATCCTCATCTTCATTTTCATCTTCGTTATCTTCGTGTGCGTATGCATGATTAGGAGTCATTTCAGCGATTCCGTTTTCATCTTCGTCTTCTTCAGAACCATAAGCTTCGTCTTCGTCTTCATTTTCGTCTTCAAGATCTTCAAATCCTGCAGCATTCAATGATGGGAAAGCACCTTCTGATTCGTTTAATTTACCACCATTTAATTTCTCAACAATCAATCCTTGATAGTTGATAGATTTATCTAAATTTTCAGCAATGTATTCAGAGTAAGCGATATTATCATCTAAATGTTCAGCAATGTATTCAGAGTAAGCGATGTTACCTTCAACGTGTTCTGCTAAGTATTCAGAATAAGCAATAGAGTTATCAACGTGTTCTGCGATATACTCACCGTAAGCAATAGACTTGTCTAAGTTTTCAGCGATGTATTCAGAGTAAGCAATGTTTTTATCTAAGTTTTCAGCGATGTATTCAGAGTAAGCAATGTTTTTATCTAAGTTTTCAGCAACATATTCTGTGTAAGAAATGTTTTTGTCAAGATTTTCAGCAACATACTCAGAGTAAGCGATGTTTTTATCTACGTTTTCAGCAACATATTCAGAATAAGCAATGTTCTTATCTAAGTTTTCTGCTAAGTATTCAGAATAGTTTACAGCCTTTTCAAGATTTTCAGCCAAATAATCGTTATGTTTGATTAATTTTTCTGTAGTTTCTTTTAAAGACTTGTTTTCGTTTACCATAATTTGAACTTTCTCAGCTAAGTAATCTAAATATTTAGCTACTTGTGAATTAGTGTTGTTCAATTCATCGTAATACTCAAGCAATTGCTCAAGTTTTTTAGGGTTCATATTCCCTTTAGTAATGGCTGTCTTAACTTCTTTTTTAGTTGACGCCAACTCTTTAACCAAATACTGAGAGTAATCGGTTAGTTGTTGTTTAGTAACAAATTCGTTGTTGTTCATATTAAATAACTCTTCCGTTTTTGACTCATTGGATAAATCGTATATCCTAAAGTTAGATTTTGGGTTGTCATAACCAAGTGACTCATTAAGAACCTTTACACTCATTTTTGCCGATGCAAAACCTGGGTCAGCAACGATGTCGTAAGTAAATAGTTTTTTTAATGATACAGTTCCGTCAGATTCGGTAATACCGGCAGCTCTTGATGAAACGAAAATAGGACAACCATCGTCAACTAACGATTTTGCCTCTTTTCCCCAATAAGTACTTAATAATCTGATTTCACCTTCCACCAAGTTTGATTCTTTTACATAATTAGCTTTTGTAATTACGTGAGAAGCTCTTGAAAGCGAAGTATCGAAAACGTCTGGATGATCAAATTCACCATAGACAATTCCAAGATTGTTCATTCTTTCATTCATCTCCTCTAAAGCAGGAAGGAATTTCGCAGCAGTATAGATTCTCTCATTACGGTTTTTAACTCCGAACTCAGTGAATGTACCACCTAAAATATAATCCTTCTTACCAGTACTCGCGGTTTCTCTTATAAGAGAATTTGTCGAATTTTCTACAATTAGAACTGGTTTCATGAAATAAGTGTGTTTTTTTTTGTATATTTTATTAGAGTATATATATACCTCATTTATTCAAAAAAAACAAGCATGGATTTTTTACAGAAGCTTTTGATTATCAATAAAAATATTTAACACTATACTAAACTAAATCATGTTTTTATATAAAATAAATAGGTGGATTTTTTATATCCATATAATAGAATAACATGATACTTACAAGAGAAATTGAAATTAAAATAAACGAGTCTAATTATCAGTACTATGATGATTTAGGATATGATATTTCAATAGGAGAAATAATAGTAATACCGGTAGAGCTTTTACCAAATGGATCACACTATAAAATAAAATGCAAATGTGATGGATGTGGTATAGAAAAAGAGGTAATCTATAAAAACTACCTAAAATACGACAACAAAAACTGGGGCGACTACTCATGTAGAAAGTGTTCTGAAGTCAAACGAAAGGAAACACTGAGAAAGAACTTTGGAGTAGATTATCCCATACAAAATAAAAAAGTATTGTCTAAAATGAAAAAAACTTTGATTGAAAAATACGGAGTCGACAATATCTCAAAAAAGAACAAACCAAATGAATAAAATTAAAGAAGGAGACATATTCGAAACACAAGTAGAATTCTCCACATCAGGTAATGCCTGTATAAGAATTGATAGTAAAGAAATCTTCATACATAAAAAAAAGACCGCCAACGCACTACACTTAGATACTGCAAGAGTAGAGATATTCCAAGGACAAAAAAAGTTGGAAGGTAAAGTATTGGAAGTAACATCAAGATTCAGAACAGAATTTGTAGGAACTACACAAGTAAAAAACGACACGGTGTTTGTAATACCGGATGGTAATAGAATATCTAAAGACTTCTATATAAAAGGAGAAACTGTAGTAGAAAACGGACAAAAAGTTCTAATAGAACTAATAGACTGGGAATTTGATAGAAAATCACCAAGAGCTAGAATAACAAAGATTTTAGGATTTGTAGGAGAAAACAATACTGAAATGAATGCAATCATGTACGAATACGGATTACCAGTAGATTTCCCACAAGAAGTTTTAAACGAAGCAGAACTTGTGCCAGAAACAATCACCGAAAAAGAAATCAAATCTAGAAAGGATATGCGTGATGTAACGACTATAACAATAGATCCGGTAGATGCAAAAGATTTTGATGATGCAATCTCTATAGATATGAGAGATCCTAACAACATAAAAGTAGGTGTTCATATCGCAGATGTTGCACACTATGTTAAGTTTGGAACAGAATTGGATAAAGAAGCATTCAAAAGAGCAACTTCTGTTTATTTAGTAGACAGATGTGTACCAATGTTACCAGAAAGACTTTCAAATGGAATATGCTCACTTAAACCAAATGTTGATAGATTGGCATTTTCTGTAGTATTCACTTTAGACAAAGATGGTAAAATAAAAGATACTTGGCAAGGTAAGACCGTTATACATTCAGATAGAAGATTTGCATACGAAGAAGCACAGGAGATAATTGAAGGATTGGACGGTGACTATCACAAAGAAATTCGTCAATTAGATACTCTTGCTAAGAAAATAAGAAGGGTTAGAATAAAAAACGGATCTATCGAAATGGGTGGAATTGAAGTTAAGTTCAAATTGGCAGATGATAACAAAAAACCAATCGGTGTTTATTTCAAAGAACAAAAAGATGCAAACAAGCTTATTGAAGAATATATGTTATTAGCGAATAAATCAGTGGCTAAATTATTAGCTAAAGATCAATGGCATAATGTATATAGGGTTCATGATAAACCAAATGGTGATAAGTTAGCATCTCTTCAAAGTGTATGTACCAATTTTGGATATAAACTTGAATTAGACGAGGATGGTGATGTACTTAAAAACAACCTTAACCATCTTTTGAAAGAAATAAAGGGAACTCCTGAAGAAAACATGATTGAAACACTTGTGACAAGATGTATGTCTAAGGCGGTCTACACAATAAAAAACATAGGTCACTATGGATTAGGGTTTACACACTATTCACATTTTACTTCTCCAATTAGAAGATACCCTGATTTAATAACACATAGAATA
>Ga0114962_10001663_pt1 | contig 19062 bp, 13 predicted proteins | sample C_130820_MF_Meta_FD_87017 | JGI IMG/M metagenome (GOLD analysis project Ga0114962, IMG submission 87017) | Freshwater microbial communities from Lake Croche, Canada to study carbon cycling - C_130820_MF_MetaG | ecosystem: Environmental > Aquatic > Freshwater > Lake | place: Lake Croche, Canada... | reverse complement strand
CTTCAAAAACACTACCGGTTCAACATTAACAAATGTATCTATTGCTTACCTAGCTAAACAATTTAGATTGGCAAGTGCATTAGGAGTTCAAAATTTATTTTTCTCCTACCAAATTATGGCTTCTGCTCCATCAATTAGTGCAACTGGTACATGGACAAGTGTTTCAAACTTAGACTGTATTACTACAGTTAATTCTGCAGCTAATACCAAGGTAAACGGAAATTTATCTGCAAATCAAACACCAATAGGATACACTATTTCAGGATTGTCTTGGACATCAGGAAGTTTCTTGGTTATTAGATGGGATGATATTGACGATACTGGAAATGATGCTGCAATGGGCGTGGATTCTTTTAGATTATCCGCTTCCAATACTTGTTCAGCTCCAATCAGTCCTTCATATAAAGTAGTTACTTCTGGAATTTCCAATGACCAAGTGGTTTTAACCTGGGCAAACGGAGGTGGATCAAATGTTTTAGTTACAGCTAAACAAGGTTCTGCTCCAACCACTACGCCTAGCAACAATACTACATATTCAGCAAATTCAGCGTTTACAGCTTGCGCAGCTTGTACTACAGCAACTGGAGAAAAAGTGGTTTATAATGGATCTGGAAATACAGTAACTGTTTCAGGATTATCCGCATCTACAGGATATTACTTCAGAATTTATGATTATAACTGTTCTGCTGGTACAGAAAAATATTTAACTTCTTCTTATGCATCCACAAATGCTACTACAACTGCAGGTTGTACTGCACCAACTACACAACCTACTGGTTTTAGTTTCAATCAAATTTCTAAAACTAGTATGAAAATTAATATGACAGCAGGTAACGGATCTAAACGATTAATTATTATGAAATTAGGTTCTGCTGCCCCTTCATACCCCGTAAATGGGACTTCTTATACTGCAAATTCAACTTTTGCTAACGGATCTAATCTAGGTTCTAATTCTTATGTTGTTTACAATGGAACCGGAAATAGTGTTACTGTTACTGGATTAACAGGAAATAATTTGTATACTTTTAGAGTTGTAGAGTATAACTGCTCTCCAGGTAATGAAAAATATGCAGGCGTTAACTCACCTACCCCTCAATGTAGAACTGCTGGTAACTTTGTTCCAGGTGGTTTGGTTGCTTCTAGAGTTGGTAATGGAGTTTATTATAATACCACTGCAGAGGTTTTCTTAGACGAGTTTGACCAATATTACAAAAATGTAAGACAATCTATTTCTATGCCTTTGACCTCTTCAGGATCAGGTAACTACAGATTAACAGTGTCTCAATCTGCAACATCTGAATTAGCTTTAGCAAAATCTAATAACGGGAAATATTTAACTATAGCTGGATATGATGCTGGAGAAGGAAACTCTGCGGCTAGAAATCAAGCTTCTTCTATTGCACCAAGAACAGTTGGCATTGTTGATCCAACCGGATCAGCAACTGTAACAACTGCATTCAGTGATGGATTTGATGGTAATAACATCAGAGCTGCCGTAACAGATGATGGTACTAATATTTGGGCAGTAGGAACAGCTTCTGCAACTAGTGCAGCAGGGGTTAGAACAAAAGCAGTAGGAAATGGAACAAGCAGTACATCAACTCAATTGAATGCCACTTATACTAACTTAGGAATTGTAAGAATTTTTAATGGTCAATTATATGTAACAGGAACTGGAAACCTAAAAGCTACTGATATTGCTACAGTTGGATCTGGAATTCCAACAGCTAGTGGACAATCTTTTACAAACTTTGGTTTACCTTTAGTTACAGGTTTAGTACCAGGTGCATTTGTACTTTTAGATGCTTCTGAGTCAATTGCTGGTTATGATTTATGTTATGTTGCTGACCAATCTACCACGGCGACAGCTGGCATATATAAATTTGCTTATGATGTTACTACTTCTGCTTGGGTGGCTAAAGGAAAATTATTATTAAACAATACTTCTTATTCTATTTCTGGTATGGCTGCTAAAATATTACAGAACAATACTGTTAGAATTTACTTTAATGTAGACTTAACTCCTTCTGGTTACACTGCTGGCGGTACAGTAGACAACAGTGTATTGGTAACTTGTGTAGATAATACTGCATTTAGCACAACCATGACCTTAGGTAATGTTTATTCTCTTACTACTTTACAATCTGGGTACTCAGCTTATGCTACTTCTGCCTTCCATACTAAATATAGAGGTCTAGAATTTAGTCCTATTGAGAACGTGGATGCAAAATCTGGAACTGTAAATATTTCAGGGTCTGATTATAACAATATCACTGTTTATAGTGGTGCTACCTTAAATGTAAACGCTAACTTTAAATTACATGGTACAATTAGAGTTAAAACTGGAGGTACAATCAACTTTAATGGATTTACTGCTGACGGATGGTCTTGTGGAAACAGAACAGTATTTGCTGTAGAGTCTGGTGCAACAATAGAAACTAAAAAAGCAAATGGATTCACTAAAAGCAACACAGGAGCTGTTCAAACTAGTGTATATAATGTTAATAAAAACATTACAGTTATGTATGATGGTTCTACTGCTCAAATTACAGGAAGTTTAATAGATACTGTAAATACAATGATTGTAAATAACTCCGCTGGGGTATCTGCAACTCAAAATATTATTATCAAAACAAATCTTCAGGTTTTATCAGGAACTTATAATGCAACTCCACTAGGGTCTTTAAATACTACCTTAATTTCTAATTCTACTTCTACTGCAAGAATTGACAAAATGCCTTCTGGCGCTGCAGTAAGCGGAACATTTAAGGTTCAAAGATATTTAGGAACAGACACAGGTTTTGCATACTTAACGTCTCCAATAAATGGTAATTCTTTAGCTGATTGGAATGCACCTTCTTCTTCTTCATTTGGAATTACAATGTTTGGATTCAATGGTGTTGCAAAAGGTTCAAAACCATCTATTTACACATATGATGAAACTCAAGCTGGAGTTCAAACAATAGGCTTTACAGCTCCAACAGGAGTTTATACCCCTATGACAAAAGGTTTAGGATACATTACTAGAGTATTAGCAAGTGGTAAAACTTTAGTTAATAAAGGAACACCTAATCAAGGAAATATCAACTTACCTATTACTTATACCTCTACATCAGGTGGAGCATCAGAGGATGGATGGAATATGGTTGGTAACCCATATCCTGCACCAATTAACTGGTCTAATGGTGGAGTAACCAAAACTAAGGTTGATAGTACCATTTATATTTGGAATGCAAATACCAAAAGTTATGCTACTTGGAATGGATCTACTGGAACTAACGGTGGATCTAAAAACATTGCAATGGGTCAAGCATTTTATGTTCATGCAAATGGTTCAAGTCCTTCTATTGCAGTGACTGAGTCAGCTAAAACAACAACTACTCCTACTTTCTTTGCTAAAAAATCTGCTTCTAATATGTTAAGCATTAAATTAATTGACGGAGCTAATCATTCAGATGAAGCGATTATCAACTTTAATGAAACTGCTACAATTGGATTTGATGCTAACTTAGATGCATATAAATTAGATGGGTATTATTTGAATATTACTTCTAAAAATATTTATGATACAAGGTTGGCATTTAATGCTATGCCAACAGAAGGTGGATTAAATATCATTCCTTTAACTGTATCTTCTGTTTCTGAAGGAACTCATAAATTAGCTATATCTGGAGTAGAGTCAATTGACAATAACTTGACATTATTCTTAGAGGATTTAACTGCTAATACTAGAACAAAAATTTCTGCTGATACTAAATTAGAAATCACTGTTGATGGAAACGCTAACAGATACAGAATCTTAGCATTCAATTCTAATACTTCTAAAGTTGATAATAACGGAAAATCAGTAAATCTAATTTCTGCTTATCCTAATCCAATTTCTAATGATGAATTGAATATCATCAACCCATCATCTGAATTGATGAATATTACAATCATGGATATGACAGGTAAAGTAATGAGCCAAGATGTTTATACTGGAGGAATTAAAACAACAATTCCATTTAACTTCCCAATCGGGGTATATAATGTTATTGTTAAATCTTCTTCAAATGTTCAAACCATTAAAGTTGTAAAACAATAAGATATTAAATTTGCAGTGTGGGTTTGGAAAAGTTCAAATCCACACTGATTTTTAAAACTGTAAATAATAAAAAAATGAATAAAATAATTAAAACATTAGCTTTAAGCATCATATTGGCCGCACCTATGTTGATGCACGCTCAACCTCCAGGAAATCCAGGAGGAGGAGGAACGGGTGGAGCTCCTATTGATGGAGGAATCGGGTTTTTAGTTGCAGGAGGAATTGCTCTTGGAGTTAAAAAGTATAAAAATAAGAATGCTAACTCCTAATATTTGGAATTAGTTATTAACTAATAAAAAAGCCCTTGATTATATAATCAAGGGCTTTTTTTATCTGACAAATTGGGAGTCGTTTAAAATACCCTTGTGCTAATATTGTTCATGGTTATTAGGAAAATCAACGCTCTTGACATCTTTAATGAAGGATGTAACTGCACTTTTTATTTGCTCTCCTAAATTCGAGTACCTTCTTAAAAATCGAGGTGAAAATTCTCCGCTTAAACCCAACATATCGTGAAGAACGAGTACCTGTCCACTTGTATCATGACCTGCACCTATTCCTATAGTAGGAATCATGAGAGATTCTGATACTTTTTTGGCTAATGAAGCAGGTATTTTTTCTAGTACTAATGCAAAACATCCTAGTTCTTGCAATAACAGTGCATCAGCTAATAGCTTTTCAGCTTCTGCTTGTTCCTTTGCGCGGACATTATAAGTTCCAAATTTGTAAATACTCTGTGGGGTCAGTCCTAAGTGTCCCATAACTGGTACACCTGCGGAAAGTATTCTAGAAATACTCTCCTTTATCTCTGATCCACCTTCTAACTTAACTGAGTGCCCACCAGATTCCTTCATTATTCTGATGGTGCTATCTAATGCAGTTTTGCTATTTCCTTGATAACTACCAAAAGGTAAATCCACTACCACCAAAGCTCTATCAACTCCTCTGACCACACTACTTGCATGATATATCATTTGGTCTAAGGTGATTGGTAAAGTAGTTTCATGTCCAGCCATTACATTGGAAGCAGAATCACCAACCAATATTACATCTATTCCTGCTTGGTCAATTAATTTAGCTAAGGTGAAGTCGTAGGCAGTCAGCATAGAAATTTTCTCCCCTCTATCCTTCATTTCTTGAAGAACATGAGTGGTTACTTTTTTATAATTTTTATCTGAAGGAATTACTGACATAATTATTTATTTTGTTTTTTAGCTTTTTTAATTGGATGCTTTGCATCAGTCTTTTTAAGATTTAGTTGTTCAAGTTTTTTCTGAAGTTCTAAATTTTGATTTTGACTCTTTCTTAGATTTTCGGTCATTACCACTAATAAATCACCGTCCTTATTTTCTTGAATTAGTTTTTTGTATTGTTTTAGTTCAGCTATTTCGTTTTTTAGGTATTCGTTCTCCTTTTCCAAATCATTATTTTTTGTTATCCAATTCGTCTTTGGATTTGCATTTGTTTTGGATTGAAAATTATTTATGATTTCCTCATAATCTGATTCTTTATCCTTTAATAGCTTATTTTCAATTTTGAGGTTGGAGTTTTCCTTCTTTAGCTGTTCTATTTCTTTTTTAAGAGCGATAATATTGTCAGACAGTTTAAGGATGTCACCTGAAGGCGCATTATTAAGCTTGTTATCTTCTTTTGAATTATTGTAAGATAATGGTAAACTATCTGTATTTATTTCTGGTTTGAAAATCTCACTTCTTTGTGGAATTGATTCAGTTTTGATTTTTGAATTAACAGTTTTTATTAGGAATTGGTCGCTTTCTACACTGATTGGACCTTCTAAATAATATCCTATGGTACCGACTGATTGATTATTGGGTAAGGTATCTTTATAGACTTTTTGATTGTTAATATAAATAGAATATGTGGATTTATAGCAGATTAATCCAATTGAAATGTTTTTTTGATAGTCAAGTTTTCCAGAAATATTCATCCACCCAAATTGTTCACCTTTGTCCGCTGAGGAAATCGGTTTAATACTTTGTTGGTCAATGACCCTACAAATTCTAAATTTTCCTTTTTTATTGATTTGGAATACTAATGCCCCTTCAATTTTTCCTTTTATACCAAAAATGATACCTGCTGAACCCCATTCTATTTTCCCTAGGAGGAATTTAATGTTGGTTTCAACTAAATAGTCTTTAGGAATTGAGCTAAATTTAAGGTCAGAAATCCATCTTCCTTTTTTGGCGGATAGTAAATACTTGTTTTGAGATATTAAGAAATTGTAATCGTCTTGGTCTTTTATTTGCCAGTAGATGTTGTCCCTCTGACTAAAATTCGATTGAAATAGGACGTTGTTAAATTCACTTATTTGAGCCTCTTGTGCGTAAATTTGAAAATTAGTCAAATATAAAACTACTATTAGTATCCATTTTAAGGTACTATTTATTAAAATTTTAAAAGGGAATATGTTCAAAACGGAAAGTCCTAGAAACTGCACAAATTTACGTCATTATAGTTCATTTACTATAGTAATGGGTATTATCCTATTTATTGGACTTATCGGCCTAGGAGGTTGTAAAACTGATTTTCAAATCAATGAACCTTACAAAGAAAAACAAATCATTTATGGTTTGGTAGGATATGATGATTCTAGTTTGGTGAGGACCTTACCCAATGGAATAAACGTGACCGATGTTTATAGAAATGATTCCATACTTTATTTTAAAATTGGTAAAGCATTTCAAAATTCAGGAGGTTCTGCTTATCAATATGCCAGTGTACAGGATAGTCTATACTATGGGGATGAATTGATTGCCACCTTAGAGGAACAATCAGGTGGAAGAATCACTACCTATAACTTGTTAAGGGTAACTAGTATACCTAAACAAAGTGGTGTCTTTGCTTATCCTGGTCAAGTATTATATAGAACTCCTTCTGGATTTAAAGTCAAAGATGATGGGTCTTACACAATTAAGACTACAAATACCAAAACTGGACTTAAATGTTCAGCAAATACTTCCATTATTGGGTATACAGGATTGGCTAAATATATAGATTTAAGTAGTGGAATCAATATTGCTACAACTGGAACTTATCCAATAACTATAACCTCAACAGCAAAAAATGCAAAATTTTACACCGTCAATGTCAACATCATATATACTGAAGTGGACAATGGAAATCCAACTGATTCCGTTCAAAAAAGACTCACTTGGAATATTGCACAATACTTAACCACAGCAACTACCAATGGAGGTGAAAACTTGAATACTAGTTTTCAGAGTCTAGACTTTTATAATTTTTTAGCTCAAAATATTACGGTTGATTCTCATAAAAAGAGATTAATGAAGGCTATCGAGTTTGAGTTATTGTGCGGAGGAAGTGAAATTTACAATTATATAAACGTCAATACGCCTGCTTTAGGAATTGTTCAAAAGATTCCTGATTATACAAATGTCAATAATGGGGTAGGAATCTTCAGTTCTAGAAATCGAATTGCTTATTATAGGAAGGTGGACCCTAGATTAACTACAACACTTAAGTCTTTAGATATCACTAAGGCTTTGAATTTCATTTATTAGTTTTTAGATTCTTCATATTCTGGTATTTTAATAAATAATCTTAATAATAAGGCTATGGCCCCTCCAAATACAAATCCACCTATATGCGCCCAAAATGCCACAGGCTCAGTTGAGGTTTGCGCCAACAAATATTGTTGAACTATCCAGATTCCTAGATAGAAGAAAGCGTAAATTCTGACAGGAAATATAATTATTAAAGTTGTTATTCTACTTAATGGAAAAAATACTATATATGCTCCCATTAATGCTGCAATTGCACCTGATGCTCCAATAAGTGGGCTAAACTCTGCTCCTACAAAGGCGATGTGACTAATTGCAGCTACAAATCCTCCTACTAAATAGAATATAATAAACCCGACCTTTCCAAACAGAGCCTCAACATTATCTCCAAAAATATAAAGATAAAGCATATTGAATAGTAAATGCGATACGCTTGCATGAAAAAACATATACGTTACTAAAGATTGAATTATATCTACTCCGCTAGGAATATTTGCAGGGAAGAAAAAATAATTAGGAACTACCCCATATTTAATCGTGAAGAAATATTGGTTGGATGGTGCTAATTGTGTTTCAAAATAGAAGGCAATTAGGTTAATAATTATTATAATGTAAGTGACATAAGGACGTGATTTGGTATTCAGCCTTTCATCCCATAATGGAATCATAAATTTTTGTAAGGAAGTTGCAAATTAAAGAGAAAATTTCTTCACATTTGAACATTAAATTTGAAAAGATATATTGTCTATTGTTATGGTGCTTAAAAATTCATTTAAAATTGTTGGTTATTTATTTGTCCTTCTTGTGGTGACCTCCTGTCATAGGGGGATTGATAATTTGCCTCAGCTAAGCCAAATTGTGTTTAATGCAATTAAATCTGGGGAGTTTTCAAAAATTCAAAAAGTATTGCCAGATAAACAAGCCATGAGTGTCTATTTGGAACAATATGAAATTAATCAATATAAGGATGATTCTAAACGAACAATAGAATCTGGAAGTAGGGTTAAAATTATAAATACAAGAATCCACGATCAGGTAACATTGATTCATAGCTCAACAAAAATAAGTTGGATGGATGCCACGTTAAAAAACTATCAATATGAGGAAAACGATACTAAATACGGATATTTAGAGGGTCTTGGTAAATTAGAAATTAAATCTAGTGCGGGAACAAAATTTGTAAAGTTTCAAGCTCGGAAAGTAAATGGATTATGGTTTTTATATGACGGACTTGAATTGCTAGATTAGTTATTCTGTTTTGGTATTTCGACTTCTACGGCATTTTTCCGAGCAATAGATGACATTTTCCCAATTCTTTTCCCATTTTTTTCTCCAAGCAAACGTAAATAAGCAAATCGGACAGATTTTAGAAGGAAGATTTTCCTTTTTAACAGCTTTCATTTCATTCTTTAACAAACTAAATTAATTTATAATTTAGTAATCTCTAAACCTTGGACAATAGGTTATGATATACTTTCTTTGTAGTTAAAATACTAATTGACAGATGAATACAGATCAACTTTCTGGCTCAATGGAGCAAATTAAAGTAATATTTATTGATTATGCTCCTAGATTGGCAGGTGCTATCTTGGTTCTTATTATAGGCTTTTGGCTAGTCAATAGAATATGCAATATGATCAACAAGGCAATTCTTAGAAGAGGTTGGGATATTTCCTTACAAACCTTTTTTGCTGATTTAATCAATATTGCCTTAAAAGTTCTTGTTTTGATATCTGTTGCTGGAATGATAGGTATTCAAACTACTTCCTTTGTTGCAATTTTAGGAGCAGCAGGTTTGGCAGTTGGACTTGCCCTTCAAGGAAGTTTAGCCAATTTTGCTGGAGGTGTTTTGATTCTTGCGTTTAAACCTTATAAAGTGGGAGACTTGATTGAATCTAACGGAGAGTTTGGAGAAGTTTCTCAAATACAGATTTTTAATACAATTTTGACCAATCCTGATAACAAAACAGTATTTATTCCTAATGGAGCGCTTGCGGCTGCAAAAATTATTAACTATTCTACCTTAGGGAACATCAGGGTAAATTTAAATTTCCAAATTGAAACCTCAATTAATCCTCAATTGGTTAGAGAGGCGATAGAGAAGGAAGTATTCAAGGCTTTTGACTTGATATTAGAAATTCCGACTCCTTCTGTAAATGTTTTCAGCTATGTAAACGGTATGACCGTTTTGACTGTACATGTTTATTGTGACCCAACTCATTATTGGTCAGTTTACTATCAAACAACTGAAAGAATCAGAGCTTGTTTTATAGCAAACAATTGGAGTATCCCAATGCCAGCCTCGGTTCAATATTCAAAACACGTAGAATAAGTATTAAGTATTAAGAATACAAAGTTTAAAAAGCTCCATTAATTTTTAAATTAATGGAGCTTTTTTTCAAATATTAAAAGAAATAAAATAGAAATTCAGTCTTAATTATTCACATTGAAAATGCGATTGTTTACAAGTTTGATGTGGAAATGTTTATAACCGCTTAAGTGGCTGTTTAACAATGATTTAATATGTCCCTTCTTTAAAATCCCTTTTAAAGTTAAATGAGCTAATATTTCAATAATTTTTAGGTCTGTTAACAATTTGTTAATAATAATATATTTTTGATTATCAATTACTTAAGTCAATAATTTGACTTTTCCACGCTTTATGGAAAAATACAAAACTGCACTTTTTTAGATGCACTTAATTTTGACCTCACATTTCTACCACAAATAGGAGTTCTTCACTAAAAAAGTCGTCACCGTAATGGATACTAAGAAAAAACCTAACGCCACAAAAAAAGCACCACAAGATTCCACTAAAGGATTGGTCATTAATCGATTATTTACCAATGATACTCAAAGCAGTTACGATCAGTTTCAATATGATCTAAGGTCTAGTATCATTAAAAATACCAATGGACAAATGGTATTTGAAATGAACAATGTAGAAGTACCAAGAGAATGGTCTCAAGTAGCGACCGATATTTTGGCTCAAAAGTATTTTCGTAAAGCTGGTGTACCACAACCAGATGGAACACTAGGAGCTGAAACATCCGTAAAACAAGTTATACATAGAATGGCAGATTGTTGGACATCTTGGGGAAAAGAATATGGATATTTTAAAACGCCTAAAGATGCTCAAGTCTTTTATGATGAGTTATCGTTTATGCTATTAGGACAATATGCTGCTCCTAATTCGCCTCAATGGTTCAATACGGGATTGTATTCCAGTTATGGCATTGAAGGGAAACCCCAAGGTCACTATTATGTAGATCCCAAAACGGAAAAAGTAGAAAAATCTACTTCCGCTTATCAACGTCCGCAACCACATGCATGTTTTATTTTATCAGTTGAAGATGATTTAGTAAACGAGGGCGGTATCATGGACTTATGGGTTAGGGAGGCAAGGATTTTTAAATACGGTTCAGGTGTAGGGACAAACTTTTCAAACATCCGTGGTGCAAATGAAAAACTTTCAGGTGGAGGTTATTCTTCAGGTTTAATGTCTTTCTTGAAAATAGGTGATAGAGCAGGTGGAGCAATCAAGTCTGGTGGAACAACAAGAAGAGCAGCCAAAATGGTTGTTTTGGATATTGACCATCCTGAAATCGAAGAATTTATTTCTTGGAAAGTAGAAGAGGAGAAAAAGGTAGCGGCTTTAATCGCAGCAGGATACGATTCCGATTACGAGGGTGAGGCATACAGAACTGTTTCTGGTCAAAATTCTAATAACTCAGTAAGGGTTAATAACGAATTTATGCATGCTGTTCAAAATGACGCTCCTTTTGATTTAATTGGTAGAACAAACGGTAAACCAATCAAAACCATTAATGCAAGAGAATTATGGGATAAAGTTGGGTTTGCTGCTTGGGCTTGTGCAGACCCAGGAATTCAGTTTGATTCTACAATAAACGAGTGGCATACTTGTCCAGAAGGTGGAAGAATTAGAGCATCTAATCCTTGTTCAGAATACATGTTCTTAGATAATACTGCTTGTAACTTGGCATCCATCAATTTAAGAAAATTCTTTGATGCTGAAACAAACATATTTGACGTTAAAGCATTTGAACACGCTGCTAGGTTATGGATAATTGTATTAGAAATATCTGTCACAATGGCTCAATTCCCTTCTAAGGAAGTTGCCAAATTATCCTACGAATACAGAACCTTAGGATTAGGATATGCTAATTTAGGTTCAATGTTAATGGTAGCAGGAATTCCATATGATTCTGAAAAGGCTTATGCAATTTGCGGAACAATTTCAGCTATTATGACTGGAACATCTTATGCTACTTCAGCTGAAATGGCAAGAGAATTGGGTGCATTTGCAAAATGGAATCAGAATAAAGAATCAATGTTACGCGTTATCCGTAACCATAGATATGCAGCCTACAATGCTAATGATGCTTATGAAGGATTGGAAATCAAACCTATTGGAATTGATTCTAAATATGCAGACGGGTATTTATTAGAAGCAGCATGTAATGCTTGGGATAATGCTTTAAAACTAGGGATGGAATTTGGTTACCGTAATGCTCAAGCAACTGTATTAGCGCCAACTGGTACAATCGGTTTGGTTATGGATTGCGATACCACAGGTGTTGAGCCAGATTTTGCTTTGGTTAAGTTTAAAAAACTTTCTGGTGGAGGATACTTCAAAATCATTAATCAAGGAGTGCCAATGGCATTAAAATCCTTGGGTTATGACAAAGATCAAATCACTGAAATTATTGATTATGCTAAAGGAAAAGGAACAATAGCTGAGGCACCATTCATTAATCATGAAACACTTTTACAAAAAGGATTCCGTCAGGCGGATATAGATAAGGTTGAGTCTGCCATTCCATCAGCTTTCCATATTGATTATGCTTTCAATGTATATACTTTTGGAACTGAGACATTAATCAGACTTGGATTTACCCCTGAGCAATTTAACAATCCTAATTTCAACTTACTAAAAGCATTAGGATTCAATCAAAGTCAAATAGATGCTGCTAATTTATATGCCTCTGGTACAATGACAGTTGAAGGAGCTCCTTATTTAAAATTAGAACACTATCCAGTATTTGATTGTGCAAATAGATGCGGAGAAATTGGGAAAAGATTTATTCATGCACATGGACACATCAGAATGATGGCCGCAGCTCAACCATTTATTTCAGGAGCAATTTCTAAAACCATCAACTTACCCAATGAGGCAAGTGTTGAAGAAATCAAGGAATGTTATGAACTAAGTTGGAAAATGGCATTAAAAGCGAATGCCTTATATAGAGATGGTTGTAAATTGTCTCAACCATTATCCACAAAATCAGAGAAAACTGAAGACACGACTGTTGAAGCTGAAGTAAAACCATCCTTAACATTAGAGGATTTAACTCCTGAACAAGTTATTGAGGCTGCACGTAGAATTATGGCACAGTCAGAGGATACTAGTTTCAAAAGAGAATTGAGTAGGGTAGTGGAGCGTAAAACGCTTCCATACAAAAGAAATGGATTCACCCAAAAAGCTACTGTAGGAGGTCAAACCATATTTGTAAGAACTGGAGAATATACTGATGGGACCTTAGGAGAAATCTTTATTGATGTCCATAAAGAAGGTGCTACATTAAGATCCTTAATGAATTGTTTTGCTATTGCAGTATCAATTGGCTTACAGTACGGAGTTCCTTTAAGAGAGTTTGTTGACAAATTTGTATTCACTCGCTTTGAGCCGTCAGGTTCAGTAGACCACGCTAACATCAAATCAGCGACATCTATAGTAGATTATATTTTCCGCTTATTGGCATTGGAATATTTAGGGGATACGCAATACTGTCAAAATCCACCTACAAAGGATCAATTGTCTAGCTTACAAGTGACCGCTTTTCAACAATTAAAAGACGCAGTTAATCATATTAAAGGAAATGCGAAACCTCTGGATGGCATAGTTGACCAATCAGAAGTTCCTGGTACTCCAATCAATTTAGGTTCTAATGGTCAGAATTTACAAGAGCGTATTGCATCTAATATTTTAGGAGCTAAAGCGCAACCAGAATTGAGTTCTGCAACTTATCAATCTATTGAAACAGATTCTCAAGGTGGATTATCAGATTTGTTAAAAAGTATGATGGGTGATGCGCCTTCCTGTTCAAGTTGTGGGCACATTACTGTCAGAAACGGAACTTGTTACAGATGTTTAAATTGTGGAACTAGCATGGGCTGTTCTTAAAATTTAAATCGTAAAATATAAAAAGAGGATTTTAATAATCCTCCTTTAAAAGAAGTAGAATGCATAAAGCATTTTGGCACTTCATTTTATAGTTTGTGGGAAATCCCGTTGAAACAATCAACGGGATTACATTTATATCAAAGTAATCAATAGAAAAGGTAACTATTTTTAGTTGATTAAACAAATTAATAGATATAGCATACTTATTAAACACAAGAATAAATAAAGTCAATTTTTAATCCTGAAAAATTAAGAATTATGATATATTTCTAACCAATTTGTCTTAAGTCGATTAAACCTACAATTGTCAAACAACAAAACCTAAATTAATTATTTTAGGTTTCAAGTCATATATATCCCTTAACATTTGAAATTCTTATCAAAATTCAATTTGAATTAAAAGAAATTCTTTATACATAGCTTAATGAAATATAGAATACATATTTATTGCTAAATTTAGTCTATATTTTTATCAGTTAGTTGAAAATTGTTTTTTAACTGAAAAGGGAATACTTAAAGCAGTTTCTTAAATACGAATTTAGCATTAAATTAATAATAGTAAATAAAATTATGACAGGGCCTGTTTATTAAAAAAATAACTAAAGTCGAATTAAAATTTATTGTTTATTTTAAAATACCACGTTCCGATAATGCTTTTTGATATTTTTTAGCATTTTTCAAATGTTCTGTTAAAGTCTCTGCAAAATTGGAATAACCGGAAAAATCCTCTTTGGCACAGAAGTATAAATAATTATGTTTTTGTGCATTCAAAACAGCATCCAAAGACTCAATGGAAGGTAAGGTGATTGGTCCAGGAGGTAATCCTTTATACATATAGGTATTATAAGGGGAATCGATTTTTTTATGCTTATTTAATACTCTTTTAATACTAAAGTCATTTAATGCCCAAACCAAAGTTGGATCAGCCTCCAAAGGCATTCCTTTTTGTAATCGATTTAAATAGACGCCTGCTATAATTGGTTTGTCATCCTTTCTGGTGGATTCGGATTGAATTATTGAAGCTAAAACGGAAACTTCTGTTTGATCCAAACCAATATTTTGGGCTTTATTTTTACGATCCTCAGTCCAGAATTTTTTATAGGCATCGCCCATTTTATTCATAAAGTCCTCAATGGAGGAATTCCAAAATAATTGATAGGTATTAGGAATAAAAACAGTAAGTATATTGTCTGGATTCAGACCATATTTGGACAATTTATTTTTATCATTTAAAAAAGCCACAAACTCCAAGGAGTCAATATCTAATTTTTTAGCAACTTTCCCAGCCAATTCTTCTTTTTTTCTTATTCCATATAAAACCACATTCACAGGGTCTTGATTGCCTGATCTCAATTTATTTATGAGGTCATTATTGGACATCCCGTCTGTAAGTTTGTATTTTCCTGGCTTTACCTTGACAAACCTCTTAAATTTGCAAGCATTTTTAAAGGATTCAATATCATTCAATTGGTTGTTTTTTGATAATGAATCAATTAAAACCTCATAAGTTGTACCTGATTTTAAGAAAAGGTAGGTACTTTTGGTAGTGCTTATATTTTGAGCATACAGATTGCCATATATTTTAAATCCTATGATGGATGCTCCTGCAATTAGAATAAGAAATATCACTAGGAATATTCTTCTGACATTGTTTTTAGTCGATTTCATCAATTTTAATTAGGTCTTGCAAAGATGACTAAATTTAATTGACTTATCAAGCTACTCTTATCCTCAAATCGACTATTTTTGCACGATTATGTCTATAAAAATACTTGATAAACAAATCGCTTTTAGCGGATTCTTTGATGTTCAAAAAGTAGAATGTTCAGATGGTAGAAATCAGTTTACAAGATTCTATGTAGATAAAATAGAAGGATGCGCCATTGTACTATTCAATCGTGAGGCTCAAACCATTACGCTAGTTAAACAATTTAGGATTCCATTAAATGAAAAACAAGATAATGAATTAATGGAAATACCTGCAGGTATTATAGACCCTAGAGAAGATCCTTTAACCTGTGTTTTGAGAGAAACAGAAGAGGAAACTGGTTATGTAATCAATGACGCGGAGCATATTTATTCCTTTTATACCTCCCCAGGATATAATAATGAAATGCTTCATCTGTATTATGCAGAGGTGAATAATTCCCATAGAACGTCCTTAGGTGGAGGTGTAGCATCGGAGCATGAGAATATTCAAGTATTGGAATATCCAATTGCCGACATTAAATCTATGATGGATGCTAAGCTATTTCAAGATGCCAAGACATTAATAGGCTTGGAGTGGTTTTTTAGGACTAAAGTATCCTAAGGCTATCTTAATCGGTTAAATAAATTGAATAAGGCGGTCGTATTAGAAGTACAAGTTGATAATGAAAGGTTTTCAACTGTGACAGTTACAATGTAGTCTCCTTTTCTGAATTTAAAGGAAAAACTAGAAGGTGAAAAATCATCCTTTTCGCCGGTCATGTAGAAGGAAGTAGCTCCTCCGGTTGAGAATGAGAAAAATTTGGTGTATTTACCTACTGCCTTTCTACCTGCTCCAATTTCTCTTTTCTGATTGTCAAAATCGGTTTTTAACATGTCATAACCCTAATCAATTTTTGCCGATAAAAGTCCGATTGAAACAAATGTCCCAGGAGTGGAAGGGTCTGTATATCTGCATTCAAATTTGCCTGATTTATTGATAATGGAATTTGGATCATATGTTAAATGAGCGCCTAAAACTGAATTAATTTGAGCAACCGTCACTACATCACAAGCCTTCAAGTTTTGTCCATTTATTTTATTAATTCCATTTAATAAAAACAAGGAAATGATTAAAATGGAGATAAGACTTTTCATTTTATTTATTATTTACTGGCGCTTAATATTTTCTTATACTCCTCAGGATTTTTAAATAATCGAATGGCCTCTTGTACATCCTTATCATCATCAAAACGGGTTTCTATTCTACCTTTAAGGAAGTAATATCTTGAAGCGATTTCTTCTTCCAATGCCTCAATAACTACAGGTTTGAATTTTTCAATATCCGCTTTTTTATCAACATGAAGCTTCTGAATCATTGCGTCATACTCCGTTTTAATGGCTGCATAATATTTTTCCGCCTTGGAGGTTTTCTCTAATTGTTTTAAGATATCCTCTGTTTCCGTACTGTATTTGATTTCCTTGTTTTTTATAAATTCAAGGAATTCTTGCCAATCACCATCTGAAAGTTTAAACAAATAGGATGGTGGTATATTTTGGTGTTTTGATCTGTAAAGTGATGCAAAATCGAATATGATGTATTTTTCGTACAAGGTATTTACGATTTCAGGGAAGGAATCTCTAGGTAAAGCCACGTCTGGTTTGATTCCATTTCCTGAATATACTGTTCTTCCGTTTTTGGTTTTAAATGCTTTTTTTAAGGAGTCAGGCGTTTTGACTGGGCGTCCATCTGCATCCTTATTGGAGTAATCTAATGCTTGAATACATCTTCCTGAAGGAATATAGTATTTGGAAGTCGTCACTTTCATTTGAGCGTTGTAAGGAAGTGGACGGGTGGTTTGAACCAATCCCTTACCAAAGGAATTTGCACCTACTACGACTGCTCTGTCTAAATCTTGTAATGAACCAGAAACAATCTCCGCTGCGGAAGCAGATCCGTTATCTGTTAATACTACAATAGGTGTAGTGACATCATAGGCTTGACCTTCTGTGTAATATTCCTTATTCCAATCTGGCATTTTTCCTTTTGTGGATACGACTAATTGCCCTCTGGAAGTAAATATATTGACCGTTTTAATAGCCTCATCCAATAATCCTCCTGGATTGCCACGTAAATCAAATACGATTCCTTTTAGGTTAGGATGTGATTTTTTTAGTTCTAATAAGGCATCTTTTACCTCTGTTGCAGCTTCTTGACGGAAACCAGTGAACTTAATGTATCCGTGGTCATTGTCAATCATTCCGTAATAAGGTACGTTTTTGACTTTGATTTCTTCCCTTTTAACCGTTTTTAACATCGGCTCTGCAACCCCTTGACGTCTGATTAGTACTGTAATTTCAGTTCCTGGTTGACCCTTTAGCATTTTGGATATGTCATCCGAGTTTTTTGCTTTGGTTGTTTTGTTGTCAATTTCCATGATTTCATCTCCAGCACGGATATCGGCTTTTGCTGCAGGCCATCCTTCATAAACCTCACGTACAAAAATAGTTTTGTCTCGAGTTAAGATTTGAGCCCCGACGCCTCCATAAAGACCTGTGGTCATAAATCTATAATCCTCGATGTCAGACTCGGAAATATAATTGGTATAGGGATCTAAGCTTTTTAACATAGCATCGATGCCCGTTTTCATCAATTTGGAAGGTTCAATCTCATCTACGTAATAGGTATTGAGTTCCTTATAGATGGAGGTATATATTTCTAAATTCTTGGATATTTCAAAGTAGTTGTCGGCAGTATCAAAGGACAAAAATCCTAAGCAACCCACTAAAATGGTTACCAAGGATATAATCTTAAATTTTTTCATTAAACGCTAAGTGTTTTGACTTTTATGGAATCTGTTGCAAAATAAGTCTTTTTGACAATATCAGCAAATTATAATGCTAATTAGGGTAAAATAGTCTTATTTGACAGGGTCGTGTCCGCTACCTCCCCAAGGATGACACTTCAAGATTCTTAAAAATGCCATTTTGCCTCCTTTGAAAAATCCATATTTTTGGACCGCTTCTATTGCATATTCGCTACAAGTAGGGTGGTACCTGCAAGCGCTGGGTAGGTAAGGGGAAATGGCTCCTTTATAAAACTTGAATAATCCAATTAAAATGTATTTCATTGATTTTAATTGGGTTGTATAATGGACTTGGTGCTATCCTGAGTGGGATATAGTTTTTTTGAGATAGCTGAAAGTCCCTTTTTAACAGACTTTTCTATGGTCTTGAAATCGGAGGTGTCTTGTCCTAGGAATACAAAGGATATATAGATGTTTTGATAATCAATAACTTTGGTAAGTACAGATTTGTTTAATCGATAACTTTCTCTTATCAAGCGTTTTACCCTGTTACGGTTGACACTGGATTTCAGTTTCTTTTTAGGTACAGATACAAGTATTTGAGGAAGATTTGGTTTCCCTTCTTGGCTGGGTTGTGGTTCTCCTATAAACCACTTAATCAACAAAGGGAATATCAAAATAGAGGAAGTTGTTGCAGACTTGTCAAATAAAGTGGTTATTATTTGATGGTCAGTTACT
>Ga0114962_10001660_pt1 | contig 19086 bp, 15 predicted proteins | sample C_130820_MF_Meta_FD_87017 | JGI IMG/M metagenome (GOLD analysis project Ga0114962, IMG submission 87017) | Freshwater microbial communities from Lake Croche, Canada to study carbon cycling - C_130820_MF_MetaG | ecosystem: Environmental > Aquatic > Freshwater > Lake | place: Lake Croche, Canada... | reverse complement strand
CGCTTTGCCATATAAAATCAATAATACAGGTTAAATATACTGATTATCAATTAAATAACAAAGTTTTTATTCTGGTTTTTTAAGCAAAAAAGAGGCTGTCCTTTTGAGACAGCCTCTTTTTTTGTGTAAAATTTATTTTTTTAATTTATTATATCGCTGTATCTTTAACAAAAAAAACTTGTATGAGAGAAACATTAACTTCACCAGTTACCGAATTATTAGAGCAATTAATTGACGAGAAAGATTTAATTGTTTACAATGATGATGTAAATAGCTTTGTTCATGTAATTGAGAGTTTAATGAAGGTTTGTAAACACGACAATGTGCAAGCGGAACAATGTACATGGATTATTCATTATAAGGGACGTTGTGGTGTTAAAAGAGGGGATTATGAATCGCTTGAACCAATGTGTACTGCATTATTAGAACTAGGGATTTCAGCAGAAATAGAATAAAAAATAATATTTTGCAAAAAAAACACTTGCATTTAATTTAAATTATTGTATTTTTGCACTCACAAAATGGCTCCGTAGCTCAACTGTATAGAGCACTACATTACGGCTGTAGAGGTTTAAGGTTAGAATCCTTACGGGGTCACTAAAAAAAAGAGAAGCAATTGCTTCTCTTTTTTTATGCCTTAATTTTTATAATTTATTTTTGTTTAATCTATAAATTAAAAATTTAAACTCAATTTATTCCCCTAGATCCATATCCAAATACGATTGAACAACTTCAATTGCATTATCAATGACATCACTCAAAGCAGTAATAAACGTTCCTTTTTTGGCTAACGAAAACGCGTGATTCAAAGCTTCAACTTCTTTAGGAATATACTCATACGATTGTTGTGGATTTGATTCGTGAATTCCTTCCACCAATAATTTCACAATATCTTCTGCTTTTCTTCCTCTCAAAAATTTATCTTGACGAATGATAATATGATCAAACATTTCAGCTGAAATTCTACCCATATCACGAATGTCATCATCTCTTCGGTCACCGGTTCCAGTAATAATTCCGATTTTATAAGGCGATTCTACCGTAGATAAAAATTCCTTGATTCCTTTAAAACCATCCGCATTATGCGCAAAATCAATTAAAACTTTGTATTCTTTGAATTCGAAAATATTCATTCTACCAGGAGTTTGAGCTGCTGACGGAATAAACGTTGCTAAATTCAATTTAATATCTTCAATGGTGAATCCATAAACATACGTTGCTAGAGTAGCTGCTAAAACATTGTAAATCATAAAGGTAACTCTCCCTCCAAAAGTTAAAGGTATATGAGAAGCTTTTTCTACTCTAAATTTCCATTCTCCTTTTTGAATCGTTATATAGCCATTTTCATAAATCGCTGCAATTCCACCTTTTTTGCAATGCTCTATAATAATAGGATTTTTCTCGTCGATACTAAAATAAGCTATGTTGCAATCAACTGTTTTAGAAATAGATACACAATGTTTATTATCTGCATTTAAGACCGCATAACCATCTCTTTTAACAGCTCTAGCCACAACACCTTTGACACGTGCCATATCGCTTAAGGTATTAATGTCAGAAAGTCCCATGTGATCTTCTTGGATATTGGTTATCACTGCGACATCACATTTATTAAAGCCTAAACCCGAGCGTAAGATTCCTCCACGAGCAGTTTCTAATACAGCAAAATCAACAGTTGGATCTTTCAAAATAAATTCAGCGCTTACTGGTCCTGTTGTATCGCCTTTTGTTAACATGGAATTTTGTACATAAATACCATCAGAAGTAGTAAATCCAACGCGGTAACCATTATTTTTAACGATGTGCGAAATTAATCGAGTAGTTGTTGTTTTTCCATTTGTTCCTGTTACAGCAATGATTGGAATAGTAAATGATTTACCAACAGGATATAACATATCAATCACTGGAGCTGCCACATTTCTAGGTAAACCGTTTGCGGGAGCAAGGTGCATTCTAAATCCGGGAGCAGCATTTACTTCCAAAACAACACCACCAGTTACTTCTAAAGGTTCATTTAAATTATTAGCCATTACATCAATTCCACAAATATCAAGTCCGATAACTCTAGATATGCGTTCGAATATGAAAATATTAGTTGGATGAACAATATCCGTAACATCCGTAGAAGTTCCACCAGTACTTAAATTTGCTGTTCCTTTTAAATGACATTTTTTCCCTTTTTCTAAAATGGTTTCTAGGGTGTAATTTAGTTTAGTTAATTCGTCATGTGTTTCTCTATCGATACTAATTTCAGTCAACACATTTTCGTGACCATAACCACGACGTTCATCCTGATTTTCAATTTCAATTAATTGCGCAATAGTAGAAACACCGTCGCCAATAACGTGCGCTGGTTCTCGTAATGCAGCCGCGATAAATCGGTGATTGATGACTAAAATTCGAAAATCAAATCCTGAAATGAATTTTTCAACGATAATTTTTCTGGAATACTTTTTAGCATGTTCAAAAGCGACTAATGCTTCTGCCTTCGTTTTTACGTTTATAGAAGCCCCTTTTCCGTGATTACCATCTAATGGTTTGAACACCAAAGGAAAGCCAACTCGGTTAATAACGGTTTCGATTTCTGATATTTCGCTGATACACATTCCATTTGCAACAGGAATAGCAGCATCCGTAAGCATTTTTTTAGTTTCATCTTTGTTACTCGCCAAATCAACAGCGATTGAACTCGTTTTATCCGTCATTGTTGCTCTGAAACGAACCTGATTTTTTCCGTATCCCAATTGAACCAATGATTGATTGTTTAAGCGAATAAAAGGAATGTTTCTCGAAACTGCTTCATCTACAATACTTCCAGTACTTGGTCCAAAACGAAATTTTTCGCGCATTTCACGCATCGTTTTAATATCGTTATTCAAATCGTATGCTACACCTTCAATCAACGCTTCAGCAATTTTTACCGCTGCATTCGCTGCATAAATACCAACGTTTTCTTCTTTGTATGAAAAAACAACATTGTAAACGCCTTCTTTTCCAGTTCCTCTCGTTCTTCCAAATCCACATTCCATTCCTGCAAGGGTTTGAATTTCTAAAGCGATGTGCTCTATAACGTGACCCATCCAAGTTCCTTCTTTCACGCGCTCAAAGAATCCGCCTTCATTTCCTCTCGAACAACGGTGTTTAAACATGGAAGGAATTAATTTTTCGATTCGTTCAGAAAATCCATCAATTGAATTAGTTGGACGTTCTTCTAATTCCTCTAAATCCAATTTCATCGCAATTAATTTGTTTCTGTAATTTGACCAGTAATTTGGTCCGCGAAGTATTTTTATTTCAATAATTTTCATAATATTTATTTTATAATGTTGAAAAAAAGTCTTTTTAAACAATTCAATAGGCTGTGAGATTTCCTAAAGTCTTTTTGACGTTGATGCACAAATTTAAATTACAATAATTTTTTCAATTCATACTTAAATATAGATATTTCCCCTTAATTTACTAAATTGTTTATAAAAAAGTTATAATCGAAAATTAGTTTTGGATTTTAGAAGTTCTTTTAATTTTAATTTTATAGAAATTTTTAATGTAAACAGGTTTTAAAATGAACAATCCCAAAGGAAAATTAATTATAATTGGAGGTTCTGTGGATAGAGGAAGTTTTTCTGAAAGCAAAGATGATTTAAAGCGTAATTTAATGTTTTTTGAAAAAGGAATTTTGAAAAGAATTACAACAGAATCATTAAAAAAGAATCTTTCTAAAATTGAAATAATTACTACTGCATCTAATATACCTGAAGAAGTAGGTGAAGAGTACATCAATGCTTTCGCTCAGTTAGATGTAATGAATGTTTCTGTTTTGAATATAAAAACAAGAGAAGAAGCGAATGCTCCTGAAAATATAGAACGCTTACAAGTTGCGGATGTAGTTGTTTTTACAGGCGGTGATCAATTGCGTTTGACTTCTATTTTTGGAGGGACAGCCTTTCATCATTTGCTACTTGAAAAATACCAAAACGAAGAATTTATCATTTCAGGAACTTCAGCAGGTGCCGCGGCAAGTTCTAACAATATGATTTATCAAGGGAGTAGTCATGAAGCTCTATTAAAAGGAGAAGTGAAAATTACAGGCGGATTAGGATTTATAAACAACGTAATTATTGACACACATTTTGTGCAACGTGGAAGAATAGGACGTTTACTTTATGCGTGTGCAAGCAACCCAATCAATTTAGGTATTGGACTAGGGGAGGATACAGGATTATTGATTGTCAATGGTAATAATATGGAAGCTATTGGCTCTGGTTTAGTTATGTTGGTAGATGGAACACATATGAATGATACGAATATCACAGATGTTGAAATCGGAGAACCAGTTTCCATCGAAAATCTAATTGTTCATGTAATGTCCCTTGGAGATCACTATGACTTAAAATTAAAAAAACTCACTATCCATCACCGAACAGATTTTGCAGTTTAGTGGATGTTTGATTTTTGATGTTGAATTTTTAATTTAAATGCAACATCAAAAATCGATAATTCAAAATTAATCTTTATAAATTTTAATAAAAAGCGCTCCATCCTCCGATTTCTTAGCACGATACATTCCTTCTGAATTGAAAGGCATTTCGATATTTCCATATTTATCGATCGCAATTAAACCACCTTCTCCACCAATTTTTACAAGTTTATCCATTACTACAAAATCACACGCTTCTTTTAATGAAAGTCCTTTGTATTCCATCAAACACGAAATATCATGCGCAACAACAGACCGAATGAAAAATTCACCATGACCAGTACAACTAATAGCACAAGTCTCATTATTAGCAAACGTACCAGCACCTATTATTGGACTATCACCAACTCTTCCAAATTTCTTATTTGTCATTCCACCAGTGCTCGTACCAGCAGCTAAATTTCCATGAATATCAAGAGCTACTGCCCCAACCGTGCCGAATTTCTTTTCCCCATTTTCAAATTTATCCGTCGTATGGTCTAGAAAAACACCGTCACTTTGTTTTGCCTGTTGTAATTGGTCAAAGCGCATTTGCTCGAAAAAATAAGCATCCTCTTCAAATTCAGAACCAATTAATTTCGCAAATTCTATAGCGCCATTTCCTGCTAAAAAGACGTGTTCCGATTTTTGCATGATCCCTTTTGCTAAAGAAATTGGATTTTTGACATTTGAAATTCCGGCTACAGCGCCAGCAGACAAATCCTCTCCATTCATGATACTAGCATCCATCTCATTTTTTCCCGCGTTCGAAAAAACAGCACCTTTACCTGCATTAAATAATGGATTATCCTCTAAAGAACGAATAGCTTTTTCAACAGCATCTATAGAAGTACCTCCATTTTTTAGAATTAATTCACCAGATTCTATTGCATTTTTCAAACCATCCAAATAGGCTTTTTCTTTCTCTGGAGTCATTGAACTTTTTAAAATAGTACCGGCACCACCGTGAATTGCAATTGCATATTTATTCATCATCTATTCCAAATTTTAGGTATTATTTAAAGGTAATAAAATAATCACTTCTCTTTTTTTAATATAAAATTTTAATTGCTTGATTCCCGCTTCAAATACTTTCCTCTAGGCTCATCTCTTGCGTATAATACTACGTCAGAATGTAAAAACTGTGCGGCATCCTTTGAATCCTGAACTTTTACAGCAGATCGTTCTAGCATCTCTAGTTCGTATTCTACTAAAACACTTGATCGTAAACCTTTTTCACGCCAATTTGTTCCCGGTCTACATCCTTTGAAAATTCCACGTGCTAATGCTAATGCATCTAATAACGCTTGGTTCGCTCCTTGTCCTTTAAATGGACTCATCGGATGTGCTGCGTCACCAAGTAAGGTTATTGAACCAGCTTGCACGAAGTTTTCTGGCGTTAGTAAAGAACGATCATAAACAGGATAGCCTGAAATGTTTTCCTCCGGTGTTGCTGCTAAAATTTCTGGAATAGGAGAGTGCCAGGGTGTTCTACGAATTGCTTCGGTTTTGAGAGCGGCAGCTCCTTTTAAACTGATTTCTTTTGCCGTATCTTCATCCAGGGGAAAACTTAATTGCCACATCACTGAATCCGCTGTAAACGGCATAATATAAATACGTTCATGCCCATTGGCAGTTTGAAAAACAGTTGCTGAATCTAAAAGTTCACTTGTAACATTTTGTAAACTTTCCAAATTACAAATACCAAGAATTACAAGGCAACCCAAATAACGTAATGGCGTGATTTCTTCGCCAATAAGGTGTTTACGAACTGCACTTCGAATGCCATCTGCTCCAACTACTAGGTCGGCCTGAATTTTTTTAGAATTTCCATTCACTAAAAAGTCTAATTCAACTCCTTTTTCTGATGAAACACCTATATGCTGCAAAGTATATCCCCATTGAATTTTTTCTGAACCACCAAGTTGCTTTATGAATGAAGCACGTAACAATTGTCTGGCGATGTGTACATTGGTTCTGCGCGCGTTTTTCGGAACGTCATTCTCCATCCATTTTCGTACGCCCCATTCGCCTAGTAGTTTTCCGTCCGGAGTATGAACAACATGTCTTGTCGATATAATTCCATGTTCTAATCCTTGAATACCAAAACTTTTCATTGCTACACTTGCTTGTTGTAAGGTCAATCCATACCCTTGTGCCCGAGCATCAAAGTCCTGGTCGCGCTCAAAAAGTGTAAATGGTATTCCTCGATGTAGACAAGCAACCGCTAAAGCTACTCCACCAATTCCTGCTCCAATGATTGCAATATGTGGTAAGTTATTTGTATCAATAATAGATACATTTTCAGATGTTTGCAATCCAGAACCGGAACAATTAGTACATTTGGTAAGATGCGCTTTTGGTCGTTCTGGCAGAATACCTTGATTATTGGATTTGGTATACGTATCTAATGCTTTCTGGTAATCGATACGTATCTTTTTACGAAGACGTTGGCTTTTTTTACCGATCCCATAACATGCTTCACAGGTAGTCCAAGAGGTAGTATTCATTTAATGTAACTTGGAATTATAGGTGATTTAAATATTTGATTTATAGTGCGTTGAAAAGTATATGTTAAACCGAAATAATTAGTTGTTAAACATGTCGATAAGTACATTAACCGTAAATTCAATTTCATCTTTTGTTGTGTAATGGGAAAAAGAAAACCGAATCGATTGTCGTGTAGAATCAGTGTTTATACCTCTTAATACATGAGAACCTGTATTAGCGCCTGATGTACAAGCACTTCCACCGCTACAAGCGATTCCTTTTAAATCAAGAGAAAATAAGAGCATGCCATCGTTTTTAGATGAAGGAAAACTACAATTTAATACCGTATACAAACTTTTTTCGAGACTAGTTTCTCCATTAAACATTACTCCAGGAATACCTACTTGAAGTGATTCTAGCATCTGTTTTTTTAATTCCCAAACTGCATTTATTTTCACTTCTAAATCCAGAGTCATTAAATCCAGCGCTTTTGCCATACCTACAATACCCGCAGTATTCTCAGTGCCACTTCTTAAACCTCTTTCTTGAGATCCACCTTGAATAAACGCCTGAATTCGATTTTGTTTGTTTGCATATAAAAATCCTACGCCCTTCGGACCATGTAATTTATGGGCTGAACAGGTAATAAAATCAATATCTAATTCACTTAAATTTATAGGGATATGCCCGATACTTTGAACGGTATCAGAATGAAATAAAGCATTATTCTGTCTGCAAATTCGACTCACCTCATGGATAGGAAGGTAAGTGCCAATCTCATTATTTGCATGCATCAAACTTACTAATGTCTTTTTATCGGATTGTAATAGTTCTGCAAGATGTTTTAAATCTATATTTCCTTTACTATCTGTAGCGACATAACTAACATTTAAATCAAAATGCTGTTGAAGATATTCCACCGTATGTAAAACAGCATGATGTTCTATTTGCGAAGTAATGATATGTTTTACATCCAGTTGTTCTACAGCACAACGTAAAGCCATATTATCTGCTTCCGTTCCTCCTGCAGTGAAAATAATTTCAGAAGGGGAACAATGTATTGTTTTTGCAATTGTTCTTCGTGCATTTTCTAGTAATGCTTTCGCCTTTCTACCAAAACCATGGGAAGAAGAGGGGTTTCCATAATCTTCCTTAAGTACAAATAACATACTATCAATTACCTCCGGTGCAATTGGAGTTGTTGCGGCATTGTCTAGGTATATTTGCATCCGATTAACCTTTAGCAAGACAAAGTTTCATGCGAATGATACGTTTTACGGCAGTATCTACTTTTTGCTTAAAAGAGGCATCTTTTGTATAAGCATTCAATAATTTAGCATGCGATTTTTCAACATCCAATGGCATTAAAACGATATCACACCCAGCTTCAATTACTTTGATTTCAGCGTCTGGTAATGAGCTTATTCCGCCCATATTCATAGCATCTGTTATAACTAATCCTTTAAACTTTAATTCATCGCGTAATAATTTTTGAACAATTGCCGATGAAGCAGTTGCTGGTAACCCTTTTGTATCGTATTTCGCATTGTTTACAACGGCAATATGTGCAACCATAACGGATAAAAGTCCTTGTTCAATCAATGGCGGATAATTTTCAATTTCTTTTAATTCACCATCTATCATTTGGAGTGATTTATGGGTATCTCCGGATACCAAACCATGTCCCGGGAAATGTTTTGCAGTAGCAATAATGCCTAAATCTTGGGTAGTTTTAATAAATGCATTTGACCAAGGAATAATGTTTTTCGGATTTGCTCCAAATCCTCGATAGCCAACCGTACTATTTTTAGAAACATCCACGACTGGTGCAAAATTATAATTAATCCCAATCGCATTTAATTCATTTGAAATTGTTGTAGCACAATTAATAACCTCTTCTTTTGTTTGAATTTCATTCGCTTTTTTCACAATTGTTGCACCTGAAATTTTACGATTAAATAAACTTGGTTCAGCATCCGCAGAATATAAAAAAGGCAAAGATTTATGAAGCGGATTTAACGAATTATAATTTTTTGTCCAAGTAGTAAATTCTTCTTTTGAACCATTTAATAAAATTACACCTCCGATCAAATTTTTCTTTACTTGTTCGGTGATCACTTCATTACTTAAACCAAGTCGACCAACCGCAGGCATAAGTAACTGCGAAATACGTGTATGATTATCAAGTGTTTTAAAAATAGAATCTACGTCGTTTTCCAGTTGTTGATTATCTGTTAAGAAATCAGATAATTTGTAAGAATGTGAGATAGCTGGCTGAATCACAATGCTTTTTTCAGATGTTTCTTCCTTTTTTTCTTTTGCAGGACCTTGTGCACAAGCATTTAATATTAAACAAAATAGAGAGATGCTAATTACAAATTTATTCATATAAAATAGTATTTTATCTTATACAAAGTTAAGATTAGTCGTGCATGCGATTAGCCATACAGAAATCTACTTTTAAACAAGGTTATTGACAAGAAATTATTTGATTATTGTTGGTTTTAAATCAACTTTTTTACTAAATTAAATAAGAAAATGTTTAAATATGTATCAAAATCAACCAATTAAACAATGGGTTTTAGAAGATCGGCCCCGCGAAAAAATGATGAAACGTGGCATTGATGCTTTAACAGATTCGGAATTAATCGCATTATTAATCGGATCAGGGAATAAAAAAGCTTCGGCAGTAGATTTATCCATTCAAATTTTACATGGTGTAAATAATGATTTAGATTTAGTTGCACGAATGAATTGTGAAGACTTATGTAAAATCAAAGGAATTGGGAAAGCAAAAGCAATGTTACTCATGGCTACTTTTGAATTGGGTAGAAGGAGAAGTTTAGTTTCTAATCGTGAAATAATAATAAATTGCTCTGAAAAAACTTACCAATATTTTAAACCTATTTTAGCAGATTTAAATATTGAAGAATTTCATGTGCTTTTACTAAACCAACGTAATAAATTGATTAAATCGGTGAAGATCTCACAAGGGGGAATTAGTTCAACTTCTGTAGATGTAAGACTAATTTTTAAAGCAGCACTTGATTTCTATGCAACAAAAATCATTTTAGTACATAACCATCCTTCTGGTAATCTAACCCCTAGTATACAAGATAATGAGATGACATTTAGAATTGTTGATTTAGGTAAGATGATTGAAATTAATGTACTTGACCATCTAATCATTACAAATAATGGTTACTTTAGCTATGCAGATAAAAATTTACTTTAAATGAAAAAAATTCTAACTATTATTGGTGCTCGACCTCAAATAATCAAAGCGGCTGCAATAAGTCGAGCTATTAAAAATAATTTTTCAACGCAAATAGAAGAAATTATCATCCATACGGGGCAACACTACGACAACAATATGTCGGAAATTTTTTTTGAAGAGTTAGGAATACCTAATCCTAATCATAACTTAAAAGTTGGGAGTGCCTCGCATGGTCAACAAACTGCCAAAATTATTGAAGGCATAGAAAATTTAATTTTGAATGAAAAACCGGATGGAATCATTGTATATGGAGATACAAATTCTACAGTTGCGGCAGCTTTAGCGGCAGGAAAACTACAACTACCAATTTTTCACATTGAAGCTGGATTACGAAGTTTTAATAAAGCGATGCCAGAAGAAATAAACCGAATTTTATCCGACCATATTTCAACCTTATTGTTTTGCCCTACACAAACTGCAATGAACAACCTTAAACGAGAAGGATTTTCATTGGAAAACAAATTAAAAGCTTCTATTGATAATCCACATTCCTATTTATGTGGGGATATTATGTTTGATAATTCACTTCATTTTTCAGCTATTTCAGATGAAAAAGCAACAATTCTAAATGAAGAAAGTTTAATTGAAGAAAAATTCATACTTGTTACCATTCATAGAAACGCAAATACAGACGATCCTTTAAGGTTAAATGCCATTTTTAATGCCCTAAATAATATTCAAAAATCAACCAATTTTACGTTAGTATTGCCGATTCATCCTCGGACAAAAAAAATGATGGATATTCATTTGTCATTAGAAAATAAGGATGAATTAGCAAAGAATCAAAAAATTAAAATTATTCAGCCAGCTGGATTTTTAGATATCATCGCGTTAGAAAAGAATGCAGAATTGATAATAACAGATAGTGGCGGCTTGCAAAAAGAAGCGTATTTTTTTCAAAAACCTTGTGTAATTCTTCGACCAGAAACGGAGTGGGTAGAGATTGTTGAAAACGGTAATGCAATTGTTTCGGATGCGGATGAAACAAGGATTATAGAAGCAGCAAATTATTTATTACAAAAAAAAGAGTATACCTACCCAAGTCTATTTGGAGACGGAAAAGCTTCTGAATTTATAATTCAAAAAATAATTGAAACACTTAATTAAATGATTGTCATTTTTGTTGAAGCGGTAAGTGAACGTTTGGTTTATGTTTTTGATTTTATATTCAAAGACCGTAAAATCGCATACCAAATAACAAATGATCCCGTTTATTTTGAAGTGTTAGAAGGATTCAAATTCAATTATTCAAACCAACATTTCGCAACTGGCTTACAAATACTTCCTTCTGAAGTACTTTTTTCCGAGGAAATCATTGATTACCAGTTGGAAAAAGAACTTTTTCACCAAGAATATTGTTTGTCGTTTAATGGAATTATTGATCCGATAGCTTCTGTATTTTATATCCTTACACGTTACGAAGAATATGTGATTCAAAAACGAGATTTTCATGATCGATTTGATGCAAGAAATAGTATTTTAATGAAATACAATTGGTTAGATCTATGTATCTGCGATCACTGGTGTGAGGATTTAATTGCTTTTATGGAAAAAGAATACCAAAAAGCAATCCCTTATGAAGAAATTCCACTAACTTTTATACCAACCTTTGATATCGATAATGTACGCGCTTTTCAATGGAAAGAAGGTGTTCGTAGTTGGGTAGGAATTCTAAAAGATCGTTGGAGAAAAAATTCCGATGCTCTTAAAACGAGAGAACTTGTTTCGCAAGGAAAACAAAAAGATCCCTATGATACTTTTGAAGAAATAGTAGCACTAAAAAATAAAAAAATAGAACCAATTGCCTTTTGGTTAATTGGTGATTTTGCAAAATATGATCGAAATATTTCTTCTTTAGACAAAAGACATATCGCATTAATTCAAGATGTAGCTAGTAATATTCTAGTCGGTTTACATCCTAGCTATAAATCTAATTTGAGTTCTTTTTATCTAGAAAAAGAAGTAGTACGTTTAAAAGAAATTATTGATCCAGAAATTCTCATTTCACGACAACATTATCTTAAGCTTACGTTGCCATATACGTATCGTAATTTACTGCAATTCAATATTAAACACGATTACTCCATGGGCTTTGCTACGCATGTTGGATTTAGAGCTGGAACAGCAAGGCCTTTTTTATTTTTTGATTTACCGAAAAACACGATTTCCGATTTGACAATCCATTCTTTTTGTTACATGGATGGGACATTTTTAGATTATTTAAAAATTGGGGTAAAGGAATCGAAAAAGATAATCGAAAATTTATACCACGAAGTACAAACATATGGAGGAGAATTTATACCAATTTGGCATAACGAATCAATCTCAAACTATGGACGTTGGAATGGATGGAAAGAATTATACGATTTTACAGTAGATTTAAATAACCCTTAAATGAAATTACAACTCGACTTTCATCCGGAAATTTCGAATGAAAAAATTCAAATTGGAAATAAAATAACCTTACTTGGCAGCTGTTTTTCAGACGAAATTGCAATTCGTTTGCGAAATAGTGGCTTCCATGTTGTTGCTAATCCATTCGGGACCATATTTCACCCGACTGCGCTTGCAAATCTTTTACTTACAACAGATGTGGAAGCAAGTGTTATTAAAAGAGATGATTTGTTTTTTTCCTGGTTAGCGGCAGGTTCCATTTATAGTGCTAGTAAAGAAAATTTAGTAGCTAAACTTTTAGAATTACAAAACTATCTTATCGAGTCGATTAGTACCTCTAATTTTTTATTCGTTACGTTTGGAACTGCATTTGCTTACGAAAATGAAAAATATGGTTCAGTTGTTGCAAATTGTCATAAATTTCCTATGTCGAATTTCCAAAAAGTATTAAGTTCTGTAAGTGAAATGGATCAAGATTGGAATTTAACTTTAGAAAAAATTTATGCTATCAATCCAAATATTAACATCGTTTTTACAGTTAGTCCTGTTCGACATATTAAAGATGGCATCATTGAAAACAATCGAAGTAAAGCAAGACTGATTGAACTGACGAATCGATTTTCCGAAATGACAAATACTATATATTTCCCCTCTTATGAAATAATTATAGACGTATTAAGGGATTACCGTTTTTACAAAGAAGATTTAATTCATCCAACTAATCAAGCGGTAGATTACATCTATAAACAGCTTGAATATGTTTTTATGGACAAGCAAACTCAGGAAATTACAGAGCAAGTAAGAAAATTAAAGGCCAACCAAAAGCACAAAATACTTTATCCGGAAAGTATAAAAAGTGTTGAATTTGAAAGTGTTAATAATGAAAAAATAGCAGATTTTTTAAAAAACAATCCCCAGGTGTTTTGGTGAGGAATTATTCACAATTAGATGATAATAAAGTGTGTCAATTGATTCATTAAAACATGTTTTTTAGAGATTTACTTTATATATTTGTAAATTGAAATTTAACATAAAGTTATATGGCTACAAAAGCAGTTGCTAAACCAACAAAAACGACAAAAAAAAGTGCTTCTACAAGTACAACTAAATTTTCAAAAGAAACGTACATTAAATGGTATACAGATATGCTTTTAATTCGTCGTTTTGAAGAGAAAGTAGGTCAATTATATATTCAGCAAAAATTTGGTGGTTTTTGCCACTTATACATTGGACAAGAAGCGATTGTAGCTGGAACAATTACAGCTTCTAGACCAACCGATAGTCACATGACAACCTATCGTGATCACGCGCATCCATTAGCTTTAGGTACAGATCCACGTGTGTTAATGGCGGAACTTTATGGTCGTACAACTGGTTGTTCGAAAGGAAAAGGAGGCTCTATGCACTTTTTTGATAAAGAAAAAAACTTCATGGGTGGTCATGGTATCGTTGGTGCACAAATACCAATGGGAACTGGGGTTGCTTTTGCTGAAAAATACAAAGGAACAGATAATGTTTGTTTCGTATCTATGGGGGATGGCGCAGTACGTCAAGGAGCATTACACGAAACATTCAACATGGCAATGATGTGGAAACTTCCAGTTATATACATCATTGAAAATAACAACTATGCAATGGGTACTTCTGTGGAACGTTCAACAAACGTTGAGGATTTATCTAAAATTGGAGATTCCTACGAAATGCCTTCTAAATCTGTTAACGGAATGTCACCAGAAGCAGTACACGAAGCAATTGCAGAAGCATGTGAACGCGCTAGAAGAGGAGATGGGCCAACTTTATTAGATATCCGTACATACCGTTTCAAAGGACATTCCATGTCTGATCCGCAAAAATACCGTACGAAAGAAGAAGTAGCTGAATGGATGGAAAAAGATCCAATTGACCACTGTTTAGAAGTGATCAAAGAAAACAATTGGTTAACGGATACAGAAATTACAGATATCGCAATTTGGGTGAAAAAAGAAGTAGAGGAATCAATTGAATTTGCTGAAAATTCACCTTATCCAGCTCCGGAAGAATTATACGAAGATGTATATATGCAAAAAGATTATCCTTACATTAAAGAATACTAAAAAATAATAAAGATGGCTGAAGTAATTTATATGCCTAAATTAAGTGATACAATGACGGAAGGAGTTGTAGCAGAATGGCATAAAAAAGTGGGTGATACTGTTTCTAATGGTGAATTATTAGCTGAAATTGAAACAGACAAAGCAACAATGGAGTTTGAATCATTTTATGATGGAACCCTATTGCATATTGGTGTTGAGAAAGCTAAAGCTGCTCCTGTAAACGCTATTTTAGCAATTATCGGTGCGCCAGGTGAAGATATTTCTGCATTTTTAGCTGGTGCTCCAGTGGTAGAAGAAAAAGTAGAAACGCCTGCTGCGACTCCGACTCCTGCGCCAGTTGCGGAAAAATCAACAGCTGCTCCTGTTGCTGCGCCTGTAAAACCTGCACCAGTAGTTGTTTCAAACGATGGTGGACGTACACTTGCTTCTCCACTCGCTAAAAAATTAGCAGAAGAAAAAGGAATAGATATCAATACAGTAAACGGGACTGGTGACGGTGGTCGTATCGTTAAACGCGATGTAGACCATTATGTTCCTTATACACCAGCGACTGGTGCTGCAAATCATACTTCTGTTGCTGGGGTTGAATCGTTTGTAGATGAACCAGTTTCTCAAATGCGCAAAGTAATTGCACGTAGACTTTCAGAAAGTTTATTTACAGCCCCACACTTCTATTTAACAGTAGATGTGAATATGGATAATGCAATTGCTGCACGTAAAGTGATTAATGCAAAAGAAGGTGTTAAAGTGTCTTTTAATGATATGGTCGTTAAAGCAGTTGCACTTTCTTTAAAACAACATCCTGCTATCAATTCTTCGTGGTTAGGAGACGTTATTCGTCGTAACCAACACGTTCATATCGGTGTTGCAGTAGCAGTTGAAGATGGATTGTTAGTTCCGGTTGTTCGTTTTGCAGATACAAAAGGGCTATCTCAAATCGGAGAAGAAGTTAAACAGTTCGCACAAAAAGCAAAGGATAAAAAATTACAACCTACAGATTGGGAAGGAAATACATTCACTATTTCTAACTTAGGAATGTTTGGTATCGATTCTTTTACTGCAATCATTAATTCTCCAGATAGCTGTATCCTTGCAGTTGGTGGTATCAGTGAAGTACCAGTAGTGAAAAATGGACAAGTTGTACCAGGAAATGTAATGAAATTAACATTATCTTGTGACCATAGAGTAGTAGATGGAGCATCAGGTGCTTCTTTCCTACAAACACTAAAAGGTTACTTAGAGAATCCAGTTTCAATGTTAGTTTAATTCTAATAATATACCTATTTTTAAACGTCCTTTTCAATTGAAAAGGACGTTTTTTTTTATCCGAATGAGAGTCACTCTAATAATTTGTTTTATAAGTACTTTGAGTTTTTCGCAAGTCGCTCCGTTTATAGACTATAATGGTTATTTCCAAACTTTTTATAAAGGAAATGTACGAATGCTAGAAATGCAACGTATAAATTCGTTTGATGCTGGAGATTTTATTGCACCATATATTGATGGAAAAGGAAATTTTAAAATCTATAATGGGGAAAAGGTTGAACAAATAGCAATTCAAGGGGTTAATTATAAATATTCAGACTATTTAGTCGCTTGGAAAATAGGCTCTGGAATTTATAGTTATGATAATGGCGTTAAAAAATTGCTCACCTTATTTGGAGGTGATTTTATTGTGAAAGATAGTTTAATCGTTTTTCAAGACACGCGTTTTAAAACATTAAATGTCCTATATCGTGGAGAAATTACGCAATTAATGCAACAAACTGGGGAGATGTCTATGCCAGAGTGTATCGGGGAAAATATTATTGGATATAAAGATAATGGGGATGTTTATCGCATTTTTTGGAATGGAAAATTATTCGAAGTAGGAGGTACGGAACTAGGAATTACTTTTCAAGCAGGTACGGATATCCTTTGTTTTAACGATGCGATAAATAAAACATTTGCAGTTTTTGATAAAGGTATCTTTATAGATATTGAAGGGATGTATGTTAAAAATTACAAAGCTGGTAGGGGATTTATAGTATATGAAGACCAAGCAGGAAATTTATGGAAATACCAGAATGGTCAAAAAACTAATATTACCGACTTCAATAGCGGAATTTGGGACGTAAAAGATGATGTGCTTTTATGGAACGAGAATAACTTATTTTTCACGTATTATAATGGGGAGAAAAAAATTGTTTGTAATTACAAACCAGATGATTATGTGTTAAAAAACAATGTTATTGCGTTTCGGAATGCACAAGGTGGTGTAAGTGTGAGTATTAACGGAAAAAACACGGTACTTACAAATCAAAAAGATGCATTATATTCTATTTATAATAGCAATGTACTTGTCGAACTTTTCAATAAATCCTTTCTATTCTTTTCGGAAGGAAATATTCTAACGAATTAATTTTACTACATGAAATTCAAAGAAATTAAATACAAAATATTTATCGTATCATTCTTACTAATTGCCTTAAATTCTTGGGGACAAAGACCAATAGGAGGTAATAAAATTGGGGTTTTATCCGGAACAATCATAGATTCAATAACCAAAAAACCATTAGAATATACTTCGGTTAAAGTGTATACCCAAGCAGACTCTTCTTTTGTGATGGGGATTTATACGGATGCAAATGGTGAATTCCTATTATATCAAATTCCAGCTGGAAAATACTTTGCAAAAATCACGTTATTAAATTACCAATCGAAATGGATTCGGGATATTTCTTTTACCAATGAGAAACCAGAACGTGTGCTTGGTGCGATCAAATTAGCTACCGAAAATGCAACAGAATTAGAAGTTGCGAAAGTTGCAACAAACAAAAAAATAGTAGAAACTTCTGTTGATAAAAAAGTGTACAATATAGCAGAGGAGTTAACTTCTAGAAATGGCTCTGTGAACGAGGTGTGAAATAATATAGCTGCTGTAGAGGTTGATCAAGATGGTAAAATTTCCTTGCGTGGAGATGGAAATGTAACCATATTAATTGACGGTAGACCAAGTGTCATGTCCGGTAACAGTGCTAAAAGTTTTTTAGATGCATTACCAGCAAATATGGTAGAGCGAATTGAGTTAGTGACAAATCCTTCTGCAAAATATGATCCAGATGGAACTTCAGGTATAATTAATATTGTTTTGAAAAAGAATAAGTTAAAAGGAATCAATGGGAATGTGAACGTCAGTGGTGCAACTGGTAATATTCTAAATGGTTCTACATCTTTAAGTATGCGGAATTCCAAAATGAATGTGTATGGTACATACTCCTACAGACATTATGAAGGGGAGCGAAATAACTTTGGAGAAATGAAGCGCTATTTCACACCGGATTCACTTTTTAGACTTAATCAAAATAGATTAGGTACAGATTATAACGTTGGACATACCTTAAAATTTGGTTCGGATTTCTATTTAAAGGATAGAAATGTTTTAGGAATTAATATTACAGGAAGTATCGGTGATCGGAATCGAGAAGGAGATTTGGTGAACAAGCAATTGAATGGTTTAGGTGCTTTATTTTCTCAATGGAGCCGAATATCCCTAGATCCATCCAAACAAAAAAATATGGATGTAAATGTAAATTACAAATACGATTTTTTAGAGGATAAAGGTTCGCTTTCTTTCGATGCAACACAATCTTTTGGAACGGACACTACAGGTGGAATGTATAAACAAATTTACGTGCTTCCAGCAAAAACACAAAAGGACCAACAATTAGCAAATTTGGAAAAAAACAGGGTTTCAACAGTAATGTTAGATTATGTAAGAGTATTTCCTAAAAATATCCGAATCGAAGCAGGTGTTAAATCGATTATCCGAAATTCTACTATCGATTCACATTCTGAAACAAAAGATTCATTATCTGTTTTTGTAAATGATAATCTTTCTACATTTCAATATAGTTACGATGAACAAATTTATTCTTCCTATGGAAACTTCGCGCAACATATCGGAAAATTTAAATACCAAGGAGGAGTAAGAGTAGAGCGTTCCTTTCAAACTCCAAATTTGATTTCTCAAGATCAAGTATTTGCAAAAAACTATTTTAATATTTTTCCTTCCGCGTTTTTAACATACACGATTATCAAAGATCTAGATTTAACGTTAAACTATAGTAAACGTATCAATCGCGCTTCGAGTGAAAATTTAAATCCATTTACAAGTTATGCAGATCCGTATAATTTACGGAAAGGTAATCCTGCATTAAGCCCTGAATTTATTGATTCCTACGAATTTGGATTAGGGTATACAAAGAAAAAATTATCTATCAACGGAAGTTTGTACTACAGAGATTCTCGAAGTGTTATTCAACGTTATCGTGAATATTATCCAGATGGTTTTGCAGCTGTTACCTATATAAATATTGATCGTTCACAAAGTGTCG
>Ga0114962_10001658_pt1 | contig 19097 bp, 23 predicted proteins | sample C_130820_MF_Meta_FD_87017 | JGI IMG/M metagenome (GOLD analysis project Ga0114962, IMG submission 87017) | Freshwater microbial communities from Lake Croche, Canada to study carbon cycling - C_130820_MF_MetaG | ecosystem: Environmental > Aquatic > Freshwater > Lake | place: Lake Croche, Canada... | reverse complement strand
GGTTCTGCAATGCTTTTCGTTGGCGCTAAAGTGTCTCAATATGCATTATTACCGCAAGGAAGAGTAGAGGCTACGCAACGTGCATTAAATATGGTGCGTCAAATGGATGAAGAAGGATTTGGAAATTGTACAAACACAGGAGCATGTGAAGTAGAGTGTCCAAAAGGAATTTCATTAGACAACATTGCAAGATTAAATAGAGAGTTTTTAAAAGCATCTTTGGTATCTAATAAATAATTTACGGTTATCGTAATATAACGGCACCGTATTTACGGTGCCGTTTTTATTTTATCTAATTTATTTTTATGAAAAAGGGATCAAAAATGTATAGTATATGGAATGAAAAATGTCCAATATGTCACGAAGGAAATGCTTTTTTGACACCTGTAAAATATGATTTAAAGAATTTCCATAAAATGCCTGTTAGATGTTCTCATTGTAACCATAAGTTTGAAATCGAAGGAGGTTTTTGGCAAGGTGCCATGTATGTTAGTTATGGTTTAACCGTTGCAATTTCGATAGCAACATTTTTATTGACTTATATTATTTATCCTGAAACGGGTGCCTGGTATTATATTATATTTATTTCTATAGTATCTTTGTTTTTTGCACCACTAAATTATCGATGGAGTAGAATGATATGGATGAATATGTTCTCTTCCTTTAAGGCTCAAAAAACGCATTAAAATGTCAAAATTTCGAGAAATAATTCAATCTGAAACACCAACCTTAGTTGATTTTTATGCAACTTGGTGTGGTCCTTGTCAACAAATGCATCCAATTCTAGATAAATTAAAAGATAAAATGGGTAGTGCTGTTCGTGTCGTGAAAATTGATGTAGATAAAAACCAAGAGGTAGCTGCTAAATTTAAAATTCGAAGTGTACCAACCTTACTATTATTTAAAAAAGGGGAGATTCTTTGGCGACAAGCTGGAGGTATGGATGCTAAGGGATTAGAACAAAAAATTAAAAACGCACTATAAAAAAATTAAATAGCATGGCAAGAGTTTTAACAGGGGTTCAAAGTACAGGACGACCACATTTAGGAAATTTGTTAGGAGCTATTAGACCAGCAATTGAAATGGCTAATAATCCTGCAAATGAAGCTTTTTTGTTTATAGCAGATATGCATTCACTGACACAAATAAAAGATCCGATAGAATTACATGCCAATACACAAGAGACTGCAGCTGCTTGGTTAGCTTTTGGTTTAGATCCGAACAAAACGTTTTTTTATCGTCAAAGCGATGTTCCAGAAACTGCTGAATTGACGTGGTATTTGATGTGTCATTTCCCTTTTCAACGTCTAAACTTGGCGCATAGTTTTAAAGATAAAGCAGATCGTTTAGAAGATGTAAATACAGGTTTATTTAATTATCCAATGTTAATGGCTGCAGATATTTTATTGTATGATGCAGAGATTGTACCAGTTGGAAAAGATCAATTGCAACATTTAGAATTTACGCGAGATGTAGCTGCGCGCTTTAATCATAAAATGGGGGAAGTATTTGTAATTCCAAAAGAAGATTTACAACAAGATACGCAACTTATTCCTGGAATTGACGGGCAAAAAATGAGTAAATCCCGCAACAATTATATCGACCTATTTCTTCCAGAAAAAGAGTTGAAAAAGCAAATAATGAAAATAGTTACGGATACAAAAGGATTGGATGATGAAAAAGATCCAAGTACATGTAATGTTTTTCAATTGTATAAATTAATTGCATCTGCAGACCAACGTGCCCAAATGGAACTAAATTACAAAACAAAGGGTTATGGTTATGGACATGCTAAGACAGAGTTATTGCAATTAATTCTGTTTCATTTTGAGAAAGAAAGAGAATTGTTTAATTATTACCAAGAAAATCCATCTAAAATTGATGAAATTTTGGCTGAAGGAGCAAAAAAAGCACGCGCAATAGCAAAAGTAACGTTGAATAGAGCGCGGAAAGCAATCGGATTTTATCCCAATTAATCGTTTACTTTTTAGTAAGTGTTACTTCCGCAATCTTGCTCCAGTTTTTCCCTGTTAAATACAATTTCTTTGTGTTTTTATTATAAGCAATTCCATTGAGAACTTCTCCTTGGCCTCTTGCTTGGCTTACAACATTTGAACAATCGATAACTTTTTCTACTTTACCAAGGATAGGTTCTATCACTAAGATGTAATTTTCCTGCCATACGTTTGCATATATTTTACCGTCTATAAATTCTAACTCATTTAGATTTATTTTTGGTCCTATATTATCATAGATTTCGATGGTTTTGGTAATTTCAAAGGTATTTGGATTTCTAAAATAAATTCTTTCGGAACCATCAGACATAATAATATTCTTTCCATCGTTGCAAAGTCCCCAGCCTTCACCAACGTAGTTAATTGTTTTTTCTAATGCTAGAGTATTCGCATTGTAGATAAAGCACTTTTGTTCTTTCCATGTAATTTCGTATACTTTATCTTGAAGTATGGTAATACCTTCTCCGAAACATGTTGCTTCGATAGTTACAGATTTCTTTGCATTTCCTGAAGAAAGTTCCGTTTTCATGACTTTACTTTCGCCATATTGACCAGTTCCTTCGAATAATTCGTTTTGATAAAATTCTAATCCTTGGGTAAAATTAACCGTGTTGTGAGGAGTAAGTGAAATAACTTTTGCATTAAAAATTTGTGGTTTAATATCTGATAAAACCCTAATTAATCTACTCTCTTCTGCAACAAGTTTATTTTTTGAAAAAATATTTAATTTAATTTCATGAGCTCCTAAAGGTAATTCGATAGAATTTAATTCAAACTCTACTTTACCAGAAGGTGAGTTCCATGTTTGTATTAGATTGTCAGCAATCACCAATTCGATTTTTGAAACCGTATTTTTTTTGACAGAAAAACTTAATTTTTTAGTAGTTCCATGTTTTAACGTAACATTGTCTGCGAAATTGAAATTTGCCAATACTATTTCAGCTTCTTGAATAGGTTCTTTTGGCTCAAAATTATCTATTAATGGGATTATAAAATAGGCACCTAAAAGAAGTGCTAGGATTACAATAATTGAAATACGTCTTGCTTTTGACATGTTTTATTTAATTAGATTTTGTACTTTTTCTGCGTCAATGGTTCCATGGGAATCTGTAAATACGACGGTTTTGTTATTTGTAACAATTATTTGCGGGGATTGATGTTCTACTTTGCTAAGTTCGGCTAAAAGATTGGAAACATCACGATTTGCAATTAAGTCTATAAAAAATAGTTGTATATCATCCGAAATCCAGTTACGTTCAAAAGCACGAAGCGCCATTGATGAAATACTACATCGTGTACTATGTTTAAAAAAAACAGCAGGTTGTTCTAAAGAGTTCTCCCAAATATCCTGAAGATCAGCGATAGAATTTATTTCTTTCCAGTTAAGTCCCATATTAAATTGAAGGTGTAAATTGTTTTAAAAAACGAACATCATTCTCAGAATATAAACGAAGATCATTCACTTTGTATTTTAACTGTGTAATTCGTTCTATTCCCATCCCAAAAGCATATCCTGTATAGGTGTTTGAATCAATGCCTGATGCTTCTAAGACATTAGGGTCGACCATTCCACAACCTAAAATTTCTAGCCATCCTGTGTATTTACAAACATTACATCCTTTCGCATTGCAAATGGTGCAAGATATATCTACTTCTGCGCTTGGTTCTGTAAAAGGAAAATAGGAAGGACGTAAACGAATTTGCGCTTTTTCACCAAACATTTCCTTTGCAAAGTATAAAAGTGTTTGTTTTAAATCTGCAAAAGAAACATTTTTGTCAATATATAATCCTTCCACCTGGTGGAAAAAACAATGCGCGCGTGCAGATATTGCTTCGTTTCTATATACTCTTCCAGGTGAAATTGTTCGAATTGGTGGTTTTTGATTTTCCATAACTCGAACTTGTACGGAGGAAGTATGAGTACGTAAGGCTATTTCGTTTTCTCCTTTTTCGATGAAAAAAGTATCTTGCATATCTCTAGCAGGGTGTTCCGGCGGAAAATTTAATGCTGAAAAATTATGCCAATCATCTTCAATCTCAGGCCCTTCAGAAACAACAAATCCTATTCTATTAAATACTTCTATAATCTCTCTTCTTACGATCGAAATAGGGTGATGAGAACCTACTGTGAAATTTTCGCCAGGTCTTGAGAAATCGATGGATTCTTTGCTGGTTGAAGTATTTTCTATATTTTCTTTAAAAGTAGCAAACTTTTCTTCTGCTTGAATACGTAGATCATTTAATTCTTTTCCAATCGATTTTTTGTCTTCATTTGGCACTGATTTTAGCTCTCCAAATAAACTTTTTATCTCACTTTTAGACCCTAAAAATTGAATACGGAAAGTTTCAAGTTGAATACTATCATTGATTTCAAAAGTGTTTATTTGTAGTGAAATATTAGCTATTTTATTTTTCATACGATTTTGAATTGAAAAAGTATTATTTTCTTTTTTTGTATTTCAAAGTTACATAAATCTCTATTTGTTAACGAACAATTTTAATATTTTACGATTGATTTTTTACGCAACGTAAAATTTATATGTAACTTTGTATACTTAGTTCTAATTTTAGTTTTAGATGAATCGTTTATTAAGACCTTTTTTATTAACGCTTTTAGCGTTATTTATTTTAAATTTAACTAGTTGTGAAAAGCCTCAGTCGTTAGTTAAGGTTTTTGTACGCGATGCTAGTGGGAATTTGGTAGGAGATGTAGAAGTGAAGATAATTTCAAGTACAAATTCGGATCCTGCTACAGCAAAACATAGTGATAAACTAAGAACAAATACTTCTGGTTTTTGCACTTTTAATTTAGATACTTTTTTTGCTACTCAAATAGCAACTTCTAGAGATGGGTACTTTGATATCGTTGTTGATAAAGATCAATTCTCTGGTTTAGGTTCTGTACGTGCAACCTATCAAACAACACAAGTACAGACTGTTAAGTTTTCAATAACTAACTAATTTATTACGAATGAAAAAGATAGTTTTCTCTTTAATTTTAGTTTTAGTAACTTTAATGTTTACAAATTGTCACAAAATTGATCCAACTAAAACTGTGGTAACAGCATTAAACGAATCAAAAGTTCCATTGTCTAACGTGAAAGTTACTATTCGCGCACAATCTACGCAGGGTACACCCGCAAATGGAAGTATTGCAGATAGTGGAGTAACAAATGGAAGTGGACAAGTAGCTTTTGATTTTTCCAAGATATATAAAGATGGACAAGCTGGTGTAGCTGTCTTAGATATCAAAGGAGAGATTGTTATTGGAGGAGTTGAATATGAAGGATTCTCTTATGTTCAATTAGAGACTGGGGTTACTAAACCAGCAACAATTATTATTCGCAAAAAAATAATAGATACGACACCATAATATATTTAAATAGATATTATTTTATCGTCTTTTATTAAATTCTTACCCATCATTTTTCGTAACAATTGAATCAAGGCAATTACGTCTTTTTCACAGTATACTTTGATTCTTTCTAGGTTCTTTTCTTCGTAGAAAACGCGCGCAACATCTTCTCCTGAAATATCGTCTTTAGGTGTTGGAATTTGAAATATATGACATAAAAGCGCTAGTGAAGTGTATGCCTTATAATCTCCAAATTTCCATAATTCCATTGTGTCTAGATGATTAATTTCCCAAGGTTTTTTTCCTGCAATATCTAAAATAGTAGGAAGCGTAATACCATGTATTAAAAGTCGACGACAGATGTATGGAAAATCAAATTCTTTTGCATTATGTCCACACAAAATAGTGAATTTATAATTCTCTTCCAGCAGGTTTACAAATTCGCGTAATAGCGTTTCTTCATCTGAATTGTAAAAGGATTTTAAACGGATTTGTTCTCCTAAACTTCCTTCATGTATATAACCTACTGAAATACATATAATTTTTCCGAATTCAGCGTAAATACCAGCCCTATCATACAAATCTTCCGCTGTAAGTGTATTGTCTTTTTGTAAAAACTTTGTTTTTTGATTATAAAGTTGTTTTGTTTTTTCATCCAAATCTGTAAAAGTTGGAAATTGTGGAACTGTTTCGATATCTAAAAACAGAATTTTGTTGAGTGCAATTTTTTGTAACATAGTGTAATTTTGTCTACCTAAATTAGTAAAAAATGAACTAACAAGAAAGAATTGGTATAATTATCTTTCTATTATTAATATATTTGTTACACTAACTAATAAGTTTATGCGTAGAATACTATTTTTTGCAACATTGTTATCAATACTGTTTAATACAGCTTGTTCGGATAGCAACGATATTTCAAGTCTAAAAGCGAAAGGAAATGCTAAATACGGTGGTGTTTTCAGGTTTATGTCTGCTGAAAAAATCACAACATTATTACCAATGTCTTCTTCCAGTATTTACAACCAACGGGTAGGAAGTCAAATTTTTGAAACCTTACTAAAAGTTGACCCTTTATCGAATGAAATTGTACCAAGTGTAGCTGAAAGTTTTACGGTTAATAAAGATGCAACCAAATTTACGTTTAAAATTCGCAAAGGTATTTTCTTTCATGCTAATGCATGTTTTGATGGAGGAAAAGGAAGAGAATTGACAGCGTATGATGTTAAAAACACATTGGAGTTTGCTTGTAGTAAGGCGGTTGATAATGAAATTTATTGGTTACTAATCTCTAAAATTAAAGGAGCAAAATCGTATTATATTAATTCACAAAAGGGTGTTGCTCCAAAAAATTTAAATGCAATCAAAGTAATCGATAATAATACTTTAAGTATCGATTTAGCGTATTCTTTTGTTGGTTTTGATAAGCTGTTAGTGCATTATAGTTTAGGTGTTTTCCCGAGAGAAGCTTTTGAAAAATATGGGGTTGAACTAGGTAAACATCCTGTAGGTACAGGTGCTTTTCTATTAGAAGAATGGACAACTGATAAAATTACACTTGCAAGAAATCCAAATTATTGGGGGAAAGATAAACTAGGTAATCAACTACCTTTTTTAGCAAATATTGAAATAAGTTATTCGAAAGATAAAAAGTCTGAGTTGATTGCATTCCGAAATAAATCGATTGATTTAGTGATGGATATACCAGTTGATCAAATAGAAAACATGTTAGGCGATTTAAATACTGCTATGGATGGTAAAACAGTAAAACACAAAATTGATATAAGAGAGGCTTTGGGCTCTGCTTATTATGGTTTTGCCAATACATCAGAACCCTTTAATAATATAGATGTAAGAAAAGCGTTTAATTTAGCAATTGATCGTATTTATTTAATTGAAAATACATTACAAGGAGAAGGCAATCCATCGATTTATGGTTTCGTTCCACAAATATTCGATTACAATGATACGTTAGTTAAAGGTTTTACATTCAATGTGGAAGCCGCAAAGCAATTATTAGCGAAGGCAGGTTTTCCAAATGGCGCAGGTTTCCCAACAGTAAAATTATTTGTCAACGCGAAAGTTGGTACAGCACCTTACAAGGCAGCTGTTGGAGTTTGTAAACAGTTGAAAAAGAATTTAAATGTTAATGTTACTTTGAATTTATGTTCCATTGATGATCGTGACAAAGCAATTCAGTCAGGTGAAGCTAAAATGTGGAGAGGTGGTTGGATAGCTGATTACCCGGATCCAGAGAATTTTTTAAATCTTTTCTTTAGTGAAAACATTTCGAATACTTCTGTTATTTCGAATCCATTTAAATATTCCAGTAAAGACTTTGATGCAAATTTCACTAAAGCTATTCGTGAGCGCAACCCAAATACAAGAAGAAATTTGTTTTTAAAATGTGATCAACAAATCATCGATGATGCGGTTGTTATGCCTTTATTTCATCAGGATTTTATGACCATGGTGAATTTTAGGATTAAAAATTTTGTAACTAATCCTACAGAAATCATCGATTTTTCGCGCATGTTTATTCGCGAACCAAAAGAATAATTTTAGCGTTTTAGATAGATATAAAGTTTAAAACGTAAGGATATAGAAACAATTAGAGCTGCAATCATTGCGGCTCTAATTGTTTTAATGATGCAACCATTTATTTGCTTTATAGCACAAATAACTTGTTCCTGCGCCTATTATCGCTCCAACAAGAACATCCGAAGGGTAGTGGACACCTAAATACATTCTAGAATATCCAACGGTACTTGCCCAAAGCATAGAAGGTGCGATTACATACCATTTTGGAAATTCTAAACTAAGCGATGTAGCAACGGAAAATGCTGCACTTGTATGACCGGAAGGAAAAGATAATGATCCAGCTGTAGCATGTTTGAAAATATCATTTGGATACGTTTTGAAAGGTCGTTCACGATTAAAAGCAAATTTAAGCGATGTTGTGATTATACCAGCAAATAATTCCGAAGATGCAATTGTATAAAATTTTTGACGCGCGATGGAATCTTTTTTAAATAACGAGTACGCTAAAATTCCCGCTGGAACAGCTATCATAATTGGTGTTACGCTGTTTGTAATAACAAATTGTACTTTACCTCCACTTTCGGTATACGAACTATTTATTTGTTTTAATATGGTGTAATCTATATTTTGTGCTTTAGCTTGCACGAAAAATAGAATCGATATAAGAAAACTATAAATTATTTTCTGCATTATTATCGGAATGAAGGTGAATAGTTCTATGAGGATAAGGTATAACAATTTTATATTCTCTGAATAAACGATTTATTTCCATGCGCACCTCTGACTTGTAATTACTAATATCCCACGTGTTTTCTGCCCAAAATAACAATTCCATTTCCAATCCATTTTCACCAAAATTCCGAAGTCTTACTTGTATAGGATGTGATTTTTTTACTTTAGGATGACTTAAAGCAGCTTGTTTCAGTAAATTGCTAACTAAATCAGTATCCGTTCCGTATTGAACATTAACAAAAATGGTTGTTCTAGTAGCTTCATTTCCTTGACTCCAATTTTCCACATATTCTTGCGTTAATTTGGCATTCGGTATAATAAATATGTTGCCATCGCGTGTTTCTATCTGGGTTGTTCGTACATTAATTTTAAGAATTCTAGCAAATACAGGTTCTTTAAATTTGGAATCGCGTATTTCAATAATATCACCAATTTTTAATGTTCCCTCAAATAAAAGTACTAGACCTGAAAACATATCTTTAAAGACCTCTTGAAAGATAAAACCAATAACGGCTAATAATGCTGCTGACCCGGTTAGTAATAGGCCTAGATTGATGTTGAATAAATTTAAACTAAATAATATTGAAAATATGTAAATCGAGTATTTACTCAGTTGCACATAGATATATTCGGTGCTTGGATTGTAATTTTTTTGTTGTCTAAATTTTCTGTTAAAGTATAGTTTTACAAAATTCACAGACATTCGAGCTGCGAAAAACAAAACGATTACAATGATAATTTGGAAAAACGAGATATTAATTGTTTTAGATTCAACGAGTTTAAAGTTGAGAAATTCTTTAAACGAAACATTATTGTTATTGATTTTAAAGCTTAGAATTGCAATGTATGCGGCAATAAGGTAGATGCTTTGACTAACCAGGCGCAACCAAGTTGTTCTTCTTCCTTCTACACGAATATTAACTCCGATTAAATATTGTTTTAGGGATTGGTGTGCAACACGACGAAGTATGAATGCAATTAAATAGATGATAGCAAGTGCAAAAATATTCCATAAACAAACGTTATATGGACCTAATTCAAAAAGTGTTTGACTCATCATTAGCGTAAAATTATTCTTCCTAATTGTTCTGCAAAACGCATTTTTGCACGTTCATAGTTTATTTGGTCAATTAATAATTCTTCCATTTTATCAATCTCATCTTCTCCTAATTGACTTATTTTTTTACGTATTTCATTAATCCGTTGTTGTAATTTATCGGTTTTAAAAGCTAGGATGGAACTTGAAACCGCCGCTTTTAATTTATCTATTTCGTAATTGGTTTCTATGTTTTTCTCTTTCAGCCAATTATTACTTAATTCGTGTTTGTCTGTTTCAATTTCGGATACTATTTGCACAATGTCTTGATCTTCAGAACGTAGATAATGTTTTGCTTGAAAGGTTGTTTTTTGTTGATTAATACCTTCATTTGCATATTCATATATTTTTTGAAATGTTGGATGATTAAATGTTAATTCATCTCTAAATAATTCATTACAAATTAATTGAGCCACAGTTACATCCTCCAAAGATAATTCTCTTTTTTCATCCGGGATAACCAATGTGCCATATTTTACAAGTATACGAATCAAATCGTATTCTGTTGCATTGATTTGATCTTCAATTTCGTGGTCATTGGAATTCGGTTGTTCAATCTTGGGTTTTCGTGTTACGGAATAGTCTATTTCGGAAACCGTTTGTCCTTGCTCCGTATTTTGTTTTCCAAGCGCTGCCTTTCTGAGTTTTACTAATTCTTGTTCAACAATTGTTTGATCAATATCAAAGCGCTTCGCTATTTCTTTGGTGTATACTGTTCTGGATATTTGGTCCGGGATGAGCGAAATAGAATGAACAATATCATGAATTAGCTTGGAACGCTGAATAGGATCCGTTGTTCCTTGCAATAAGATTTCCGCTTTGAACGTTACAAAATCTTTGGTGTTTGATTTAATATAGTCGTCTAATTCAGCAGAACTTACTTTTTTAGAATAGGAATCTGGGTCATCTCCATCTGGAAATAATACGACGCGTACATTTAATCCTTCTTCTAAGAGTAAATCGATTCCTCTAAAGGATGCTTTGATACCAGCAGCATCCCCATCGTAAAGTATCGTTACGTTTGGAGTGTATCTACGAATTAATTTAATTTGACCATGCGTCAAAGAGGTACCAGAGGAGGAAACAACATTGGTTATTCCTGCTTGATGCATGCTTATTACATCTGTGTATCCCTCCACTAAAAAGCAATTATCGTATTTGATAATATCGCCTTTTGCGAAGTATAATCCATATAAAATATCACTTTTGTTGTAAATGATACTTTCCGGTGAATTGAAGTATTTTGCTATTTTTTTATCCGAAAGTAAGGTTCTTCCACCAAAACCTAATACACGACCAGTTACAGAATGGATTGGAAACATGACACGTCCGCGGAAAAAATCGAAATTTCTCCCATCTTTGGATTTGACCAAACCAATTTTTTCTAAATATTCTAACTTATACCCTTTATTAATAGCGGATTCTGTAAAGTCATTTCCTTTCTCGAGGCAATAACCTAATTGAAATTTTTCAATAATATCTTGGCGAAAACCACGTTCAATGAAATAGCTTAATCCAATCGCTTTCCCTTCCTCGGTTGAATGCATCCGATCATGGAAATGGGTTTTAGCAAATTCATTAATGATTTGTAAACTTTCTCTTTCCGTAACAGCGGCTAATTGTTCTGCTGTTTGTTCCTCTTCTTCTGGTAGGGTGATATTGTATTTAGTAGCAAGCCACTTTAATGCTTCGGGGTAGGAGTAGTGTTCTTTTTCCATTAAGAAAGTGACAACAGATCCTCCTTTTCCGGTAGAGAAACATTTAAAGATTTGTTTTGCTGGAGAAACGACAAAAGAAGGTGTTTTCTCGTCGGTGAATGGACTTAACCCTTTCAGACTGGATCCTGCACGTTTTAAATTCACGAATTCACCTATTACCTCCTCGATGCGAGAGGTTTGCATGATTTCGTCAATAATATGCGGAGGTATTCTTGCCATTATTTTTGTCCGTAATCTTTTTCTTCGGTTAAATTTCCTTGCATATCATAGGATTTCCAGATACCAATTTGTTGATCCATTTTATATTCACCATAATAATGAATAGCCCCATTGGGGTATTTTACAATGGAATGCCCATGACGTATACCATGTTCGTAATGGGTAGTACTTAATTCTAATCCTTCAGGACCATAAAACGTCCATTTTCCTTGTCTTTGGCCATTTGCATCTTGTTCCCCTTGAAATTTTTTCTGTTTTTTTCCAGGATAATACTCGGTGAAAATTCCGTCATGAATTTCAACAAGCGATTCTTTTTTAGGTAATTTCTTTTTTACGTGATTTGCTTCGTTTCGAGAACAAGCAAAAAGAAGGGAAAGGCTGAAAAGTAACAGTATGTAAAATTGTTTCATAGAAAAGCTTATTTTTTTCGTTCTATCGAGTATTCCACCAATCCGATTAAAGCTTTTTTAGCTGGGGATTCGGGAATATCATTCAATAAGGTAAGTGCTTCATTTTTTAAAGCGATCATTTTTTTGGAAGCATATTCTATTCCACCTGCATCACGTATAAGTTCGATAGCACGTTTTATGGCTTTTGGATTATCGTATTTGTTTTTTACGATATAAATTAATTCTTTTTTGATTGATTTATTTGAATTTGCGATTGCATAGATTAACGGCAGCGTCATTTTTTGTTCCCGAATATCTAAACCTGTAGGTTTCCCTAGATCTTTCGAATCGCCATAGTCAAAAATATCATCTTTTATTTGGAAAGCTAAACCAACTAATTCACCAAATTTTCGCATGTTTTCTGCTTGATCCTCCCGATCTACAGATGCACTCGCGGATTCACATACAGTTGCAATTAGCGATGCTGTTTTTTGTTGAATTACTTCGAAATATACTTCTTCTGTAATGTCTAACTTACGTGCTTTTTCTATTTGTAATAATTCTCCTTCACTCATTTCACGTACTGCTCGGGCAACGATTTCTAGTACTCGAATATTTTTGTTTTCAATGGAAAGCAATAGGATACGAGAGAGCATATAATCACCAACCAATACTGCAATTTTATTTTTCCATAAGGCATTTATTGAGAAAAAACCACGACGTTCGTTGGAATCATCTACGACATCATCATGAACTAAACTTGCGGTATGCAATAATTCTACTAAAGAGGCCGCTTGGTATGTTTTTGCATTAATTTCTCCTAACATTTTTGCGGTTAAGAATAAAAACATCGGGCGCATTTGTTTCCCCTTGCGTTTGATGATATAATGCGTGATTTTATCGAGTAATGGAACTTTTGACTGTAAATTATTGCGAAAATGAAATTCAAATTCCTTCATTTCCTGTTCGATCGGCGCTAAAATTTCTTCTATAGTCATCATTGTACTTACAAATATAGTAGATACTTTTTCAAAATTTAGGAAATATCATTTCATAATCGTATTTTTATTTGTACATGTTAATCATTGCGCTATGGAAACCCCTAAAAAAGAGAATAAGTCCTCCGTTTGGTTGAAATTTTCATCCTTGGGTTTACAGATGGGTTTATCTATTTATATAGCAAGTTTATTAGGTACTTGGTTAGACAAAAATTATCCCAGTGATATTTTTGCGTATAATAAAGTGTTAACTTTGTTTGCGGTATTTGGATCTATGTATTCCGTAATACGTCAAGCAATTAACATGTCAAAAGAAGATGATAAAAAAGAATAATACACTAAAAAGAATCCTATTGTTTAATGGAATTGCACTTGTATCACTAGTGTTGTTCTATAAATTGCACATCTCATTGTTTAATGACTCTTCTTGGAAGTTAAATTTTTCGTTATTGTCCGTATATCTCTTCTTTTCAATTGCATCTCTTGTTATTATTTCTGTCATAGAGATTCTATTTGATGTTACTCCAGCAAACGCAGGGTATATTTTTTTAGTAGGAATTTTTATAAAAATGGGCTTATTTATTCTCATTTTTTATAGTAAAGGTCTAGCAGATGCAAAAATGAATGTCATTGAAAAACTTTCCATTTTTACACCCCTTTTCCTTTTCCTTTTAATTGAAACATTGGCCATTACAACCCGTCTCAAACAAGATGATTAACAATCAATCCCAAATTTGTTAATAAAAACAAAAAAATCAACCAGTATCTAAGTACAAAAAGATTTGTTATTTTAAATTATTATGTACTTTTGTGCTCAAATTAAAGTATCGTTTGACAATTTCTTTACGCTAACATGAAAAATACAAAACAATATTTAGCTCTATTCATCGGTTTAATCTGTTTGGTTTTTACCTCTTTTACCTATGCTTCTCATGCTGATAAAACAGAGAAACACGGAGAAGTAAATGAGGAAAAACATGGAGCACAAGGAGAAGTCGATACGCCAGAAGAAATTCGCGAATACATTCTTCATCATACACATGATTCTCATTATTTCACACTGTACACGGATGGTAAAACAGGACATCATATAGGTTTTGCTTTGCCAATTATCTTTTTTGATAAAGGATTGCACCTGTTTTCAGCAGCAAACTTCAACTATGAAGAAGCTGTGGCAGAGGATGGAGGTTCTTTTTACAAACTGCATCACGGTAAAATCTACAAAACAAATAAAGAAGGGGTATTAAGAATGGATGATAAACACCATCCTTTAAACTTTAAAGTAATTGACTTGTCAATCACTAAAAGTGTTCTTGGAATGATGATTGTTGGGTTGTTTATGTTGTTCTTCTTTGTTCGTTTAGCAAGAGGATACAGAAAAGGTCCAATCCCAACAGGTTTAGGGAGAGCATTAGAGCCACTAGTTCTTTATGTAAGAGATGAAATTGCAAGACCAAATATCGGGGAGCATAAGTATAAAAAATTCATGCCTTTCTTATTAACAGTATTTTTCTTTATCTGGATTTTGAATTTATTAGGATTAACTCCTTTTGGGTTTAACGTTACTGGTAACATTGCTGTTACTTTGTGTTTAGCATTATTCACATTCTTTATTGTTCAGTTCAGTGCAAATAAAGCTTATTGGGGACACATCTTCTGGATGCCAGGAGTGCCAGTTCCAATGAAAATTGTTTTAGCACCGATTGAAGTTCTAGGAATGTTTACTAAGCCTTTCTCTTTAACAATTCGATTGTTTGCGAACATTATTTCAGGACACATCGTATTAATGAGTTTGATCGCTTTGATGATTACACTTAAAGCTACTTTCGGACCGGTTGCTTCAACTGGAATGTCTGTGTTCTTATCACTTTTTATCATGTTAATTGAATTATTGGTAGCGTTCTTACAGGCGTTTATTTTTACAATGTTGTCTTCCTTATTTATTGGAATGGCAGTAGCGGATCATGATCACCATTAATTTTAAAATAGTATAATCGTTTTTTTTGTTTAATATATAAATCAGTAGTTATGTACAATTTAATTGGAGCTGGATTAATCGTTATCGGAGGTGGTATCGGTTTAGGTCAAATTGGTGGTAAAGCGATGGAAGGTATCGCTCGTCAACCAGAAGCAACTGCAAAAATCCAAACAGCGATGATCATCATCGCAGCACTTTTGGAAGGTCTTGCATTTGGTGCGTTGATCTTAGGAAAATAATCCTAAAAAAGTTAGAGTATTCTATAACGGTTGGTTATAGAATACTCTTTTTTAAACTATGATTTTTATTAATTGATATAAAATATACCGTATGGAAACTTTATTAAATGATTTTTCACCAGGACTTTTTATAATGCAGTCTATCCTTTTGTTAGTACTAATTCTACTAATGAGAAAATTTGCATGGAAACCAATTCTTAACTCTTTACAAGAGCGTGAAGAAGGAATTGAAAATGCTATTAATTTAGCGGAGCAAGCGAGAAAAGAAATTGCTGAATTAAAATCTGCGAACGAGAACTTATTAAAAGAAGCGCGCGTAGAAAGAGATAACATCATTAAGGACGCTAAAGAGACAGCAAACAAAATGGTGGAGGACGCTAAAAACAATGCGAAAGTTGAAGCAGAGAAAGTTTTAACAAGTGCACGTCATACAATCGAATTAGAGAAAGCTGCTGCAATCTCTGAATTACGTTTGCATGTTGCTTCTTTGTCAATTGAAATCGCTGAGAAAATTGTTCGTACAGAACTTTCTTCCGATGACAAACAAAAAGCATTGGCTAATAAGTTAGCAGAAGATATTAACTTGAATTAATTGTTTGTATGGGTATCAATAGTACAAAATCAGCATCAAGATATGCCAAAGCATTATTAGAGCTTGCAATCGAACAAAATAAGATTGACAAGGTATCTTCTGATATGCGTGCTATTGTTGCTGCAAAAAACGAGACAAACGAATTTCAATTGTTTTTGAATAGTCCTTTAATCCAATCGGATAAAAAGATTTCTATTTTAAATCAATTGTTTGAAAATTTTGATACACTTTCTAATTCTTTTATTGCTTTAATAACTAAAAATAGAAGAGAAGGAATATTAGCTGAAATCGCGGCTTCTTTTGATGTATTGTTGAAAGAGCACCAAGGAATTGTTCCTGTGACATTAGTTGCTTCTAAAAAATTAGACGAAGCTACTGTTCAATCGATTTTAGCGAAAGTGAAACCTACCGTAAAAGGGACTATTGAATTAACCGAAACAATCGATGAAGCATTGTTAGGTGGATTTGTAGTAAAAATTGGGAATACGCAATTTGACTCTTCTGTAGCGAATCAATTTAAAAATTTAAAACAACGTTTAACACGATAGTTTGATTTGCCTTTAAGTAGGCGTAAAATAAAACAATATGGCAGATGTAAAACCAGCAGAAGTTTCTGCAATTTTAAGAGAACAGCTTTCAGGCTTCCGTACAGAGGCTGAGCTTCAAGAGGTTGGTACTGTACTTCAAATTGGAGATGGTATCGCACGTATTTATGGACTTGATGGAGTTCAATACGGTGAGTTAATTGAATTTGATGGAGGTTTACAAGGAATCGCATTAAACTTAGAAGAAGACAACGTAGGTGCAGTACTTTTAGGGAAGTCTACGCTTGTAAAAGAAGGTGACACAGTTAAAAGATTGGGTCGTATCGCTTCTGTAAAAGTTGGTGAAGGACTTGTTGGTCGTGTTATCGATACATTGGGTAATCCAATCGATGGTAAAGGAGAAATTTCTGGTCAATTATATGAAATGCCAATCGAGCGTAAAGCTCCAGGGGTAATTTTCCGTCAACCAGTTACTGAACCATTACAAACAGGTATCAAATCAATCGATGCGATGATTCCTGTAGGACGTGGTCAACGTGAGTTAATCATTGGTGACCGTCAAACTGGTAAAACTACTGTTGCGATTGATACAATTATTAATCAAAAAGAATTTTACGATCGCGGAGAGCCTGTTTTCTGTATTTATGTTGCAGTTGGACAAAAAGGTTCTACAGTAGCTGGTATCGTTAAAAAATTAGAGGATGCTGGAGCTATGGCTTATACAGTAATCGTTGCTGCTAATGCTTCTGAATCTGCGCCAATGCAATTCTACGCTCCAATGACAGGAGCTGCTGTTGGTGAGTTCTTCCGTGATTCAGGTAGACCAGCATTAATCGTATTTGATGATTTATCGAAACAAGCGGTTGCTTACCGTGAGGTTTCTTTGTTATTACGTCGTCCTCCAGGGCGTGAGGCTTACCCAGGTGACGTTTTCTACTTACACTCTCGTTTATTAGAAAGAGCTGCAAAAATCATTAACGATGATGCAATTGCAGCTACAATGAATGACTTACCTGAGTGTATGAAAGGTATCGTGAAAGGTGGTGGTTCTTTAACTGCTTTACCAATTATCGAAACACAAGGTGGTGACGTTTCTGCGTATATTCCAACAAACGTAATTTCGATTACGGATGGTCAGATTTTCTTGGAAGGTGATTTATTTAATGCAGGTATTCGTCCAGCGATCAACGTAGGTATCTCTGTATCACGTGTAGGAGGTAACGCGCAAATCAAATCGATGAAAAAAGTAGCAGGTACGTTGAAATTAGACCAAGCACAATATCGTGAATTGGAAGCGTTTGCTAAGTTTGGATCTGATTTAGATGCAGCTACAAAATATGTATTGGATAAAGGTGCACGTAACGTGGAAATCTTGAAACAACAAGATGGTGATCCTTACCCAGTAGAGAAACAAATTGCTATTATTTATGTTGGTACAAAAGGGTTAATCCAAAAAGTTCCAGTAAACAAAGTAAAAGCGTTTGAAAAAGAATATTTAGATTATTTAGAGGCAAAACATTCGGATATTATGCTTTCTTTGAAAGCTGGTAAATATACAGATGAAGCTACTGACGTTTTAACGAAAGTCGCAAAAGAAATCGCTTCAAAATTTTAATAATTTTTAGTGTAGCTTAAGTAATTAGGCTACACTTTTTTTGTTACAGTATGGCTAACTTAAAAGAAATAAAAAACAGAATTACTTCCATTTCTTCTACGATGCAGATCACTTCTGCAATGAAGATGGTTTCTGCTGCAAAATTGAAAAGAGCACAAGATGCGATTACGCAAATGAAGCCTTATTCTAATAAATTGAAAGAAATCTTGGGTAATTTAAGTGCTACTTTAGATTTATCTGAAAATGCGTATGCTGAAGTTAGAGAAGATTCTAATGTGTTGATTTTAGCAATTTCTTCGAATCGTGGACTTTGTGGAGGATTCAATAATAATGTACTTAAGAAGGTAAATCATTTAATCACTAAAGAATTCAAAGATTCCAATGTAAATATTTTATGTTTTGGAAAAAAGATTACTGATTCTTTTAGAAGAAGTCCATTACGTATTGAGAATGACACTGTGGGTGTAAATGATATTTTTTCAAATCTTACTTTCACGAATGCTGCTGAAATCACAGAAAATGTGATTAAATTATTCTTAGATCGTAAATTTGATAAAGTAGTTGTGGTATATAACTCTTTTGTTAATGCAAGCGTTCAGGATGTTAAAGCCGAACAATTGTTGCCAATCGTAGCAACTGTTTCAGAAGATACAGCGGTATCCAATGATTATATTTTTGAGCCATCTAAATCTGAGATAGTAGAAGAATTAATTCCAAAATCTTTGAAAACACAATTCTTCAAAGCACTATTAGATTCTCACGCATCTGAACATGGAGCACGTATGACTGCGATGCACAAAGCGACGGATAATGCAAAAGAATTGAAACGTTCTTTAACATTAAGTTACAACAAAGCACGTCAAGCTGCAATTACCAATGAAATTTTAGAGATTGTTGGTGGTGCTGAAGCATTGAATAATTAACAGAAAATAAAATTAAAGGAAAGAGGCTGTCTCAAAAGGACAGCCTCTTTTTTGCTTAAAAAACCAGAATAAAAACTTTGTTATTTAATTGATAATCAGTATATTTAACCTGTATTATTGATTTTATATGGCAAAGCGTTTT
>Ga0114962_10001657_pt1 | contig 19100 bp, 18 predicted proteins | sample C_130820_MF_Meta_FD_87017 | JGI IMG/M metagenome (GOLD analysis project Ga0114962, IMG submission 87017) | Freshwater microbial communities from Lake Croche, Canada to study carbon cycling - C_130820_MF_MetaG | ecosystem: Environmental > Aquatic > Freshwater > Lake | place: Lake Croche, Canada... | reverse complement strand
TAGTGCTAGCACATCTTACACAATTACAGTTGGATCTGGTGGATCTGCTAATACGGCTGGCAGCAATTCAGTATTTGCTTCTTTTGCTACTGCTATTGGTGGTGGTAATGGCAACACTTCACGCACAGGTAATGGAGGAAACGGCGGATCAGGTGGCGGTGCATTTAGTGGTCCAGCTTATGTTGGATTGGGTACACTAGGCCAAGGATATAATGGAGGTGCTGGAACAACATCTTATTCAGCTGGTGGAGGTGGCGGTTATGGAATGGTAGGTTATTCTTGTCCATTTCCAACAGGAACTTTTAATTCAGGTCCGGGAGGCGATGGCTTTACAACCTACATAGCCAACCCAGCAACGTATAGCTGGTCTAATAATTTTAATGGTACGACAGATTATATTTCTTTTCCAACAGGAACATCAGTATTTGGTACTTCTAATTTTACTATGGAATGTTGGGTTTATTCCACACAAACACCAACAACATGGGAATCTATTTATTCTATAGGTTCATCTGGAGGTGGTGGAGAAATACGCATTGCAGCAAATACAATTACTTCAGGATATATAGGTATTTTATATCCTAATAATGCAAATACTGGTGATTTAGCTGCTAATACAGGAGTGGCTTTACCTGTAAATACATGGACACACATAGCATTGGTAAGAAATGGAAGTACATTAACCGAGTATGTTAATGGTACAGCATACCTAACATTAACAGGTATATCATTTAATTTTACCAATACTGGACCTACAAGAATTGCTGGAGATCCTTATTCTGATCCGCTTTTTAAAGGTTATATATCTAATGTTAGAACGGTAAATGGTACGGCAGTTTATACATCCAATTTTACACCATCTACAACCCCTTTAACAGCTATAACTAATACGGTATTGTTAACTTGTCAGAGTGGTAGTTTTGCTGATTCTTCAACAAATGCATATACGGTTACAACATCAGGTAGTCCATACATAGCCTCCCAAAACCCATTTGGTGCTTCATACGCAGGGGGTGGGGGTGGAGCACAAAGTGGAAATCTTCCGGGAGCAGGTGGTATGGGTGGAGGCGGATACGGCGGATTAGCAACAACAGGTTTTGCGGGTCTATCGAATAGTGGCGGAGGCGGGGGCGGTGGTGCTGCTAATAGTTACGCAGGAGGTACAGGTGGATCTGGCATAGTCATACTAGCTTATCCCTCTACATTTCCAGCAGCGTCATCAGTAACTAACGGCACACTTACAACAGTTGGCGGATATAAAGTGTACACATTCTTAACCTCTGGCTCTATTACGTTCTAATGAAAGCTCTACTCTTTATACTTTTAGCTACGGCAGCATACGCTGAATCATCTAACTATGCCCTTATAAACAGCGATGGTACAGTGATTGAAGTGTTTGTTGCCACGCCTGAGGTAGCTGCTGGTTATCCAGCCGTAGCACAGTCTGCTTTCCCTGATGCCGTTAAATGCGTACCAGCATTAGGAGCAGGTATGGGTTGGCATTACGACTCTACGACTAACACGTTTACAGCTCCTCTTGCGGAAACAATAGTGGATGTAAGCAAAGCTCCTCCAGCGTTTACGTTACAAGATCCTACGCCTGTTGTTACAATTAATACAGATCCAGTTGTATTAACAACAAACAATGCAAGTCCTGTTATAACAACTAACAACGCATTATGAACAACGGATTTCTTTCAGACTCTACTGGTAAAAAAAGTCACACAAGACTCTTAGTTTCTATCTGCGTACCTATTTTGGTGCTTGTTCCGCTTTCTGTTTGGGCTTATTTAAGTCTTATTAAATTACAATTTCTAACTATTGACGCTACAGTTCCATTATACATTGGAACGGCCAATGGTATTATTCTTGGGTATGCTGGATTTAAGGCAACTCAAGAACCTGATCCAAAATAATCATCTCTTACTTATATGTCACAAATTCAAAAAGGTTTCACTTACACAGCAGGATCACCAAACAATTTGGTGACATATACAAATCTAAACAGCTTGGCCGATAGTGCTATACTGTTGCCCGGAGCAATTACGGATCAAACAACTAAGTCAACTCCTGTAGGTGCAGACAGTGTTTTAATTTATAGCGTTGCAGATTCAGCTTTAAGAAAAGCAACTATTTCATCTTTAGCAACTTCACCTATAACTTATACATTTAATGTTAAAACATATGGAGCGGTTGGTGATGGATCAACCGATGATAGCACTGCATTTAGAAATGCTATTAATGCAGCAATTGCAGTTAATGGCTGCGTAGTCATACCAACCGGTGACTATATTATAGGATCAGATTTAACATTTACATTTCAAGGTAAGATTACGATTCGTGGCGAAGGTATGAATAATTCTAGAATTATTTATTCTGGAACAAACTACGCAATGAATTTTGTAATGAGTAGCGGAACAACACCAGAATACAATTCTGTTAGCCTGCATGATTTTGCGGTACTTCAAGATAATTCAACTAATACAACTGCAAATACTGCAATTAAAATTGAATATCCATCAGGTACAATATTTGCGGAAACGCATCCCGGATGCCGCGTAGATAACATATGGATTGGTGCAAAAATGTCAGAAGCAAGTTCATATGCTCAATCGCATACAAATTGCGGATTTGGTTATGGTTTAAAATTATTTAATGTCTGTCAGTCTAAAATAAGCAACATTTACATTTACGGAAATTTTACAACGTGTAATGCAAATGCCACACCGGGCGATGGTTCAGCAGGCGCAGGAACTGGTAAAGGATTATGGGTTCGCAACTGTGTTAATAATCTTTACGAAAATATTGACATTCGTTTTTTTAGCCAAGGTATTGCTATAGATGCTACTACATCTGCTGGTTCAGAAGGTAATTTATTTAACCATGTTAATATAATTACTTGTCCAGAAGCATTTAGAACTGACGGCTTAGTCGATTCTTGGACATTAGAAAATTTCCAAATTGATAACGGTAATGATTTTACTACTTCAAATAAATTAAATATTCGCGGTATAGTTATTAATTCCAATTTTTCTGGTGGATATGGTGGACGTATTTCAAATGGTACTTGTGAAGTTGGAACTACTTTTGGTGGTCCAGCTTTGCTTCTTAACGGAACTACTGGAATACAAGTAAGTAATTCAAGATTCTTTACATCCAATACATCTGCTGCCGTTCCTTATGGCATTAAATTAACTGGTGGAACTACTGAGTGTCAATTTACTGGAGTATATGCTCAAGGCGCAGGAAGTAATTACGGTATGTATTTAGACTCATCGTCAGTACATAACATAATCACAAATTTAAATACTGTAGGCGGAGGAGGTTTATTTGATGCTACAAGCAACACATCAAATATTAATGACTATTATAAAACAAAAGCCGCAGCAGCAATTATAAATTTATCTGGTGGCGCGCAATCAATACCTAACTCTACTGAAACTGCTGTATCTTGGAATTATGGTAAATTAGATGATATAGGATTTTGGAATAGCTCAAGTCCAACATGGCTTACAGTTCCTTATGATATTGGTATTAAACGTGTCAGTTTAGCAGCTTGTTTAAATTGGGCTTCTAATGGAACAGGTTATAGACAAGTAAAAATAAAAAGTATGTTTGGTGATAACTTTGCTGGAGCAGCAATACCGGGCGATGCTGGACTAGCAAGTAATTACGATTCATGCGCAACTGGCATTGTTGATTTAACTGCGTTAGCAAATTTTTGGATTTCTGGTACTACATATACTGTAGGTTCATTTGTTAAATGTTCTTTAAATTCTAAATATTACATTAGTAGAACAGCATTTACTAGCACGGTTTATCCATCAACAGATTCGACTAATTGGACATTAACTCCTATGCAATTTCAGGTAACTGCTCAACAAGACAGTGGTGGTGCTTTAAATATTAATGGCGTAGCAAGTTCTAACTTTAGCATTAAAGTTGAAGGATAAGTTATGCACGAAACGCACGAAATGATAGACATTAAAGGCGGAGCAAGTGCAATAACTTCTTTATTTGGTCTTATTATAGGATGGAGCGAAGTCGAACAATCTTTAAGGATTATATCACTTATCATTTCTATTATAGCAGGTATTTACGCCATACGTCACTATAGTAAAGCAATTAAATCCTAATGGCACAACCACTCACAAATGATTATCTAGTTGAAGCCGAAAATGGATTTATCGGTATGCAGTCGCGTACCAATCCATTAGAGCTTGAGCCGGGTTACCTGCAATTGTCGCAGAATATGCGTTTGGATAGAAATACTGCGGCAGTTCGCAAAGGTTTAAAACGTATGACTCCAAGCGGAATTTCAAGTGCCGCTATATACGCAAGCAATACATTTCTAGCATTAGATGGCACAGAATATATTGTATTGGCCAGTAATGATCGTTTGTACGTTTATAATATATCTACGCAATCAATTAATAGCTCAATTCTTTATCCTACAGGTCGTACAATTGCTGCTACAGATAATTGTGATTTAGTGCAGGCAAATAATGTACTTTATATTCTTCGCGGTTCTGGCGGACCTTTAAGAAGTCCAAATTCAATTGCGCGAGTTGGTGGAACTGTAACGGTTACGTTTTATGGTCATGGATATTCAAATGGTGACGAAGTAATTATTACTGGAGCAACTCAAACTGATTATAATGGTTCATTCATTATTTTTTACATAAATGCTGATGTTTTCCAGTATACAATTTCTACTACTCCTACAACTCCAGCAGGAGGAACTATTTATTGTCAAAAAGGTAAAGCTCCACTTGTTTGGGATGGAGCCACAACAGTAAGCGTAACTCCACAAGGAGCTAGTTCATTATCGGCAGCAAATATGCCATGTTCTGATTTTGGAATTTATAGCACAAATCGTTTAATCTATAAATTACAACGCGATAAAATAGCTGCATCAGATTACTTAAGTAACAACACTTGGGATCTACAATTTTCACAATTTACTATTAATCTTGGTGCTAATGATTATATAGTTGGATTTCAAGACTGGCAGCAAAATCAATTTTTAATATTTCAACGTAATTCAATTTATTATGCTTATGTTGATCCTAACGGTTACGTTTCTGGCTCACCTCCCGGTGGCAACACAACAATTCAAACACTCACCTCAGAATTTGGATGTTCGGCAAGACGTTCAATAGTGCAAGCTGGTGAATTTATTTTCTTTCTTTCGGACAACGGCGTTTACCTACTCAATCCTAGTTTAGATTTAAAATTACTAGGTAATACGACACCGTTGTCCAATAATATTTCGGATATAATGTCGCGCATTAATGTTGATTATGTATCAAATGCGGTAGGCACTGTATTCAATAATCGTTATTACTTGGCCGTTCCTATTGATGGTGCTACAAGAAATAATGCAGTCTTGATTTATTCCATGCTTAATAAGCAGTGGGAATCAATTGATACTTATCCTTCTGGAATGTATATAGATAATTTTGTTGTAGCTTTGTACACAACATCATCGTCCACATACACTGGTGCGGCAAAACGTCTTTACGCTATTAATCAGGAAAAAGGTATATTTTTAACTGAAGAAAATAACTACGACGAATTTGATTTTACTACTGGTACTCCTACACTTCCGTTTACATTACCTGCAACTATAAGTAATAATTTTACTCAATATCCTATTGCTGGTAAAATTATCACAAGAAGGTATTTTTATAATAATTACTCTGCAAAACATTTTTCTTCAGCAGAAATGGATATTCTTTGTAATGCAGGTGACTCATTAAAAGTTACTGCTAATACAGTTAATCCTGATAATACTAAACAAGTATTTAATTTTTCATCATCAACTGATCAAGATTACACTAAGCGTTTTCGTATCGCTAGTCGTGGTTTTGGTTTAGATATGCAAATTGAATCAATTACTGGCAGACCAACTATTCGTGGGCTTCGTATTACTTCAACCGTACCGGGCAGAACCTTAATTTCTGAAACCTAATGATAGCTGAACAAGAAAAACCTAAAATCGATCGGCTGGAAAAGCTAACCGACTTTGCCATCGCAAATGGCAAAAATGGTTGTTTCTTGGATTGGCACAGAGATACAGTTAAAAACTACCTTGCGTTTCACGTTCATCAAAAGACCATTGTATTTGTAATGGATAAAAATGAGCCTGTAGCAATGGGAATGGGAAATCAGTGCAATGCTGATGAAGTAAGCTCATATTTTAATTGGGAGCCTACAAATCCAAAGGGAGACACGCTGATACTGTTAGACGTAATTAGTACCAAGCCGGGTGCAATATTATTACTTTTCATCGAAATGTTCAAAAAATGGCCTGCTGGTTCTGTCGACGTAGTCGGATTCAGAAAAGGCAAAAAAGTTTCAATTACCTCAAAATACATCAAACTGGCCGCAAGCCTTTGCTAATATGGGATCTACAACAGTACAAGCAGCACAGCAACCTAATTACGCGCAGCAAACGTCCGACACGTTAGCGTCGCAGATTGCGCTAGCTCCACAGCAATACGCTGCCGAAGCGCAATATCAACCGCTTTATAACCAATTACAGTTACAGTTGGCCAATCAGTCGTTAAATGGAGTAACTGACGCTAATGGCAATTATAACCCCGGTTTGCTATCCATGTACAGTCAGTTAACACCGCAATTAGGTAACATTAGCTCTGCCGCTAACACGCAGCAGCGTTCTGCCGACATTGCAGACGTAAATAACCTTGGACCGCAAGCTACTCAAGCATTGCTTAACGCTAACCCATTATTAAACACTTCGTTGCAGCGCGCTAATTCTTTAAATGCTCCTATTAATAACGCACAAACCAATTTACTTAATTCTCAAGTAACAAATGGTTCCGTTACTAACGCATTAAATCAGCAAGCTCAAAATTTATTAAACACTAATGGTGCTTTAAGTCCAGAAGAGCAACGTCAAGCTGATCAACAAACTCGCGCCGCTTATGCTGCTCGCGGTCTTGCAATGGGTCCGCAGGCAGTAGGTGCTGAAGTACAAAATCGTTTGATTAATCAATATAATCGTAATCAACAAAATATTACTACAGCTAGCGGTATTAATCAAAATTACATTAATAATCTAGGTCAGGCTGCACAACTTAATAACGCGCAGATGGGTATGGATAGAGGCTATGCAACTCAATTAGTAGGCGTTAATCAAGCTGCCCTTGGAGATCCTTTTCAAACTATTCTTGGCCGTCCATCGAGTGCTTATAATTCAATGGCAAGTACATATAATCAAGGCCAATCCAACACGGCGTCTGCTGGACCTTCTTTATTTAATCCAGAATCAAGTTACGCTTCCAATATCTATACTAGTAACACACAAGCTCAAAATGCTGCTAATGCTGCTACGGCAGCCAATAATGCTTCTATGATTGGCGGTGCTTTAGGTGGATTAGCAACCCTTGGAGCTGCTCCAGTTAAAGGCGGCGGTAGTCTTGCTGGTAAATTATTATCTTGTTGGGTTGCTCGTGAAATATATGGAGAAGATAATCCAAAGTGGATGATCTTCCGTAACTGGATGCTAAATTATGGTCCAGTGTGGTTTAAGAATCTTTACTTAAAACATGGCGAACGATTTGCTGCTTTTATATCAAACAAACCACTTCTAAAAAAGATTATCCGTAAATGGATGGATTCTAAAATTGAAGTAGTACAACGCTCTGAAAATTTAGCCCACGCCTAATCATGCAAAAAAGCGCATACTTTCAAAATAATGGATCGAACGCAGGCGTTCTACCTTCTGGCTATTTACAAGCTGCTACATCTGCTGGTCAGAATATTGGTAATGCATTAAACAATATAGGTTCTACTATTAATAATGCAATGGCTAGACACGTTGAAAACGAACAACAACGCGCAGTTAATATAGGCGCGCTTAATGGATATTTAGGTAATGCTCAAAATTTAGATCCTAATTTAGTTAAATCAATCGATCCTAAATTAATTAACAAATATACAACAGGTGCGTTAACTCTTGACGATAGCAAGGCATTACTTGGAACAATTGCTTCTAATCAGGCAATGCAACAATTTAAGACACAGCAATCTGCTGCTGCTCAAGAAGCTGCGCTTAGAGCAAATCAAATAGCACTAGGTGCAAATGAAGTTAATTTTGCATCTAAATTATCACAACAAAGAATTGATACAGGTAATCAAGGTTTAGCATTAGGTGGCCAACAGTTGACTGCTGCTACTAATCAAAACAAAACCGCAGCAGCTGTTTCTGCTGCTAATGTTGCTGCTAATCAACCCGGTCAAGAAAATGTAGCTCCTACTAAAAGATTAGCTGATTATATTAATACAGTTAGCGCAAATGGTGGGCAAGTATCTACGCAAGATGTGGAAGCTCTAAAAGCCCAATTTGGAATACCAAAAAATGTTAAAATTGACGTTCAAAGTGTATTTGATGAACAAGGTAATTATGTTGGAAGAAGTATAAAATACAACGGCGTTCCTTCTGATTTCATAGCCAATCCATTCAATAATCCAGTTATGATGGAAAAAGCAATTAGAATTGGTAATGAAAGTTTATTTGCCCCTACTAATGAAGAAGCTATTAAATTTAGAAATGCTTTAAATACTCAAAAGAATTTAGTTCAACAATCTCAACAAATTGATGATTTAATTCAAAAAAATGGATCAAAAGTTGGAACATGGGGAACTGAAGCTACAGCAAAAATGCAAAGTTTGATGGCACAATTTAGAAACAATGTAATTAGTACATTTCCATCAACTCGCATGAGTCAAGAAGTTGAAAACATCAGTAAAGAAATGACTGGCACTCCAGAAGATTTCTTTAGCAACAATGCTAATGCTTTAGCTAAAATTTATAATGTTGTTAATACCCATGCTGAAGAATTATCAAATGCTGCTTCTACTTATTCAAATGGTGCAGCTAGAGTAAATAAATCAACTTTTGGATGGAAACAATACGGCCAAGCAAATCCTAAAGCTCCTGCTTCTGGTTCTGTTAGACAGTTTGATACAACAGGAAAAGAGATTACAAATAATCAGTAATGGACGCATCAACTCAAAATGAAGATATAACTCAACCATCAGTTTCTGATAATTCTGCCGTTCAAGATATAACGGAAGAAAATCCGAATAAAGGTTATGAGGATCACATTAACGTGACTTTACCGTCACGAGGTGTGACGCTTCGTTTTGAAAATGGAACATCTGATAATGTTATTAAAAAAGTAATAAAAACAGAATATCCGCGCAACGGTGCGGATGTTGATTACGAATTAAATAATGGTTTAATAAATCCTAAAGATGTTACTTTAGATGATTATAAAAATTACGAACAGCATCGTATAGAACAGAAACAATTAACTTTAAAAAAAGTTGAAGATTTTGCAGCTAATGCACTTCCTAATTTAGGCAAGGGAGCAATGGGTTTGGTAGATACTGCAAAAAATGTTTACGATGCTGCGTTAAATCTTAAATCTTCAGATGAACTAGAAGCGTCTGTTGTTGAAGGTATTGCTAGATCAGCAAGAAGTTTTTACGGAAGCCTTGTGCATCCAACTGATCCTGCTTCTTATGTATTTAGATTAGGTCCAGAATCACAATTTGTAGATTCTATAAGTAATGATAATGCAAATACTGTAGAAAATCGTTTTAATAAATGGAAAGAAAATATTGCGTTTGAAGAGAGAACTAAAGAAGCGCAACAAGGTAAAAACAATTTAACCAAATTTAATTCAGCAGATGGAAGTCAGGCTATTAATAATGATTTTGCAAATTCTACGGCAGAAGTAGCAGATCCTGTAAATGTTGCTATGCTTTTTGCTCCAGAATTAGGCATTTCAGAAATGGCAACTAAAGCCATTGGAAAAAGCATAGCAACAGGTGGTAAAATTGCAGTTGCGGCTACTGACCCTATTTTAAATGTAGCTAATAAAGTAGCCGAACAAATGGCTGAAAAGATGGGCAATGGTGCGCCTATTTTAAAAGGAGCGGTAGCTTCTACAATACCCGGTGTTAAAACCGCAGTAACCGTACTTAGCGGTGCTAAATTAGCTAATGTAATGGGTAATTCGGCTATGAAGGTAGGCCAGAATATAGTCGAGGGTACTGGCCGTATGGGTGCGTTAGAATCTCTAGCATTAAATCCTAATGCTACTATGCTTGATAGAGCATTAGCAACCACTGGCCGATTTGGTGGTGACGCAATAGTTAATTTAGGACTGCGTACAGCAGGAGGTGCGGCAGAAGGTGCTGCTATAGGAGGATTAGTTGGAGGCATTACAGGCGGCCCTGAAGGTGCTGTACAAGGCGCAGGAGCAGGCGGATTAATGGGTGGAGTAGGCGCAGCAGTTGGTAGCGTAGCTGCTGGAGTAACTGGCAAATTAGCAGAAGCTAATCGTTTAAGAGATTTTAATAAATTTTTATCAAATTTAGATCCAGATACTGCTGGTAAATTCCAGACAATTTTTGATCGTGATGGATTAAATGCGGCCACCAACGCGATGGACACGGTTGGTTTAATTAAAGGTAATTTAAGCGATGGAAAGGTAGAGCTTTATAATAACGCAGACGCTCCAGAACATTTAAAAAATTCACGCGGTTTTAGTTACACACCGGGCGACACTCCTATCGTACAAATCAATGTTGATAAAATAGGAGCTAATCGCACTTTATCTCACGAATTTTATCATTTTGCTGATTCGATCGAAGCACTTCGTCCAATGACGGAGGCGATTCAGGAACACATCGTAGGTAGCTGGATGACTAATCCAGATGGCAGCACAATTCAAGCTAGCCCCGGTTTACTTACACCAGAAGAAATTGCGAAAACATTTGACGAGTATAAAGCAAAAATTGGCACACAAAATCCAGATTGGAATACTGCTAATACAGACGCACAAAAAGCAAATCTTGTAAGTAAAGAATTAGGTTCAGAATATCTTTCAAAATTAGTTGAAGGATCTAATCCAGATGCGTTGCTGCGCGGATTTACAAGTCCTGCTAGAACTTTATTAGATCAAGTGCTAGTTAATCAATCTAATGATATTATTAACGGATTAGCTAGTCGTTTAGGTAATGGGGCAAAACCTGTAGAATCTTTATTATTTAAAGATTTAAAAGAAGCGTCGCCTGCACTTAATGCAATGCTAAGAGATTTAGTGCGAGCTAAGTTTAATTTAAATAAAAAGATAGAAATTGCTGATACTGTTGGAACTTTAATCAACAATAGAACTTTACAAAATCCAGCAATAGCTAGGACTGCGTTAGACCTTGGACTAGCTAAACAAAATCCAGACGGTACGGTAAGTATGCGTTCGGAGGCTGAATTAAATAAAGAGGATCATTTAAAGTCACAAATACTGCACGATGCTTTAAAATCTGCGCCAGTATTAGATAAAAATGAACCACAGTTAAGAATGGTAGACGGCAAGTTAACTGGTGATGGAATCAGCAAATCTCAATTAGATGCTATCAACAAAAGTCCATTATTAGACGATAAAGTTAAACAGATGTTTAATACGATATCGCAATCGTTAAACAACAGAACTAATGGCCTGCCAAATACTATTTTTATCGATTACGGCGCAGCTACCAAAAAGGCTTTTAACAAGATAACTGGTAAATACTATACAAAATACAATAACGGTATACGCAGGTCTCAGCGCGAAGTTGTACCTTACGAATTAAATTTTAATAAGGCAAACGAGCCTTATATGCGCACTTTAGATTTAACTAAATTGCGTAGCACTGCGCAAAGATTAGCAGGATTTAACAAACTTGGCCCTTACGGTAAGGATTTCCAAGGGTTTTATAATGACGCAATAACTTACTTTAACAACATATCAGATCCTTCAGGTGTTAGAACTAGGGAATTGCCCGGTATGACTCCAGAAAAGGCCACGTTCTTTAATAATTTAGTTCAGTCCGAGGAAAAGGGCGGTGCTGCTTTTATTCGTAGCTTTACACTAGATCGTATGATACAGGCTCATTTAACAAGTGAGCGCATAGGTTATAACAATATGGCGTGGCAGCGCAGTAAAATCAACTGGATGCCAGATACAAGAACGCCGACTGGTAAAATAATAGGTAGTGAAGATGGTTATAATTTAATTGAAAGAAATGGAAAGTTTAGCGCATTTTCACCAGAAGGCGAAAAGCTAGGAATTTACGATACGCAGCACGCCGCTCAAATAAAAGCTAACGAAGATTTTCAAAATAATTCTGATCAAAGTGTAGTTTATTCATCTAACGATGAAACAGTACCCGGTCAAGTTGCCCCAGATACCAGTGTAGATAGTTTATCTAAAAAAGAAGGTAAGATAAATTGGGAATTGCCTAAAGATGGCAATTTTATGCCTGATGTTGATGAGTCGGCATATCCTACAATGAATTCTGAAATATTAAATAGACTTATGTATATGACTAAAACATTAGCCGCAATACATATGGATCGTATGCGTGTTGGTAGTTATAAAGGAATAGATCTTCAAGGCGGTATGTTTTATCCTACAATATTAGAAAATTTAGCTGCTGGTGTTGTTTGGGCATTTAATTCAAAAACAACCGCAGATAATGTAGCAACTCGTGCTAGAGCAAATAATGGTTACGTTAAACTTATTTTAATGCAGGAAGGTAATGTAATAGGAAATAAAACATTTAATAAGATTTGGTTTAATGATCTTAGGGAAAACATTGCTAGTGGTAAAATTACTCAAGAAAAAGCATTAAAAACATTAAATAATGCTCGTGAAAAATTTGCCAAAAATACTGTAGATGCCAAAGGAAAAGTTAAAAAAGGAAGCGGACATACTGAAGAATGGACATCTTTAGATCAGGCAGAAAAACAAATAGATTCGATGTCTCAAACAAAAAGAGCATCAACATATTTTAAGAAAAGTGCGCCTAAAGGTAAAATTTCTTATCAATCATTACTTACTCAATCAATGACTAAAATGGGTATGCCTGATGCGATAGAAATTGTTAGTAATATTGAAGATCCAAGATTTAAAAATATTCCCAAAGGCGCAGCAGTTGCTATAATACAATTTGATCCTATTAAATCAAAAGCAGATATTAAGACTGCACGAGAACATGGAGTGACAGAACATTTATCTTACAAGTATTTGTTAACTGGAAAACCAGTAGCAAAATTAGAATATTACCATGTTATTGATGAAAAATTTCCTAAAACAAAAAATAAAATTATGACTCAGGCAAATTATGATTTTCCAATAGAAAAATCAATACCTTCTAAATCTCAAGCTGCTGGATCAATTAATTGGCAACAATGAACCTAGTAGACGTATTATTTAACGCAGCTAGCGGCGGCGTGGTAGGTTCAATATTGCATATTGGAACATCGATATTTGAGACATGGCGTAAAAAGAAAGACGCAGAAATAGACGTTATGTTGATGCAGGCCAAGGTTGCGGCTGCTGAAAAAGAGGCGGCTTGGAACGCTTTTGCAAAGTCACAAGAAAGTAACAATTCTATACAGATACCTGCCAACGCATCACCTGTTATGGTCAATGTATATCTAGCCGTAGATGCTTTTAAAGGCTTTACACGGCCCGGCATTACATGGGCGTTATTATGCGTATTAGTTTATGTCTTTTCTGTTTCACCAGTTGAATCTCAAAAGGAAATGTTAAACCAAATAGTATTTGGTGCATTCACTAGCTTGTTCTGGTGGTTTGGATCACGTTACCAAAAACAGTAATTGACAAATTGAATAAAATGTATCAGCAGTTCTAATACTTAATGAAAACTACTGGTCTTTTTACGACCCACCGAGTCGACGTTGAAGTTGAAATTGATAAACCATTTAAACTGATTCCCTTTGGAGATATCCATCGCGACTCGGATATGTTTGCCGACGCTCACTGGAATCAATTTTTAACCTACGCAAAGAAGCAAAAGAATGCCTTATTCCTCGGTATGGGAGATTACACGGACGGCGTGAGCACCAGCGAAAGAATAGTGTTAAGCGATCAAGGATTGCACGATACAACGCGTACCACTTTACAGAACATGTACAAGGGAGTGACTAAGACGCTGGTCAATGAGCTTAGTTTTTTACGAGGTCGTATGATTGGTATGTTAGGGGGTAACCACTACTTTGATTTCGGCGACGGTGACACTACGGATCATGTACTGGCTGCTGCATTAGGAACTAAATTTTTAGGCGTGTGCTCGTTTATTAGATTATCGCTGAAATTCAAAGGACGTAAAAATCAGAGGCATAGCTTGGATATATTTGCTCACCATGGTAAAGGTGGCGGTGGTTTGCCCGGCAGCACGTTTAACACGTTAGAAAAGATGTCTACCACCGCTATTGCGGACTTTTACTTGATGGGCCATGACCATAAAAAAGGATGTATTCCTTCAACTCCTAGACTCGTTCTAACCACTGCTGGCAATAATCCAGAGCTAAATGTCCGTGAGAAAACGCCTTGGCTCGGACGCACAGGATCATTTTTAAAAGCATATGAAAATGGCCGCATCTCATATAATGTAGACGCTGGCCGCTCACCTGCCACTCTAGGTTGGATAGAATTTGAGATTACTCCAAGACGCAGACGCAAAGGTAATAGTGATTTAATTGAGTTTGATATTAGGGGAACTACATAAATTTTCCCTCTGAAAATCATTTTTATTTAAAATAAACTTGACGATAGGTTAACGTATTTTTAGGGTAGGCATTGTACCCATGAAAGCGTTAATCTTAATCTTAGCTCTAGCTAGCAGCGCGTCGGCTTCAGAAAAGCTGATACCTGCTTTGATTGCAGTAGAATCTAGCGGTCAGAACAATTTGATTGGTGACCATGGCAAAGCATATGGCTGCCTACAAATTCACCAAGAGATTGTGGATGACGTAAACAGATTGTATCATTTGCGATATACGCATAACGACTGTTTTAATCGCGACGCATCGATACGCATCTGCCTACTTTATCTTAAGCATTACGCTAGCAATCGCTCCGATGAGCAACAGGCACGCATTTGGAACGGTGGCCCATTAGGTTATAAAAAGTCGGCAACCATCAAGTATTGGGTTCGCGTTAAACAATTTTTAAAATGAAAATTACTATTGGAATAGATCCCGGCGCGTCGGGCGGCATAGCTTGGAATAAAGACAATTTAATCGGTTGCATACCTATGCCTGAGTCAATGCCCGATTTAATTGAATTCTTTCGCGATCTCATTAAAGGATGCTATGAGTGCGAAGCGTACATTGAAAACGTACCTAAATACGTTGGTAACAACATACCGAGTTCTACAACCGCAGTTTTATTTCGTAACTTTGGATACATTGAAGGCGTTATTGGTACTCTTAACATTCGCACAATACTTGTAACACCGCACGAATGGCAGAAGTATTTTCACCTCGGCACTAAAAAGGACTGCTCATCAACGACCGAATGGAAAAACAAACTTAAGTCGGAGGCTATGCGCCTCTATCCTGCCCACAGAATTACTTTAAAAACATCAGACGCTTTATTAATTTTAGACTATGCTTTAAGTAAAAAGGGACAGCAGCCTGTCAGCGATTAAATAGTTTAACTCGCAAGGCTGCTGCCCCACCCATGTAACATTGTCAAGTTTATCTTAATTTCCACCATGTCAACTCAATACAACCAATCGTTAGTAGCCCACGAGGGCGATATATATTCGAGGATGAATGATCCTCTTCTAGCCGTAGAGAAACTCGGCGAGATAATAGCAAGTTCTGGTATGTTCGGATGTTCCAAAGTCGAGCAAGGCCAAGTGCTTGCCCTGCAATGTCTATCAGAACGTAAACCACCGCTCGAATTAGCCAAGACTTACCACGTCATCGATGGCAAACTATCGATGCGTTCCGACGCGATGCTTGCCAAGTTCCAGATTTCCGGAGGCAGCGTTAAATGGACTAGGCGCGACGATAAGGTAGTAGAGGCTACCTTTACCTTAAAAAACAATTCTTTGACGTTTACAGCCAAGTTAGAGGACTTCGTGGCAAACGGAGTAGCAATTGGCCGTGACGGTAAACTTAAAGATAACTGGCGCAAGTTTACGCGGCAGATGCTTACGGCTCGAGTTATAAGTGAGGCAGTGCGTTTGCTAGCACCTGAAGTAGTATTCGGAGTCTATACACCAGAAGAAGTAAGCGATTTTAATTCTCCTGCTTCAATTGTAGAAACTAAACCTATTGAAATACCTGCAATTGAAGTTGAATTTACTACAATACAAAAACTGGAAACATTACTTGAACCACATGAAGCAAAAGTAAATGCTTATTTAATATCCAAAGGAGAACTTTGGGTAGGTCAAAATTTTCGTGATTTGCGTGAAGAATACGCAAAAAAGATTTTATCAAATTCAAACGCCTTTTTAGAAATCATTAACAAAAATTAATATGCACGACCTAGCTATAATACTCCGCAGTGCGCAACTATACGCGCACAACGCTCATAATATGACAAAGGGTAAAACCTTTTTCTCTGACCATAAATTCTTTGGTCAATTATATCCTGCTTACGAAGAAGCTTACGACTCAGTAGTTGAGCGCATGATAGGATTAGGATACGATGTAGATTTAAATCGTGTGACAAAAGAAGCAGGTAAGGACGCTGGAAGTTATGCCGTTAAGGACGTAGATCCAGAAATGTTTTTCACTACTTTATTTAATTTTGAACGAAATATCTGCGACTGCGTCAAAGAATACATTCCTAATATGACGGATGGAACTCAGAATCTTTTGCAAGGCATTGCAGACGATTCAGAAGTGCGTCAGTACAAAATTCGTCAAAGACTGGCCTAATTCATGAACGCGACCATTAAATATGATATGCCTGCGAGCGAATACCACGCTGCTGAAGGATTATCCAAATCTGGATTAGATAAGTTTAAACGCAGCCCGATGCATTACAAACATTGGCTTACCGAAAAGCCTGAACCTACAGAGGCTATGCGGATTGGCAGTTTGGTGCACATGGCTGTTTTTGAACCTATACGCTTTGCAGGATCTACCGCAGTAGCTCCAATTGTTGATAGGCGCACAAAGGATGGAAAGCTAGCCTATGAAATGTTTACAAAGGAAAATGTAGGCAAGGAAGTTATATCAGCAGATGATATTTTGATGATTAAAGATATCGTTAATGCTATAAACAATCATAGAGCGGCAAGTAAGTTATTAAAGACAGGCCAAGCTGAAGTTAGCGTGTTTGCAAAGTGTCCTGTCACTGGAGTATTTTGCAAGGGACGTTTTGATTTTGTCGGTGAAGATTGCATTGTGGATTTAAAAACCACAGAGGATGCATCGCCTTCACAGTTTGGACTTTCAGTGATGCGCTACCGTTATCTAACTCAGGCGGCACATTACTTATTTCTTGCCGAAAAAGCAGGATTAAAAGTTTCTAAATTCATTTTTATCGCTGTTGAAAAAGAGGCTCCATATGGAGTCGGTGTCTACGAGGTAAGTAAGAATCAACTATTTAGAGCCGAAGCTGATCGCATGACTCAGTTGAGGATGTTTAAAAGTTGTGAAGACTTTGATTCGTGGCCAGCCTACGGCAGTGATATTCAACCCATGCAGTTACCCGATTGGGCATCTGCTTAACTATAAACCCAGTAACAAGTAAATATTATGTTCAAGATCGATCGCAAATCAGCCGAGGTTAAATACTTTGATAAACCCGGTCAGTATACAGTTGAAATTGTTAAAGCCGAACCCGGCTTGACCTCAAAGGGCGACGGCATCGTCACTCTTTCATTAAGGTCAGACGATGGTTGTCTGGCTACTGACAATTTTTTAAACAAGGAATCCGTGTACTGGAGAGTCAACGGATTGCTAGCAGCAGTACCAGAGGTCACCATTCCCGAAGGTTCGGAATATGATTTCAGCAAACGACAAGTTTTTATCGATTTCTTTAGTTTATTTATTGGCAAACGTGTCGACATTAAACTTGAAGCCGAAACTTATGTAAAAGACGGCTCAGAAAAGACAATTTTACGGATTAAGAGATATATCAAATCTTCTAATCCGTTTTAACGGTCGCATAAGGGTACAAGCAGGGGCGCGACTGCTTAATAACGCGCAACCCATTTAATATGCGCGCAGATAGTTCAATGACAGAACAGTTTCTATTCCAAGAAAACAATGGCGGTTTAATTCCGACCTCTGCGCTCCAATTATTTTTTAAAGAAGTAGAACCAAAAACTGCATCCGATGTTTACAAAAGATGGCATTACTTAAAAGACCAAGGATTTATTTCTACAATTAATTTTGGTGTTTATTATAAAGACGTTTTATTAGGTGCGATTTCTTTCGGTCCTCCAAATGCAACTGACTTAAAAGGATATTGGAATAGAAATACACAAAAGGGATGGTATGAAATAAAACGATTAGCACTAAGTCCTGATTGTCCTAAAAACAGTGAAAGTAGATGTATAGCTATTACAATTAAATTATTAAAAAAGAATATAGATATTAAAGGAATAGTAACTTATGCTGATGATGGACAAGGTCATGTAGGTACAATTTATAAAGCATCTGGATTTAAATCATTAGGATTAACTAAAGAAAAATCTGATTTTTGGGTTAACGGAAAAATACAACAAAGAGGAAAAACTAAAGGAATTTTTGGAATATGGAAAACAAGAAGTAGAAAGTGGTTATTTATTAAAACATTTTATTCCCATGCAACTTAGAAAATACCAACAGGAAGCTATTAATGCTATCCTAGATAAGTGGAAAACTTACGACAAGCTACTACTAGTTCAACCAACTGGTAGCGGTAAGACGATTGTATTTAGCCAAATTGCTAAAGCACGATTAGAACATGGAAGAACGCTTATATTAGCGCACCGCGAGGAATTAATTAAACAGGCTCAGGATAAATTACAGCGCAGCACTGGCATAGTAGCAGACCGTGAACAAGGCGAACATCACGCAGGCGACGCACAGGTTATAGTAGCGAGCGTACAAACTATGCAGCGCAGGTTAGATAAGTGGGCCAATAAGTTTGCTACGGTTATTATCGATGAAGCACACCATGTTTTATCTGATTCGTATCAGGAAGTGTTGGCAGCATTTAAAGGAGCTAAAATATTAGGAGTTACCGCAACGCCTGACCGTG
>Ga0114962_10001655_pt1 | contig 19108 bp, 13 predicted proteins | sample C_130820_MF_Meta_FD_87017 | JGI IMG/M metagenome (GOLD analysis project Ga0114962, IMG submission 87017) | Freshwater microbial communities from Lake Croche, Canada to study carbon cycling - C_130820_MF_MetaG | ecosystem: Environmental > Aquatic > Freshwater > Lake | place: Lake Croche, Canada... | reverse complement strand
TTGTACGTGGATTTGAATAGCTTGGACGGGAGGTAATAATCGGTGGAGATGACCTGGGCTCCTGAGGATTTTGCTTTTTCAAACTGAGTGTAATCTTCGTTGCGTGCCTCTACCGTGCCGGAGTCGGATCGGGTACGTATCATATAGCCCTTTCGAACCAATTCTTGAATGTAGGCTTCGTTTTTAACAGGGTCGTTGATGATGCGGAATCCAGCTTCTGGGTTACCCTCCTTGAGGTTGACGAAAAATACGGCATTGGCTAAGCCTGGTTTTTTAGTTAAATAGGTTCTAATTTTCTCTTCACTTTCGTCCAATACAAACAAGAATTTACCCCTTGCTTGCTTAAGGGATGGCCAATTACCGTTGAGAACACCTTGCTCCAAGGAGACAAAGCTTCCCTTTACTTGGTCTGGAATAATTAGCTTTTCCAAGCCGAGGTGCGTTCTGATTTCCAAGTCAATGCTGTCCAATGCCGTTGCTGTGAAGGGAAGTGGACGAACCGTATTAGGGATGGGAGCATCCTTCGCATTGACCAGAATAAAGATGGGATGGTGGTCCGGGTGTGCATTGCTCCACTTTTTGAGTGCCTGAAGGGCCTCTGCAAAAACGAGGTAATGCGACTGAAAATCAATGTCTTGCACATGGAACATTTTGAGACCTGGTAGTTTCAACTTGTTTTCTAGGTCAAAGGTGAAGTTGGGGTTTCCTCCTTTTTTGATCAATTCTATCCCTTTAGGTTGAGTATATCGGCCACCTTGAGGGTCGTGAAAAACATCAAGTTCTAAGTTTCTCAAACCCATGTCCAATTGTTTTTCAAGTGGCGCATGCTCGTACTCAAGTTCCTGGGCAGTATTGGCATTCTTGCCACGGAGGTAAGTAAGAATCTCGGGTGCTATGGCACTTTTGTAGCTATTATGGCTACCAATGATTTGTGTTTGGTTGAGCTTTTGCGCAAGCATGGGAAAGCACAACAGGAAGGAAAGAGCGAGTAAAAGTATGTATTTCATGACAAAGGGTTTAAACCTTAAAGTTCTCATTAATTCGTGTGAACTGGATCAAAATTACATCATTAAATTGTTATGATACCGTGTTTAACCGATAACATTGTAAGCGTGGCTAATTCCTAATCAATACTTCGATGTGAATTATCTAGACCTTAAACCGCCTAAAAAGGGTGGATTTTTTGTTTTTACAGCAGAAGCAGGCAATTGGGTAGCACGAGAAATTTTGGGATGAATGTGGGTTTAATTAATTTTAAACAATTCAAGAAATAATCTCTATCGGTCCATTTATTACTGAAAATTTACAGGGTCTATCAGTTATACTCTTGTTTCTTCTTGGTTCATTGTTCGGTTGGACTATATTCTTCTGCAATCATCCATTTTTCACGCAGGCGAAAAGCAGGGATGGTTTGCCTTTTGGCTTTGTTGGTGGCTACGTTTGGTTTTATGGCGTTTTGAAAAGCCCATATTGAAAGCGGAATGATTCTTTTCGCTGTAAGTATAGTTATTCGTTTGTGTAAACTTTCTTGCAAAAGCAAGGCAAATAACGCGGTAAAACCGCCAAATTTCATTGTTGATTGAAACTGGGTAAATAGCGGATAGTAATCTGTGTGCTTACTTTTGTTTTGAATGATAATGGGCGGAAATCCTGCATTCATTAACTGTAAGTTGATAAGCACTCTCGCCATACGTCCATTGCCGTCCACAAAAGGGTGAATGGTTTCAAACTCTGCATGAAAGTTGGCAATAGCATCTAAAAAATAGCTTGTATTATTTTGGTTATAATTATCCAACAAGTCTTGCATAAGCACACTTACGAACTGCGGATTTGCTCCCAAATGATTGGCTACCCTTACCCATTCTTTCCCACTTCTAAAGCGACCCGCAATGTTGTCGTCAATTAGGCTGAGTAAGGTTTTATGCCAACCTAAAATAAGTTTAATATGGAGAGTAAAATTATTTTTTTCTAGTAAGTTTTCAGTAAGTGTTGCTAAATTTTTAGCTTCGTAAACCTCCCGAATATTTACATTCCGCCCTAAAACACCTCCCGAAAGAATTTTTTCAGTGTCTTCTAAAGTAAGTGTTGAGTTTTCAATAGCATTGGAGTTATACACCATTTCTGGAATTTCGGCGAGGGCAATTTCTTTCAGCAAAAGTTCATTTCCCTTTATCAATTCTGTGTATTGCAAGCGCAATGCTTCAATTTTATCTTTGGTAGTTTGATTGATCATTTTTCGCAAAAATTTACCGTGAAATATTGTTTAAATTTACACATTTTCACGATTAATAACCAATGCTTAAACGTCTATGCTGATACCTATTATCGGCAAGCATCGAAAATTACAAGAAAGAGGCGTACATGGGATACAACAGAGTCCACCTCAAAAGGTTGGATTCTTTTATTTTACGGGAGTGGTAGCAAAACAGGTAGCACGAGAGGGCTTTTCGATCTAAATTCAACTTTGTTTAAATTTAAACGAAGTTGAATTTGATCTAATTTAATTTACAATTTCTCAGATTAATAATCCAAAGAAAGAAGTCTTTTTTGATTAAAAAAAAATAACAGTTTTAGAAGTTGGCAGTTTTTATCCAGAAAAATATTTATTTTTTAAATTTCAAAGCGATTACATTTTTACCAACTTTTTCTCCTTCCAATAAACCCGTTTCATTGTCTTGGCGAGTATGAATTCCTCCATAAAAACGAGAATTAGCGGATTCGGTTGCAAACTGACTAAAACTTTTAAAAAAACGGGCTTTAAAGGCAACCCCAGTGATGGCATCATTTCCTCTTTGTAAATGAGAGTCATCCATAAAAGCAAAATTATCACCAAAAAAATCTGTTAAAACGGCAGAAGCAGCACTCGATTGTGTCGCATGTCCAGAAGGAAAACCCGGAAAAGGAGGTGCAGACCAAAATGGTGCCCATTTGGGATCAACCGTTCTTCTTAACATTGTATACGGGCGCTCATTGTTGAATTCAAATTTAATTTTCCAACAAAAAATAAATGCATCATTTACCGAAATTCCTGTGCGAGCAAACGCCTCAGCCGCTTTACCTAAACCAGCTTTTGTTTGTTTGACCACTATATTGGCAATATTATAAGAGTGTCCTGGTGGCGTGAAAGTCTCTACTGGATTATCCGCCCACCAAACCGCAATGGCCTTCTCTTCATCGGTCAGCGACTTGCTTTTCGTGTAAACTTCCAAGTAAGCTGAGTAATAAGGCGAAGCTAATGATGAGGAAAATGGTATTGGCGTTGGCATCGCCATATTTTGATTAGCAGGCACAAAAGTACGGTTAGTTCCCCAGGTTGGTTGCATGGGTATTTTTTGTCCATTTTCAGTGGTTTGCCACGCCCCATCAAATACAGAAACTACATAAGTTGCTGGGAAGTTTCTTTTATATCCTTCGTGACCACCGTCAGTTTTAGACCAGTCAAATATGGCATTGGCGATGTCTTGCCCCAATTTTTCTGAACGATCCACAATATCTTGCGGAACGCTGGTTTTATACGCATTTTTCAAAACCAATTCTAAAGAATCAATTGCTCTTTTATTCACTACAGCTTGCGGACGTGAAGCCTCGGCGTATAATGACCTAAACAACGTGGCTTCGGCGGCGTTGGCACTCAAAGCCCAATTATAATCCTTACCCGATTCAGATTTTGGAAGTGTGGTTAAAGCACTGAGTTGTCCGGCCAATGACTGGTTACTAGGTAAGCCACCGACCACCGATTCATACATGGTCAATCCAGCTAAGCCATAGGCACGAGAGGCTACGGGTGGCGTATAACCTGCTGTCGTTTTGGTAAGCAATAATTGTAAATCAGCCCATTTAGTAGCAACTTCCGCCGAAAATTTATTCGCAGGAGCAACATTATCAGGCGCAGGTGCAACGTCCGATTCATTTACTTTACAAGAATTTAAAAATAATCCATACAAAGCAAATACAAGCGCTACAGAAAATTTTCTTAGAATGCGCAAAAAAGGAATAATAATTTGATGAGTTTTCATTAAAGATTGATTGTGTACTAGAAGAATAACTTCTTTTTGATGATTTATTTTAGATTTACAGCTTACAAAAAAATAAAATTAAAAGGTAAAATACTACAAATAAGATTAATACGTTATAACGTTTCGCCAATCTAAAATAGACAAAACCTTTATACAAAAACATCGTAAATTCTACTTTTGTATTTTGGGTTGTTTTTAAAAGTGTTACAAATTGACTTATTGTTACATTAGAATTGTATTTAGTTCAAAAATAAACTACGAATATTAAGAGTTTAATCCAAAAGGAGTATGAGATGATGTCTCAAGACTATTACGATCGCGACCACCTTCAACACCAAGACTAACTAATTCGGGTTACACCCATGTTGTTTTTGCATACATGTTTTTGGCTTCCTTGTTTTAGATTTATTCGTTTTTAGATTGTTCGGGTACAATTGTAACGTTTTGTATTGGTATTTAATTCTGCGTCTTTGAGATACAAACAAATACCATCTTAAGAATAGAAGCAAGAAAGAGAGCACAAGAAACTGATTTTAACCAACTCAAATCATACGGAATAAATCAACCAAAATGGAATAGATTAATCCTGTAAATACCAATTAAGGGTTAAAATACATTGTGATCATTCGTCATAAAAATATATTTATACCAAGGCTTAATCCTAACGAAAGATTTGAGCGTTGCTTCAAGGCGGAGCTATAAAAATGCGCATGGGCGAAGTGCGACAGGGTCAACGAAAATAGCCACTTTAATTTAGCTATAGTTCGTATTATTAGAATTGGCCCTAATAATGAACCTTTCATTCGCATTAATAGGTAGAATTAAATAAACCACACGCCCGTGGAATTAGAGTCAGCCTCAAAATAAGGAAAATTAAACTTGGAGAAAATTAAAACATCCAAAGATTGCACAGAAAAAAAAGAATTTTTAAATTCAAATCTAGTTCAAACACTCCTCAAGGGAATTCCACTTTAGTTTGACGGCATACCTTATTTTAAATGATATCATTCTATAAATCTCCCAAGAACATGAAAATTTTGCTTTTGATTGTTTGTGTACTGGTATCACCATTTATGGTACAGGCTCAACAAACGAACTTAATGCCTGTACCAACTTCGGTCAGTTTGAACAAAGAAAATTACCGATTAACGAATAATTTCAACATCAACATAACGGGACTTGCAGATAAGAGATTGCCCAAAGAGGCAAGTCGGTTTATGCAACGATTATCTGAAAAAACTGGTCTTTTTTTCAAAACATGGGAGATCACAAATGAGAGTCATAATCCTTCTGCAGCGTTAAAAATTCATTCCATCAAAAAGGGGGTCGTGCAATTGGATATGGAAGAATCCTATTCGCTAAGCGTGAATAATTCAGAAATAAAAATTCATGCCGCAAGTGACATTGGTGCTATTAGAGGATTGGAAACGCTACTCCAACTCGTCGAATCTGATCCAAATGGTTTTTATTTTCAAGGAGCGAACATTTCAGATAGTCCAAGATTCGCTTGGAGGGGATTATTGCTATCTCAGCCTTATCATTTCATGCCAATGGACGTCATTAAAAGAACACTCGACGCCATGGCCATGGTAAAAATGAATGTTTTTCATTTTTACATAAGTGACGACCAAGGGTACACAATCGAGTCAAAAGTTTTTCCCAAACTTCACCAAAAAGCCTCTGGCGGAAATTATTTTACCCATGTACAAGTAGCAGAAATCGTCGAATATGCTGATCAGCGCGGGATTAGAGTCATCCCCGAAATTGATTTGCCTGGCCACTCAACAGCAATCTTAACTGCATTTCCCGAGCTAGCCTCCAATAAGCGAACTTATACCTTACAAGATCATTGGGGGGTGTTTGATCCCACCATAAATCCCACACAAGAAAGCACCTACGTTTTTCTTAACACCCTACTAAGCGAAGTCGCATCCTTGTTCCCAGATCATTACTTTCACATCGGCGGGGATGAAAACACAGGCAATGATTGGGCTAAAAACCAAAGCATTCAAGCTTTCATGAAGAAAGAAGGCCTACAAGATGCGGTTGCTCTTCAAAATTATTTTAACAAACGGATCCAAAAAATTCTCAAACAATCAAATAAAACAATCGTGGGTTGGGATGAGATTTTAATGAAAAAAATGGATGACGCAAAAGCGAAAGAACATTTTGAAAAGGGCGAGTTAGATCAATTAATTGAAACAAAAGTCCCCAAGGACATCGTTGTACAATCGTGGCGAGGAATGGAGGCCTTATTAGCCTCCGCAAAAAATGGCTATAAAAGTATTCTATCCAAAGGCTATTACATTGATTTAGTTCAACCCACCTATTATCATTATTTAAACGACCCTATCCCCTTCTTAAATAAAGTCATTGTACCAGACAGTGAAGCCAATTTCAATCGATTTGAGTCAGAAATAATTAAAAAAATTCAAAATGGAGATCGAATTCTTAGTCCCCAAGAAGAAAAATTAATCATTGGTGGAGAGGCCACGATGTGGACCGAACATGTTAGCCCAGAAACAATCGACTCCAGGTTGTGGCCAAGAACCGCTGCCATTGCTGAAAGATTATGGTCCCCTGAAAACATTCGAGATGTAGATGACATGTATAGGAGATTAGACATCATTTCAATCCAATTAGAATGGCTTGGTTCGACACACATCAAAAACAAACAAATGATGCTAAGACGTTTAGCAAGAACCGAAGATATAAACGCATTGGAAAATGTTGTCGACTACATTGAACCGGTAAAAGGATATAAACGAAATGATGCCAATAATTTCACCAAATATTCTCCTTATTCGCTTTTGGTAGATGTGGCTGTGCCTGACCCTTCCGCTTTGAGAAAATTCAATAAGCTCTTGGATGCTTTGAAAACAAATCCTTCAGACACCTTGCTTGCAAAACTTTACCAACAATTCCATTTATGGGATAGCAATCATGCCAGCGTACAAAAAATGGCTGACAAAAACCCATTACTCAAAGATTTACTGACGCATTCCACCTTCCTTCAACAGATTTCAAACCGAAGTATAGAACTTCTAAATCAGAAGAAAAAAGGACTTGCGCCGAGCCCAGAACAAATCAAACAGTATACCGATGTAATTAAAAAATCCTTGGTGCCTGCTGGCTACTGTGACTTATCCATCGGAATAAATCTAGAAAAATTTATCTTAGAATACTGTCAAAAATAAAACTGATACGGAGATTTTTAGCTTAGCCTAGCCTTATGGAAAAGCTCTAGCCCATCCATTGGCGATTGACGTATATTCCCCAAATTCATGTGAAATTTTTGACAACTTTGCTCAAGTATATGCTGGAAATGATACGCCACTGAACCTACACAATTAAAACTCAAGTTTTGATAATCGCTGTATTGACTTACGAGATTTTTAAAAAAATCATCAAAACAATTTGCTACTAGTTTACTTAAAAAAGGATGTTCGATATTTGACCCAACAAACGTACTAAAACTTGCACAAAACCTGTTCGCCAAGGGCTTTGCATACAGGGCATCCATGATGTCCTCAGAAGACAAGCGGTAGCAATCGAAAAATTTTTCCGCCAGATCGGCAGGAAGGTAACCCCGCAGATACGTTGATAATAATTGTTTCCCTATGTAACAGCCACTTCCCTCATCACCTAAAATATAGCCCAAAGAATCTATGTTTTGGACGATCTTTCCGCCAACAAATAAACCACTATTCGCCCCGGTACCAAGAATTCCAACAAAACCATCCGAATGACCCAATAGGCCACGAGCTGCACCTAAAAGATCTAGCTCCACATGAACCAATGCTCTTGAAAAAAAAGAGTGCATCGCCTGTTCGATCGTGTGCGCTTTGTCAGGAAAACAACCAGCTCCATAAAAATAAATATCTATTAACTCATCGCGATGAATTCCTTGGAGTACTTCACTTTCGTTTAGTGTATTAACAAGCTGCTGCTGGTCTGAAAAATAAGGATTAAAGCCTTTTGTTTCAAATCTACGAACAGATCCCTCATTATCTTGTAAACTCCAAAGGGTTTTTGTAGACCCACTATCTGCAATCAAAATCATGGCATTTGTTTAAAATTTTCAAAGGTTTCTTTTGGCTAATCGGTGTCCAAAAATGGAAAAATATAGAATAAAAAAATAGCAGGGAATCACTAACCAATACCCTTGGTGGGGAGAGAATCGATCAGCTAAATAACCATAAATTAAAGGTAAAATCGCACCCCCACCTATTGCCATAATCAGTAAAGATGAACCAATTTTTGTCAATGAACCTAATCCATTTAATGCCAATGGCCATATAGAAGGATAAATAAGTGCATTGGCTAAGCCAAGTAAAGCAATACAAGTCAAGGACGTATTTCCATCCGTCATTAAGGCCAATATGCAGAAAACTATTCCCAAAATAGCAGATACCCTCAGTGCTTTTTCTTGTGATATATACGTAGGAATCAAAAGAATCCCAATCAGGTAACCCATCAACATTCCTGCAAGCGTAAAGCTGGTAAAGAATTTGGCGGTTGACAGGGCAATCCCTTGAGATGCTCCAAAAAGGATGATGCTATCGGCAGCGATTACTTCTACACCAACATACAAAAACAGGGCAATGACCCCTACAAGTAAATGTGGAAATTCAAAAATACTTTTAGGATTGTTTTCCGCATTTTTCTCGGTGGAATCATCATTTTCCGAAGCTATCTCAGGCAAGTCGATACGGTAAATAAAAAAGGCGAGAAAAAGTAAAATAAATGTCATCAAACCATAAGGAGCAATGACTTTGTTAGCAATTTCTTGTAATAGCTGGGCTTTTTTTTCAAGATCAAAGGCAACCGTTTTTAATTGACCTGAATCAGCATCATTTAATACAATAGAGCCCAATATAATCGGTGCGATCATGCCCGCAATTCCATTGCAAATACCCATCATACTGATTCTTCTAGCGGCACTTTCTGGAGGACCCAATTTGACAACGTAGGGATTAGCCGCTGTTTGAAGAATAGCTAAGCCACTACCCTGAATAAATTGACCCAACAAAAACAATAAAAAAGTTCTTGATTGTGCAGCTGGAATAAACAAAAAAGTTCCGAATGAAATAAGAAGCAAGCCCACCACCATACCGTTTTTATACCCTATTTTTTGCAACAACAAGGCGGAAGGTAAAGCGAAAATCAAATAAGAAATGTAAAATGAAAAAGCGACTAAATAAGAGGAAGTATTCGTTAGCTGGCAGGTAATTTTTAAATAGGGAATTAAGACAGATCCCAGCCAAGTTACAAAACCAAAAACAAAAAATAGTACCCCTATTACCAAAAGGTTTTTCGCAGGACTAGTTTCCTGTTTTTCGCTAATTTCTACTGATTTTGAAGGTGTAATTTTCATTAGCTACGTATAAAATCCAAGGCTATTTTTACACTCCCATGTTCCAGCAACAGTTTTTGAGCCTCTTCGTAATTACTGATTCCTGATTTTTCCATCAGCATCTTAACCGCCCGATCCGTTATTTTATCATTGATTAGTTTTACATTAACCATTCTATTATCCTCCACTCGGCCCAAGCAAATCAAGGTGGTTGTGCTAATCATATCAAAAAGCATTTTCTGAGCGGTTGCGCATTTCATTCGTGTGCTACCACAGATAAACTCAGGGCCAGTAATAACCTCAATTGGGAAGTCGGCATATTCGGCGATGGCTGAATTTGGATTGCTCACAATACAGCCAGTTGTTATTCCATTTTCTCTGCATTGCTTAAGAGCAGATAAGACAAATGGAGTAGATCCACTGGCCGAAATACCCAAAACAAAATCTTTATCTGAGATGTTTTTTTGAACCAACATCGCCCATCCGGCCGTCGTATCATCTTCTTTTTCCTCAAGCGCCAAAACTAAATTTTCTTTGCCACCCGCTAAAATCGAATCAATCATACCAGGTTCTATGCCAGAAGTGGTAGGAAGTTCGATAACATCTAGTACAGAAAGTCGACCGCCGCTTCCTGCCCCGATGTAATACATTTTTCCACCCGCTTTTAACTTTGAAACGATCTCCTCAATTAAAGCATTAATCGCAGGTAATTCTTTTTCGATTGCGTATGCGACAGATTGATCCTCTGCATTAATAGCGGATGTCAATTCCTGAATGGATTTGTTCTCTAAATCTCTGTGCTTTCCAGGTTGCTCTGTAATTGTTGTCATAAATTTTACACTTAAATTTTGATGAAAATTTTCTTTTTATAAAGTAAATATGCTGGAATGAAGTTGATGCCAACATAGATTAGCGAATATAACATACTAGCCAGTTTAGGTGTTATTCCTACCAACGTTAGCCCACGAAAAAACACCTGATTAAGAGAAGCATCTTCAAACTTAATTCCAAAAAATAAGGGCGAAAGTAGATCCCCTAGGGTATACACAACAATAGCATTCATGCCATAAATAATACCAAATGTAGCCCACTGCTGGTATTGAAGCATATCAACCACATAAATGGTACTTGCTAAGGTCATAGCGGCCATGCCTGAAGTAAACATGACAAAGGAACTACTCCATAGGTTTTCATTTAAGCCGAATTGCCAATTCCAAATAATACCGATTACAAAAGAGGCAAAACCAAGAACAAATAGACGGATGACTTTTTGTTCTTGTGATAGTTTAGAAATCAATAAGGTCCCTACAAGCATACCCGAAATGGTGGTAACAAATGAAGGGAAAGTACTTAAAATACCTTCTGGATCCCAATTACCTTGCCACATTTTTCCCGGTAAGAATTCTTGATCCACCCACGCCGCCAAATTAATTCCTGGTTCAAGCATCACATTTGCATAGCCTGGTGTGGGAATGCAGGTCATGGCGATGCTATAAGCAAGCAGGATGATTGCTCCCAATGTAATTTGTTGTTTCCAATTTGTGTGTAAACTTAAAACACTGCAAACCAGAAACACGATGGCAATTCGGTGTAGTGTCCCTGTCCAGCGCACCTCTTCCCACGTAAAATTCCCGATTAGTCCCAAGCAATTCAGCAGCATGCCCAAGGCAAAAATTTTAAGTGCCCGAGAAGCAATTTTTACATATAAAGTTTTGGGATGGATTCCGTCTCGTATCTGATGGGAATATGCAAAAGTGATAGAAACCCCAACGATAAATAAAAAAAAGGGAGCAATGAGATCTGTAAAAGAAATGCCCCACCAATGGGTATGTGAAAGAGGTTTAAATACTTGATCGTCATTTCCTGGAAAATTCACCAAAATCATGGCTGCCACGGTAAATCCTCGAAATGCATCTAATGAAAGTAACCTTTTCCTTGCCATATTTTCTTTACGCTCTAATTTTTACAAACAAAAAAACTTTTAAATATACCAATTTACGAAGCTAAGAAAACAATTATTATAGCATATAAAAAAAGCAAACTTTTTTCCTTTTAGGGGTGCTATACCACCTTTAAATTTCTACCCATCCAATAAGGCAAGAGCCATATATCACCTACACTTTGTTAACATTTATATGTCACCTCGGTGACTATTTTGAATGGCCCAATCGTTGTTAAATCGAATTAATTTTTTCTTTAGCGTGTTAGTTCCAATATTTTCAACTTTAAGCTAGCAGATTTTTCCGACGCTTCTGAGATAGACAAGCCCTTTTTCATTTCAGGTCTTTTATGTCCAACTTCCGTGAGCCAGGCATCTTTCAGCATGTTATGTCGATTCACAACTAGGTCAAAAAATACAATAGGTTGTTTGATAGGTCTCAAAATCTGGTCGATTGACGAGACATTTTTTATTTTTTTTGCACCCAAATAACGTAGAATTTCTTTGGCAATAAGGAAATGCCCTTGTTGCCCTGGATGAACGCCATCTGGAGAAATTTTAAAGTTTGCATCAATTTTAAGCTGTTGATTTAGGTATTTTTTTAGGGCTTGATGAGTGTCTATTACCTGCCAATTCTTTTGGGAGCGAAGCCATTTGGAATATTTCTCAAGCACCTCTTCGTAGTTGTTTTTATCCAGAGGATCTTCATAAAGTGAAGGAGTTATGTGAATAATTGTAGCACCTGAAGCCTCCACTTGCTCGTGCAACCAATGAATACCATCTTTAAATTTTTGAAAGCGGAATTCGTCAAATGGCTGATAAATTCCATCATTCATACCATAAGTAGCAAAAACCACATTCGGTTTTATTTGATCTAAAACTCTAGCTAATCGCTCATGTAAATCTGGCCGAGGAAACCTACCTCCTGCATGGCCATCTTCAGACAATCCCGAAACTGTCTCGCTAGGTAAACCTAAATTATAAATTTCAATTTCTTGTTGCGGAAAATTCGCAAATTGGTATGCCTCAATGATTTGAACATAGCCCCCTGCATAGGTGATGCTGTTCCCTATAAATAGGACGCGCTGGGGTTTTCCATGAAAAATTTGTGCTTGGCTAAAAAAGCTAATTAAAATAAAAAGGGGAATAAATTTACAATACATGAATTACTTTTTAAGTGAGAATGAATCCTTTTTACGTCTAATTCTTTATGTTTTTTGTGGGTAACTCATCTTCCATCGACATTTTCAAATTCAAGGTGCATTAACTTATTCCACTCCACAAACTATCTTCTTTCCATAAAAAATGGGTATCGAAGTCAATTCTATAATGAAAAGTGCTATCAAGGTCCTTAAAGCATATTTGAGCTTTGACAGAGGCAAAACAATAAACCAACTATCAAATAGATCCGCAAAGTTTTTGAATAGAATATTTTAAATTTAACAAATTAGCTATTGCGAAACAAACATACATTTATTCCAAAGCGCTATAATTGTGTTTAATAGGTATTTTGCAAAATACCCTATTGGGGACTAGGGATTTCGTAGATATTTGATTGGTAAGATTCAAAATCTTTTGGTACTTTACCCATTTGCATTATGAAGAAAGTTTTAATTAAATTTTTCTTTTTTAGCAAAAGCTCACGTATGAACCCAATTTATTCGTTCAAGCTAATTAGCTGCCATTTCAATAATCAAAAAATACCAAATCGTTAATCACAACAATTCCCTCTAAATACATGTTATGTTATCTTATTCATCCATTAACTATATTTGATGTACTGTAGTATTGATTTCACACGTTGAGGTTTAGAATAAAATACGAAGGAAAAAGGTAGAAGACGGATTAAAAATTTTGATAATTAATTTTATTGCATCTCTATAATGAAAACTAACCTACACTTTTGTTTTCGAGGAATAATTGGATTATTCTTCATCATTCTCGCTCAAATGCAATCAGAAGCCCGTTTTTCTGTCTACTACACTACGGATTCAAGTTCCTTCCTACAATTCAAAGGATCTATTTTGGATAGTAAAACAAGAGATGAACTAAACTTTGCGAGTATTACCGTTTCAGGAACATCCATCTCTACCATTAGCAATAGCGAGGGAAAATTCTCCATTAAAATTCCAACAGAAAAGCAGCATTTAAGCCTTATTATTTCATTTTTAGGGTATAAAAATAAAGTTGTTCCCATCAAAGAATTAAAGCCAGAAAAAAATGTATTGTATATGGAACCCAGCAACACTATCCTCGAAGAAGTAGTTGTAAAAGTAACGGATGCAAAATATATCTTTTTAGGGGTATTAAACAATCGTTTACAAAATTATGGAGATGACCCCATTCAAATGACTGCTTTTTATCGAGAAACCATTCGAAAACGGCGTAACTACGTCTCCCTTTCTGAATCCATCGTCAATATTCAAAAGGAGCCCTTTACAGTTGGTTCGGAAGACCAAATCAATCTTTTTAAGGGTAGAAAAAATGTTAATTACGCTAAATTAGACACGGTAAATTTTAAATTACAAGGAGGTCCTTTTTCCGCTTTATACATTGATTTAATTAAATATCCCCGTTTTTTGTTTTCAGAAGATGCATTCGAATTATATGATTTTAATTTAGAGGATATTACCCAAATAAATGATAATCAAGTATTTGTTTTAGCTTTCAAACAAAAACCAACAAACGAAAACCCTCTTTACTATGGGAAAATGTATATCGATGTGAAAAGTCTTGCTCTCATAAGCACGACCTTCCAACTAAATGTAGAGGATAAAATCAAGGCAGGACTTCAATTTACCCGCAAAAAACCTGCTGGCCTTGATCTTTATCCAACAGAAGTCCGCTATCAAATTAACTACCGACAACAAAATGGTAAATGGATTTTTGCCTATTCACGTGGGGATTTGACGTTTAAATTAAATTGGGACAAAAAGATATTCAACACGGTCTATAACACCACGTTTGAAATGGCGGTCACCGATTGGAAAAAACAAGACATCAAAGAGAAACAAAGTATTCAAAAATTGGCCTCCAATGTAATTATGTCAGATAAAGTTTTAAGTTTAGCTGACCCAGATTTTTGGGGAGAATACAACATCATAGAACCTGAAAAATCCATTGAGTCAGCCATCCGAAAAATTCAAAGAAAAGCTTTGAATGAGAGTCCAATCGATTAAATTAAAGTTATTTTTAAGACTACTTATCTGCCCATTTATAAACTTGGTCTTTATAATAATTGGCAAAAGCAAGCAATCTGGAAACAAAAAGCCCCTTTTGTTTACGTGTTAAAATTTTAGCCTTTCTAATAGACTTGTCATTGTGATTTACTCTCTTGTCAGCATTTTGTGAGTAAAATACCTTGATTGAACTTACAAGTTTCAGAAAATTAAACGTTTAATTAGTCGTTTTTACCGAAGTCGTATTTAACTTTGAAAATATAGAAAATAAACAAAAAGGCCTAGGTGTTATATCTAAAAACCGAATTACCTGAAAAATAATTACAAGCGATGCTGTACCTTTAGCCAACCAGAAAAGAATTCTTAAAAAACACATGAAAATCAGAAGATACGTTTTATCCTGCCTCATTATTCTGTTAACAGCGGTAATGTATTTCCCCGCAAACGCTCAGCAAAAAAATGGCACACCTCGTGCTAACTTTTCTGGCGAATGGAAAGCCAAAGAGGCCATAAGTATGGGTGGTAATATTTTTTGCTCTTATGAAGCGGGGGATCGGATGGTTTCAAAAACCATGAAAATCGTACAGCAGGCAGATTATTTAACCATAGAAAGTACGGATGAGGCAGCATCTGCAAAAAGTAGAGAAAAGCTGATGTTCAATGGGAAAACAGGACAAATTTCTCTTAGCAAAGAAAATAGAAAGACGTTTACAGTAAAGTTGTCAGATGATGGACAAACAATTACCATTAAATCCATTGTGTACTTTATGACAGGTACTCCTTACAAGGTCAATGTTAAGCAGCAATCCTATACCAACGTGACGGAGGTTTGGAACCTGAGCAAAGATGGCAAGTCTATTGCTGTCTTGGCCAAAGCAAAATCAAACATTTGGGAGGAAGAGCGTACCTGGAAGTCGGTATTTAATAAAGTCAATTGATTTCGGAGTTACAATGTGTATCGCAACCCCGGAGGGGTTTACTATGCATAACCGCGGATTGTATCCGTGGTTACGACCTGTAGATGTGGCATGCGGATTGTAGATCTCTCCACGGATTTTATCATCTTTCCACGGATTCCATCCGAGGTTATGCACATGACAGCCTTTCAGGCTGATTGATTTCGGAGTTACAATGTGTATCGCAACCCCGGAGGGGTTGACTATGTATAACCGCGGATAATTAAAATGATACCATTCCTACTTTAACTTGTCCAACATTCCAGCGTTCTTTAAAAATACCAACCATTGTTGCCAAATTTTGCTGTTCACATTATTTAGTTTTTGGGTTTCTTTTTGATACTCTATTTCTTCCAGGTTTACATTCTCGACACTCTCTTGACCAGCTTGCAAACGCTCATTAAAAAGCTGAACATTTTCTTTTAATAAATCGACATTCCCTGCATATGATTTTGCTTCTTCTTTCAAAATTCCGATCTCCTGTAATGCTGTTTGTCTATTTTTTTGAGATTCTTTTAGTTCTTCCTCTTTTTGAAAATTCAAGGATTTAATTTGAGTTTGAAACTGACTTAATTTATTCGATTTACTTTCGCCAAATGTAATGGGCAATCGAAGCGCTAGACCTAAAAAGGAATTACCAAACCAAGTATTGGATTGAAAAGGTTGTAAATCATTTGAAAACTGGTCTGCTCCCAAATAACCATTTAAACTCAATTTTGGCAAATATTTAGCCTTTTCTCCGATCATTTGCTGTTGAGTCAAAAGGATTTTGCTATCTAATCCCTTAATTTTAGATAAGGTTTTTGTTTCATTGGATTGAAATAAAACAGTTACATTTTGTTCTGAAAAAATATTGTCAACATCCACAATTTCGATCGTTTCAGCCTGTAAATTGCTTAAAAAGGCCAAGTAAATTTTCTCTGTAACCAAGTCTGACATTAATGCCGTGTACGCAAAAATCGAGTTGTTGTGATTAATTTTAGCCTTATTTAAATCCATTTTCAAAATAGTACCGTCTGAAAATTTATTTCGAAGAATTTTTAACGTACCTGCTGTTCTACATGTGTCTAATTTTGCAATTTTTAATTGTTCTTGCTTTGTTAAAATACTTACAAATGTTTTAGCCACCTCAAATATCAATTCCTCATTTGCGGTAGTAACTTGGTCTTTTTTTATCCGATATTGTAACTGAGACTCCACTATTTTACTTCGAATACTGGCATCAAAAATAGGTTGCATTACTTGCAAACCTGCTGATTGATTATAGTTCGTTCCGAACTTTATGGCTCGAGTTTCATTGGTAGGATTTGGCGAAAACTGACCCACGGGAACAATGTTTGATCGAATAATGGGATTGTACAAGTAGTCGTAGGCAAGAGCAATCTGTGGTAAATTCTTGGCTCTTATTTGTTGGATATTCAAACTATCAATAGTCGCTTCTGCGTTCAAAGCTAGAATAGTAGATTTATTGGCTAGTGCTAATTTGATACATTCTTTTAGACCAATCGTTCGCGTTTGAGCCTTTGCATTGCTTACTAAAAGAATAGTAATTGTGACCAGTAGTATATATTTACATTTCATTTTAATTCAATTAAATTTTTATCCTCTAAAAACGGAAGCTGGTTCTACACCTTTTATTCTACGTAAAGCAAATGTTGCTGCGATGATGGATATGGAAACAATTACCACAAAAATTCCTACCAAAACATCCGGTCGGTAATGCACTAAAAGTCCGGTTCCCGCAACACCCGCTTTAAATCCTTGTAATAATACATAGGCTAAAATGTAGCCAATAACAGCAAAAATTACAGCTTGAATAAGTATCAATTTTCGGATATAATTATTACTAGCACCAATAGCTTTTAACGTTCCATAATCTTTTATTCTGTCTAAAGCGCTGCTGTACATGGTTAAACCAATGATGAAAAACCCCGCAATCAATGCAAAAATAATTAGCGTTCCCGTACTAGATGCAATTCCAGTTGTGCCAATAACAGTGGAAATAGTACTGCTACGCAAATCTTCGGTTTTGTAGGCTTTTACACTGTAAACGCTAGCATTAATGTTGTTAACAACCTCATCAATATCAGCACCATCGTTTACATTGACTAAAATAGCATTTACTTTATTAGTAGATAAATTAGAAAAGTACCTAGCACGTTCTAAAGTGGTGTACATAAATCCGAAACCAAAGCCCCGAACACCCTTTGTTTGTACTGCCACAACTGCTTTTTTGCCGTTAATTTCCATTTGCGTACCCATATTTATGGGTACTTCAAAGACTTTTTCGTCAAAAAAATCCGCACAAACGGCACCATCCATCTGTAAATTTTCTAGTTTTCCATTGATGATTTTGTCACTTGGCGGACCCCCATTAAAATGCGGTGATTCTATTCCAATTAAGGTGATAGAAGAGGTTCTACCTTTATCGACAGTAGCACTGGCAACCGAAATAACCAAAGGAAAAGCTTCTTTCACCCCGCTTACACTTCTTACCTCTCGAAGTTTTTTTATGTCAAATGTTGCTAGTTGGTTGGCATCTCTCGTTCGACTGTCGGCCACCCAAATTTGTGCTTTTGCATTATCAATGGGTGCTGCCATCAATCGCATTAAATAATCCAAAATACCTAATTGCTGACCAATCAAAAAAGTACTTATTAAAATGCCAGAAATCACACCAATACTCTTGGCTTTATCGTACTTGATAAATCGCAAGGCTGTTTTTAAAATTGACATCTGAAGATTATTTAGTACTTATTTTCACTTCCACCTTAGCATTGAAAAGTAGTCCTTGAGGGTTTTCTAACATTACTTTTACGATGCGAACTCTTCGATCTTCTGCTTCGCCTGATTGTTCACTAAACATCGATTTTTTTCTTAAATATTCTGATAAAAAGTATATTTTCCCTTTGGCAATGACATCTTTAGAACCTAAATAATTAACCTCAACTAATTGCCCAATTTTTGCTTTTAAAGCCAAAGATTCATCTATTTCACCTTCTACAATGGTATTTCCACTTGGAGCAATTTGTGCAATCGTTTGTTGTGAGGCAATTCCCTCTCCAGGTTGAATTTTCCACTCTAATACTTTTCCGTTGCAAGGAGCAATAATTTTGGTTTTGTCCAATTTTGCTTTAAATAAACTCGTATTTAAATTACTGGAAGCTACTCGTGACTGTGCGACTGCGATTTGCGATTTTAAACGACTTATATTGGCTTGTAACGTTTTATAATCGGTCTCAGCGTTTTCTACATTCTGCATTGTTTCTGCACCTTTATCGTAAAGAGACTTTAATCGATTGTATAGATTTTGAGCATTCAGTAACTTGGATTCATATTCTGCTATGGCTGCTTTGGCCACTACTACTTCTTGGTTTTGAATGTCAATTCGAGAAATGGATTCATTCACTTCATTTGATTCAACATCATTCGATAAAACTGCTAAAACTTCTCCTTTTTGAAAAGTTGCGTTTTCTTGTTTAAAAATTGTTTTTAAAACGCCATTGGTCTGTGTGGCAACTTGAATGATTTGTTGTTCTGGGATTATTTTTCCTATTCCAATGATTACATCAGATACGGGTGCAATTACCACTTTTTCCGATTTACTTTTTTCTTCTTCTTTTCCGCCACAACTCGCAACTAGGAAAGCAATAAATAAGGTT
>Ga0114962_10001654_pt1 | contig 19110 bp, 29 predicted proteins | sample C_130820_MF_Meta_FD_87017 | JGI IMG/M metagenome (GOLD analysis project Ga0114962, IMG submission 87017) | Freshwater microbial communities from Lake Croche, Canada to study carbon cycling - C_130820_MF_MetaG | ecosystem: Environmental > Aquatic > Freshwater > Lake | place: Lake Croche, Canada... | reverse complement strand
TGCAGACTCATCAAATTCAATTTGCCAAGCCAAGCTCTGCCTCCACAGCATTCAGGCTGACCGTTTTGGACTTTCCACTCCGAACTTTCGCCAGGCGCTTTTCAGCAAGGTAAAGGTCTTCCAGATCAGCAAGGTGTTCAATGATCGCCTCCCGAGCGTAGAAGCTCTTGGTGCGTCCCGTGGACTTGGCCAGCTTCTCCAGCCGGATTTCAATTTCTTCAGGTAGGCGAAGCGCGAGCATGATGGTTCCTTTAAGTTGCTATACGTGTATAGCATACACCCACGCACGGGTATGGGGGATTACCAAATGTCCTTGGCCGAGGTCGCGCCAACTCTGAACGTTAATCGCGATAGTCATCATGTCCAGTTCGCAGTAGCGCAACAGGCTCAGCCGAATTTTTCATGACTCTCAGGCTTCATGGCTTGAGGCTTATCGGGCGAGTGCACGACTTTCCATATGTACGCCTTCAAGCGAAGGCCGGCGTAAATCTAAGGTAATTCGGCGTTGCAGGCCGCTTTCACTTGACTTTAGCGTGCCGTAGTGCAAACTCAAAGGATGTGCTTGGCACCCATGAGGTTTTTTGGGATTCCTGCATGCAATCATTTCGTTTCTTGGCTGTTGGCGGTGCGCTTGCATTGAGTGTTTTTGGCGCGAGCGCAATGGCAGATTTCCCCGCCTCATTTCTCGAAAGGTTTAACGCCGACGCACGAAATGCAGGCGAGGGATCTGGGAATGCCGCTCGGGGCCAGAAATTTTTCAACGAGACCCATGGTAACGAGTGGAAGTGTGCCGCCTGCCACGACTCGATTCCAACCGGTAAAGGCGAGCACGCGGTCACCCACAAAATCATCGAGCCCATGGCCCCCGCCTTCAACCCTCAGCGCTCCACTGATGCAGCCAAGGTCGACAAGTGGTTTCGCCGAAATTGCAAAGACGTGCTGTCGCGCGAATGCACAGCGCGCGAAAAAGCCGATGTGATGGCTTGGCTTATCGGCCTCAAGTAAATCCCAAGAACCAATTGATGACGAACGCCGCTTTCTCGCGCTATGTTGGGGTGGTTTTTCTGGCTTGCACGCTACCAGCGTTGGTGGTTTTGGGCTATGCGCAGGCTCCGACCACCATCAAAGGCATGCCGGCCAGCTTTACTGCGGAGTGCAGCAGTTGCCACATAGCCTATGCGCCTTTCCTCACCGGGCAGGCCAACTGGCGCGGCGTGATGGACAGGCTGGACAAACACTATGGCGTGGACGCTTCGCTGGACAGTAAAACCCAGCGCGAAATTAGCACTTGGCTACTTGCCAACGCAGCCAGCAGCGCCCCCCTCGCTGCGGTCAGCCCGGATTTCCGTATCACCCGTAGCGATTGGTTTATTCGCAAACACTATTGGTCTGCCTCGATCTGGAAGCGCGCCAGCATCAAGAGCGCGTCCAACTGCGGTGCTTGCCACAGCGGTGCCGCGCGCAGCGACTTCGATGCAGGCAGCGTGCGGGTTCCCAAATAAGCGAGACGATGCACTAGCGGATGGACCTGTCACACCACAGCTAATTTGGGATTTGCCTACTCGCGTCTGCCACTGGTTATTGGTGGTCTGAGTTCTGGGCAGCTAGGGGGCCCAGCGCGAGCAGGTAGGCGACTAGCGCATCTCGGTCTTCTTGGCTTAGGCGCGCGTATGAGGGCATCTTCACCCGGTAGGTTTTATCGCCCACACCCGGAACCGGGTCGAGTAGATAGGCTTTCAAGATGCTAACTGAGCGCAGCGCGCCGATCCCATCCAGCTTGGGTCCGGACGTAGAGCCGTTGCCAAACACCTGATGGCAGTCGCGGCAACTCTCTCTTTTGTAGATGGCCTCTCCGAGGTTTGCGGCAGAGCTTTCAGCATACCAATACATCACCGGCGGAGGTTTCAGATAGATGAGCGTACCAACGAGCGCAGCAAACGTGCTGATCAGCACCGAGCCGCCGATCACAATCCACTCACCGGATCGTAATGTCATCAGAGTGTGCAAATGGAAAAGAGTTAAGACGACCCATAGCGATCATCATCGCCGAAGCTAAAGATCTGGTTCTTTATATCTTCGTCGAATTGACCTTGTCCATGCGCCCAGTAGATCCCCAGCACGATGACTACGAGAGTAAATAAGCCGGTCCCAGCCCAAATGAAAGGAACCAATGTATTTCCACCCATCACAATCTCCCACGATCGCGACCCAACCGCATAGGGCGGGGGCGCATGTTTGCTGAAGCAGTATCGGCCCTCAGTTGAAAATGAACTATGGGCCAGAGCAGATGTATCCATCGAATCATCGGCACCAATGGTCTCAACTTCTTGTGGCTACCCCCGCGATACCAAATTGTTCTGATTAACCCCTAAGCGAGCAGGGAGGTCTCATCTGGGCAGATGGTTGCATATGCTGCTCGCCACGGCCAATTGATAATTTCGATACCCGAAAGACAGGGTTGGTTGCCGTCTCGCTTCTTGAGGCGAGTTGGAACAGCTCCCGATACGCCGCGGGCTTAGGCGATGACGACCGACTCGTTGGCGCGCGAATCTCCTCTTGTGTCCTTCCATACGACTCGCAGGCTTTGGCCGACCTTGGCACCGGCAACACGGAAAGCGATCAGCGGGTTGCTCGAGACTGCGATGCTCAAGCGCGCCGAAAAGACCAAGCGCTCAGCCAAAGTTGCCGTGATGTCAGTGATGTAATGGGGCGGCACTAACCGACCGGCTTTATCCAAACGCATACCGGTTTCCATGGGGTGTGGCATCAGGATCCGAAAGTTCGCTACGCCCTCGTTATCCAGGCCTCCTCGGATTCGGATAGCGCCTACAGAAGGCATGTCTAGGGAGTCCCCTTCCTGCTCAAATCCGCAGCCACCAACGGTAACCCCGATCACCTGGGTCGCCGCGTACAAGCCACCGTCGTCTGTGCGTATCACCACATACAGCGTGCCATTGCCCGCCATGCGGATGCGCGTGCTGACGAACGGCGCAGTATCGGAAGAAATCGTGAACCAGGCCGCTACGGGCCTCGGGTTGCTATCGACGAGCAGCAAAATTTCTCGCGCACCATGTAATGTGCTCGATACCGTAACCGGCACACTGGCACCGCTTTCCGCGATGGATGGAGCGCTAATCGTTATCAGCGAACTCGATACAGGAAGACCGCCTAGCGCGGCTATCGACGTTGCAAAGGTGTCTGCCGCAAATGTGTCGGCAAGGTCTACTCCAGCCGCTGCTTTTGCCATGCTGAGTCCGTCGGTGCCAAGAAAAGCCATAGCAGCGGCACCCTGCAGCAGACGCCTACGCTGCGCGAAGGGCGCTAGGTAAGGATACGTTTTGATAGCCGCTTGTTTCATGGGCCGGTGCGAACCAAGCGCACATGAAAGCGCTCGTCCTTACGTGCCAAAACCACGCCTTCGACCCCAAAGCTCAGGGCCAGAAAGCGCTCACTCGAATTTTCGCCGGGGCGCGGCGTTGATGACCAAAACGGAGCCGCTGGCGTGTCTGGAAAGACCGATAGGTTGGTGCGAGGATTCACGCACCCACGGTCAGTGATTGTCGCTAGCTCACGTAATGAGGGCACGCGCCAATCGCTGAAGAATGCATCGCCGTCGCGGTTAATCGTGTCGGCGTATTGTTTTGTCTCGAGCCAGCCATACCCATGGGCAACACCGATGCAACGTTGCCCCAGCCAGGTCTGTCCGCTGGGGCAACGCATCCACATCAGTTTGGTCTCCGTATCCGAAACAGTCCCATCGCCATTGTCATGAAAAAGCCCTAAAGACATAGACGCCGTGTCGCTACGACAAGTCTGTTGCGCGACTACTCCGTCTGAGACTGACGCGCAGGCGAAAAACGCCCCCCACAACCACCCAAATAACTTAAAGTTTCGTGCGTGGGGGCGCGAAGCCATTACTTATCGAAGCCGATCCCCGTACCTTTGACGTTCAAGCCGCGCGCAGTCTTGACTTCGGGACCCGCTGTTTGGTGGGTCTGCATGCCGGTATCAATCGCTACACCGCGGTGCAGATAGTAGGCATACGACTCCAAGGCAACCATATCTTTGCTGCTAGCGTCCAATTGTTTGCCGCCCTGCGGGTTCTCGATACACCAGTTAATCATGTCGCGAAAGGCCATCACTGTGCCTGTTTGGGGCATGAATTTCGGGAACGTTTGCGGATTGGTGGCGGCAGTGTCAGGGTGACAGTTGGCGCAGGCCAGTCCATTATTGGACATGTCGGCGCGCGCACCGTACCACATGTCGTAGCCTCGCTTGGCGGAATCCGTCAGCTTCTGATCCATCTCATTTATTTCCGCCTTCGTGAACGGCTCGCGTGCGGAAACGACCGTTGCAGCGCCGAGAATTGTCAAGGCTACTAAAGGTAAGGCCAAGCGTGTTAGGGAGTTTATTGGCAGGCTAAAAGTGTTTTTCATAGTAGTTTCTCCAATTAGACTTTGAAGCCGTCTTTGATGCCGGGTGGCAGAGAATCTCCAAACGGTTCGTACTTCACAAACTGAGAGTCGGCCTTGATGTCTACAGAGGCGCTACCCATGCCGTCTGCGGTGTTAGCTGGGTCAGCACGGTACTGCTTGTACTTTTCATCTGGGAACTTGACCGGCGGATAGGGCCAGGGCCATGACGTGCTCATGGTCCCGATCGAGGTCAGGTTGCCGATCTTTTTGTAGACAGTATGGTGCACATGGCCGTGGAAGGCCGTGACAGCACTGAACTTGCCTAGGGTCTTGCGGATGTCTGCACTGTCGGATACTTGGAAGTTCCAGCGCGGGTAGTAGTCCCAAAGCGGGGAGTGGGTGAAAACAACCACCGGAGTTTTCGCGTCTAGCTTGGCGACTTCCGCCGAAAGCCACGCGCGCGTCTTATCGCCGCAACCCCACAGACCCGGCACGGGGCTGTTCAGCGGCATAAACCAGTCGCGGCGCTCTTCATTGGTCAGGCCAGCCTTGGTCCAGAAGTCGGGTACCAGGATCGAGTTCATGCCGATGAATTGCACACCCTTATGGTTGAAAGACCAGTTTTCAGGTCCGAACGCGTTGCGCCAAGCCTCCCCCATGTCGAGGTACCAGTCATGCTCGCCAGGGATAGAGTGGATTGGCGCCTTGAGCTTACTGAGAATCGCCTTGCCTTTTTGCATCTGATCGTTCAGGCCTTGGTGGGCCACATCGCCGGTGATGATGACGAAGTCGGGTTGAGGGTCCATCGCGTTGACTTGCGCAACCGCATCGATGAGTTGTTTGTCAAAGACGTGATCCACCGGGCTGTAGAGGTGCGGGTCGCTGATGATGGCAAAGCGGAAAGGCGTTTGAGCGGCGTCAGAGACGCTGACTAAGCCTAAGTTCACGCCTACTGCCTGCGCCATCAGCGTGGCAACACCCGCTTTACCGGTAAGGGCTAGCATTTCTCTTTTTTTCACATCAAATTCTTGGGTCATATGTATCCTCTTGGTTTAGATTCAACGATCTGCTTGACCGTATGGTCCAAACAGTAAAAGAACTCCAACGGCACCTTGTTCAGCCGTTCAGCTCCAAGGCCAATGTAGGGATATTTTTAGCAATATGGAAATTGAAAGTTTAGATAGCGTTTGGGCAGCTTCACAGGCAACTGCACAGCCCCTGTAGCAAGTGAGGACCTTGGCGGAACCCCCAAGTTGTGGAGGGTAGCTATTGATTAAATCGGATTTGCTAATGGCAAGCACGGTCTCATAATTCAATTGGCTAACGACGCACATTGACGCGTTTCCGACCGACCAACCAAAAGGATCTCACCCCATGAACCTGCGAACCCACCCTTTATTTCGTTTGCTTACTTTGCTGCTTTGCGCATGCACTGCCAGCGCTGCCTTCGGGGAGGCTTACGAGGTCGCCCCGGTCACAGGCGGCGGGCGCGTTGAAGGAAAGGTGACCTTCCTCGGTGAGGTGCCAATCAAGAAAATTATCCCTAATAAGGATGTTGAAATCTGCGGCGGACCGCGCGATGAAGTGCGAATAACAGTTGGTGCCGACAAGGGCGTACGCGACGCTGTCGTGTACTTGAAGGAAGTCAAGAAAGGCAAGGCTTGGGGTGCGGCGGATAAGACGCCATTGCTGGAGAATAAGCGTTGCAGCTTCGACCCGGTGGTACAGGTGATACGTCCTGGCAAACTCGATGTTATGAATTCTGATCCGGTGTTGCACACCACGCACGGGTACTACGGGGGACGCAATGCCTTTAACGTTGCGATGCCCGAGAAAGACATGAAGATATCCAAGCCCGTATTGCAGCCGGGTTATATCCGTGTTCAGTGCGACACCCACAACTGGATGCACGCGCACGTACATGTTGCAGACAGTCCCTACTACGTTGTGACCGGTACCGATGGCAAGTTCAGCATCACCGATGTCCCTCCTGGTACCTACACGCTAGTGACGTGGCAGCACCACGTCGGCGCCACAGAGAGCCAGATCACTGTAAAGGCCGGTGAGGCTGTCGTGGCGAACACCGAGCTGAAAAAGCTATAAACACACATCCCAACGGACAACGAGGTCCAACGGGATGAAAATATCATCAATGGTTCCACGGCGCAGCTTGATGACCTTCGCCGGGTTGGCGTTGGCGGCAGGGGGAGCTGGGTTTGCCTGGCACGCTATCAGGCGGGCAGCGGAGCCACAGTCTCGCTACGTTGAAGTTGCACATGGCGTCTATATGCTGGCAGATCCTGAGGTGCTCGCCGACTTTGAACTGTTCAAGCATGACGACACACCCTTCAGCAATCAGGCATTCAAAGACCGCTGGAGTTTCTTGATATTCGGTTACACGTTTTGCCCTGACTTCTGCCCGACGACACTGGTAGTGTTCAACCAGATGTACCAGATGCTGAAGCAGCCGCCTGCCAGTGGTCGTGATGTTCAATTCGTCATGGTCTCCGTGGATCCAGAGCGGGACACTGTGCGGCAACTCCGAGCTTATGTGCCGCATTTCAACCCGGAGTTCATAGGCGTTACCGGCGATTCAGCGGTGATCAATCGGCTGACCGATTCACTGGGTGTAGTCTACGAAAAACATATTGGCAGCACCGCCGACAACTATCTCATTGACCACTCGACCGCGGTGTATCTCATCAACCCTAAGGGTCGCTTGCAAGGAGTCTTCGCGCCGCCCCACGACGCGGCCGACATGGTCAAGGGGTTTCAGAAAATTCGCGAGAGAGTGTGACTATGACATCCCGAACACAGCGGTTTGTCCATCACACCCCTATGAACGCGGCACCGCCAAGCTGTTCGGCGGAGTCGGATAGTTGGGTGAAGCAGGGCCTGCTTTGAGTCCAAATAGAAACTCTATGAGTAGCATGCGTTGTTCAGGAGCGAGGAGTCGAAAATCAGGGCCGAGATGGCCATCGTGGGCGCTGCCCGGGACTATTGAAGCGGGATTATCAAAATATCGTACAAGCCAATCCCGTTGCCTGCGGGTGCCTTCTCCGTCGAGCACCGGCGCTAAGCCAACCTCTCCAACGCCCATGGCACGGTGGCAGTTGTTGCAACCCAGTTGCCCGTATACCCCCTTGCCCTCCAGGCCGGTCGCAGTCCATTCATAGAAATCGCGCATCTGTGCTGGACCCTCAACACGCGATTGCATGACCGCTTTGCCAACCGCTGCCACTGTAATCAGCGCGGTCAAACCAAACATCACCTTTTCACCGAACTTAAGCTTAGCCACGTGGTTTCTTCAAAAAAGTATGTGAAACAATAGCTCGGATCCGGCATAAACGATGATGGCAAGGATACCCATCGCACCTACGGCGAGAATAATTCGTTCACCCTTTTTGAGGCCTGATGCCGGCCCGACGACGTAAGCGCCCATCACCACATAAATGACGACGGAGATAACGACCAGCGTGAAGATGATTGCCGATATTTTGTCAGCGACTTCCATGGCTTTAGGTACCTTCGGAATGTGAAGACTTAGATTCACTTTCCTTCTTCTTTTGCCAGTTGATGATCCACACAATGCAAGCGATGCCTGTCATGACAGCCATGATCTGCAGCATGATGAGGTAATAGCCCCAATCCCACCACGGCTGCTTTCCTGAGGCGCTCACGAAAGTCGTGGTGACACTGTCATAGCGCTGCCCAAAAAAGGGGAACGTCCAGAGGAAAGCCTCAAAAATGGTCACCGCCGCAATCAGGACCAGCCACCAAGGAATTTCTCCGTTGCCTTCAATAATGCCGTCGTAATCTTCGTCAGAGAAACGGCCGAAAACAAGACCCTTGTCCCCATTCTCATCCACTGCTGTAGGGGCGCTGTCGGGTGGTGTGTTTTTCATAGCGTTGCTCATTTCAGACTTTCGAGGAATGCGATCAATGCGTCCATCTCGTCATCGGTCAGGTGCTGGAATCCGGGCATGATGGAGTCAGGCGTCACAGCCCGGGGATCGCGGTGGTGCACGTAGTGCCAAGCCTTGACTTTGTTGCGACTGCCGATGTGCAACAAGTCTGGCGCCTTACGGTCGGAACCGAAAAGACTTGGCGACTCGCCCTGCGCGTCACCAGCCACCGGCGGCGCACCGAAGTACTTCCAGTCCTGTGTTTGCTCGGGCAGCAGCGTGTGGCACCAGGTGCATCCTTCGCGGATGAAAATCGTCTTGCCCTTGCCAGCGGGTGATGCCCTGTTATCACCCTTCATCCATGGATCATCGATCGACCACCCGCTATGTCCCCAGATTTCCATGTGCTGCTTGGCTAGTTCGGTCGGTGGAATCTGGCTCATAAAAGTGGAGCCTGCAACCACGGTTAACGCGATCGAGGTGAAGATGGTCAGGACCAAGAGCACTGTTCCGATGACATACTTTGGCATGGCTCGTCTCCCACGTTGTTTATTGTTGAATGGTTATGCAGCTAGGACAGGGATAGTCGTGTCCTGGGTTTTTGATTCCAGCTTCTTTCCGTACTTAGCGGTCATGTACATGTTGTACAGAAATATGGGTTGAGAGAAGATGATCATTGCACCAAATATCACCCGGCCTACCATGTAAGGATGCGTCGCGGCAACCGACTGGATGTATGGAATCTCGTAGACCTTGGCAGCACCTTGGACCAGTCCGGCTGCCGTCAATACCGACCAGAACCCGAGAAAGCCAATCGCCATCATCCAGAAGTGGATTCGTGCGAGCTTCTCACTGTAGAGCTCGCGCTTGAGCAACTTGGGTAGTCCGTAATAAATCGCGCCAATCTCGATAAAGCTGGAAAACCCGAGCAAGGCAAGGTGCGCGTGAGCGACGATCCAATGCGATCCGTGTATGTACCAGTTCAAGGCCCGCGTTTGCTGAAAGGCACCCTGGATGTTCAGCGGAATAGCAAACAGCACCCCGGTTAGCGACCATTGCAACGGAATGCTCTGGGTGAACATATACCACTTGTCTTTCATCGTCATCAGCATATTGACGACGAAGGCCAGCGCCGGGATCATGATCAGGACGCCCGACACCGATGCGAAGGACTTCAGCCACTCGGGAATTGGCGCGGCCATCAGGTGGTGCGCACCGGGTGTGGAGTAGAACGCCACAATGGACCAAAAATGCAAGTGCCCGATTTTGTGGCTGTAAAGCGTATTGCCAGAAACTTTTGGAATGATGTAGTAAGCGATGGCTGCTGACACAGGAGTAATCCAGAGGCCGAGAATATTGTGCGCGTGCCACCAGGTCATATAGGCCTCCGCTAGGCCGGTGACGGGAAAGAAGTCGGGGATAGCGCCAATGAAATAGGAGAGGATGATAAACAGCAAGGCCGCACCAAAGAACCACAAGGTCACATACATGCCGTGGGCTTTGCGTGTGAGCATCGTCATCCAGATGTTGACCGCCAGCGGCAAGAAAATGAACACAATGACATAGATGTCTAGCGGCCAAATCAAATCCTGGTATTCACGGCCGGTCGTAAGTCCATTTATGAGGGTGAAGAACATTAATGCCATGCCCAGACACCAGGCCCAGCAGTTCCAAGTTCCCAGCCGCTCGCTCCAGAGACTGCGCTTGCAAAGGGCCGGCGTCATGTAACACATGGCTCCAGCGAAAGCCATGGAGATCCAGCCAAAGATTACGAAGTGCACATGCACTGGGCGAATGCGGCCGAAGTGCAGCCAGGGGATATCATTGGGAAGGATATCTGGCCAGGCCAGCCGCAAAGACGTTCCAAGGGCCATCAACACGCCAATGTTTAGCATAACAATGGCCGAAAAGAAAAAGTGCTTTGCAGCTGTTCCCTCTTCGTAGTCGTTTTCTTGCAGGAATTTCGCAATCATGCAGGCCCCTCGTTTAGGTTCGAATGTTTTTTAGGCTACTTGCCCTGTTTGACCATGACTGAGTTCATGAGCCAGAAGCTAATTGCCGACAAGAGGCCTGTGCCAATGCTGATGCCGAATCCCCACCACAGCAGGCCAGTCCAGGAGTCGTGGTTACGCATGCCAAGCAAGGGCAGAAAGGCGAGTTGGAACACCGTTCCCAAGCCTACGCCGACGATGAAGCCTGAATAGAGAAAGTTAATCAGACGATGCATATTCTCAACCTCCGGGTTTCGGTTTTTTAAAGACTGTCAGGTAGACGTTGATAATGAAAGTCCAGTAGCCAAAGCCCATCAGCATCGCTCCGGTGATGATCAGGATGTGGTGGATCGGGCCAACCGCCTCCAGCGCCTGCGCGTAAGTCATGCCTGCGTGGATCATGTTGCCTTCGATCACGCCCAAGATCACGAGTGAGCTGAAGAAAATACCCACGCCAATCGTTGACAGCCAGAACGACACCTCCGATAAGGTGGAACTGTAGATAGCCCGCGAGAGCAGGCGCGGCATCACGAAGTAGAACATCCCCATCATGCCCATCGTGACGCCGCCCACGAGATTGATGTGCGCGTGTGCGAGCGGGTCAATCATGTGGCCCGCTGCGCCCGCTGCGCGGATCCATTGGCCAAAGCCCGGAAAAGTTTGCATCACTCCGAGCAGCGTACCGATGAGTAGGTTGGTCACCGAGACGACGATGAACCTTATGACCAGCGGCATGCCGACAGATGAGTCTGATATGCCCGACGCAAGGTCGTCATTTCGATCCGGCAATTGCCGGAGTGACAGTGGGCTGGTAGTGCTAATGGTAGATCTCCGAATTAGCGTCGCTGCCAAGGTACCGGACAAAGGCTACGAGCTGCCTCAGTTGCTTGTCTGAAAGTTGCTTTTTCCAACCGATCATGGGCGTGCCAGGCTGCGGTTCGCCGATGAGTTCGAATAACTGCACATCGGTACGGGCTCGCGTTTTAGGGCTAATCAGGTTTGCCGGGCGAGGCGTCACGCGATAAGCCCACTCGCCGCGTCCGTCACCGCTCGAACCGTGGCATGGCATGCAAAGCTGGGCGTAGTAGACGCGCCCTTGTTCAATCGAGATCGGGTCGGACCCGGAATGCAACCTCTCAGGGTCGATCGGCAATGATGCGACGCGCGCGTCGCTTTCCATTTGAACGGCGGGATTGAGCATGGTTGCAGCAAAGGAAAATGCACCAGCGGTCGCAATGCCTGCCACTACGATGAGTCCGGTCACCGAATGGGAAGACGTCACTTTCCCATCCCTTCGCTAGCCGGCTTTGCGTTTGCGGTGCGTTCGAGTTGCACTTGGTTACGGACCTTTTCTAGACTCCAATCGCCTCTGAACGACATCACGTAATAGACGAGTTGCCAGCGCTGGTCCTCATTGAGGTTGTCAGCATAGGAGGGCATCGGGGTGCCATCGATGCCGGTGGTAAAGGTTTGGTACACGCCACGCGGATCGCTGGAGCCTACAAACTGCGACGCATCGCTAAAATTTCGTGGTTTGATCGGCAGGCCGTTATCGTCCTTCAGCTCATTAGCGGTCTGGCCATCGCCTTTACCGGTTGGCCCGTGGCACTTGGCACACTGCATTTTGGTATAGATACCCTTGCCTGCTTCCACCATTGCTTCATCGGGCAATGGGGGTGAGGCTATCTCAACCGCCGGTTGCTGATAGTCTTTCTCCTCAACCCACCGCGGAGACAAGCTCTTGATGTAAGCCAACACTGCCCATCTGTCGCGTTCAGGCAGGAATTTGAAAGATGGCATGTCTTGGTCGGCCACCAGCCCACGTGAGATTGACTTAAACAAGTCATTGTCGGTGGGCAAGGAGCCACTGGGTGTAGAACGTATCTTGAAAATGGCCGCAGTGAAGTCACGTGGCATGCGTGGTAACTGGTGCGCCTTCGAGTACCGTTCGCCTAGGGTCCAAACGCCTCCATTGCCATCGCCTTTGACCCCATGGCAACCAATACACATGCCACGGAAAACCCACTCACCGTGGGCCAGTAAACGTGCATCTATGGGCGGGCTGCTTCCGACCGGCTCAATGTTTCCGGTCTCAGCCGAGAAATCGTAGAACGACCTCGAGTGCGAAGTGCTGGAGTCCCTCTGCGCCGAGATAGCAAGGGTCACAGCTACACCAAGGGCAACTGCTACAACAAGTACAAACGCGATGATTGCCTTAGTTTTCAATGTCTACTCCTGTATTCCATTGGGCGCCTGGGCACTCGATGAGGTACAAAATAAAATCCGTGTTTAGATTCTGGAGCAGTCTGATAGGGTCGTCTAATCGATAATTTCGATAACGAAGCGCTGATGGTATGTGCCGTAGTGGCTGGTGTCGGTGCGAAAAAAGCTCTACGCACATCGCAATCCCCGGTCACTTTTTTAGGGCGACGTGCTACCCAAACGCCGGATACGCGTCAACCGGGGATGGAGTACGGAGGCCACCAGCATCCGACCAGGAAGTCAGTCTGCCGGTCTGGCGTTTACCATAGACTTACATTCTCGGCGTGTGTTGAGCGGGTGAATCAGCACCCCTCAGTTGGGTGACATCGATCGAAAAATTGAACCCTGGTCACATCAGTTTTGATGACCAGGTTCATTGAGCTAATGGATAAGTGGCGTCGCGCCACCTCTGCTTATGGGTTCAATAAGGTCGGGCCTGCACGTTTTTCGGTTTCCATCAAGTGGGTTACTTCAAACGAGTTGAAAACGAACACGGCGACGATAACAAGTACCACTACCACCAGTATGGGGAGGACGTAACGCAAAAACCGGTTCATGGTTTGCCCTCGGCTGTTTCATCGCGGGAAGCTGCATTCACGACGGAATAATTTTTCGGCGCGCCTCGCCACGCTAGAACGATCATCAACACGAACGGAATTAGGACGCAGCTCAGAAAAACGAAATAAAGCGTCCATGGCACCGTGAGAGACATCCTGACATACGTGTACCCCGCAGTCTCTGCCCAGATGGGACTAGCCCAAACTGTGGAAAAAGTCACCGTCATCACGGAAGACCAGAAATTACATCGTCTCATACCGCACCTCCCAAAAGGCTACGGACCTGATCTTCGAGCAAAGATGTTTCCGTTTGTCCTTGAAAGACCTGGCGCACTTGCCCGCTGCCGTCGACCACGAAGGTCCATGGCTCGCCTTTAACGCCCCAGGCGACCCAGACATCGTTGTCAATGTAGCCATCAACGTGGATAAAAGCGAAGCGCTCACCGTACTTCTCTTCGACCATGGCAACACGGCTCAGCTGGTCGACGCAGATCGTGCAGTGTTGTGGTGTACCGAAGACAACGATGAAAGGTTTCTTCTCTGCAATGAGGTCGGCGATGCGCCAGCGGTAGAGGTTGACCCTCGTATCCATCGTCGTCACCTTGCGCCAGTCCTCCCCAGCTTGGAGCACGCGGTTCTGACTGTGTGGCACTTCGTCGCCGACCTTGAGTTTTGCGGGCACCCCATGCTCACTGCAAGAAACCAAGAGCATTGCCACGATTAGCAACGTAACCCCCCAGAGCGTTTGCTTTAGGAAAGATATTGAAAAGAGCATAATCAACTTTCTGGTATATAAAAATATTGACATTGAAGGATTCACTATGAGCGAACTAGACTTAAGCATCCGGATTTTGTTGTTTATCTTTGGTATTGGCGGTTGCGTCGCTTTGGCCATTGTTCCGTGGACGTGCATCGGAACCGGGCTCTACGACAAAGACAAGTCTTACCAATCCTATTAAGGCAGACTTCGCTGCAACCCTGAGGTTGCAGCAGCCTGTGCCAGTGCGCACAGAAACCGTGATTAGAGAAGCGAATCGGCCCATATGTTTTGCGCCCAGTTCCAAGCATAAGTGCCCTCCAGTGAATTTGCTTCGTTGGACAAACCGCCCGATCCAGGAACGGTCTTGTAGGTTTTTTCTTCCGCGTTGTACTGGTGTACCGAGGCCACGTGGACCGCCAGTTTGTCGTTGAGATAGCTGTAACAGGTGTTGGTCAGGAATGGCGCGGCGTTGATGCTCAGGCCTGATAGTTCGGCTACGATGGCGGAAGCCGCGACCTTGGCGTGCGAATTTGCCATGTGCGCGGACTTAGGCATGGCAGGCGCCGCCAGTATGGCGTCCCCCAAAATGTGCACATCCTTGGCCGCGACCGATTCAAAGGTTTTGTAGTGAACGCCGCACCAGCGCTTGTTGGCGGTAGCCAATCCGGTTTGCAGCGAAATAGAACCGGCACGCATATCGGGCAAGACATTCAACACATCGGCTTTAACCGTTTCTTGTAAATCAAAGCGGATGCTGCTGTTTTTGACATCGACCGCAGTGGCGTTGTGGTTCGGGCGGTATTCAATCATGTCTTTGTAGTTGTCATTCCAGAATTTTTTGAACAAGCTGGCTTTGGAGGTGATGTTCGGGTTCGCGTCCAGAATCAGTACTTTGGATCTGGGCTTGGCCTGCTTGAAGTAGTGCGCCACTTGGCTGGCACGTTCATACGGCCCGGGCGGACAGCGGTAGGGCGCTTCTGGAACGGTCAAAGCGTAGACGCCGCCGTCCGGCATGGCTTCGAGCTGTTTGCGCAGCGCAACCGTTTCAGGACCGGCTTTCCAGGCTTGCAGAATATGACCGTCAGCGTGCGCCTCGCGCAGGCCTTCTACGCTATCTAACATCATGTCCACCCCGGGAGACAGCACCAGTTTGTCGTAAATCAAGGTGGGACCGTGGAGCAGCTTCACGGTTCTTTTTTGTAGATCAATATCGGTGACCCTGTCTCTCACGACGGTGATGCCGTGAGCGCTTGTCAGCGCGTCATACGATGTGGTGAGGTCGGACATGGTCTTGCTGCCGCCTATTACCAGGTTGGACATGGGACAGGAGATAAAGCTGGCGTTGGGCTCGATCAGAATGACGCTGATGGCGTGATTTGAAAACATTCGAATGTATTTGGCCGCCGCGGCGCCACCGTAGCCGCCGCCGATCACCACCACTTGGGCTCTGACCGGCAAGCTGGCCGAAGCCGCCCACAACGATTGCAGCGACAGTGCCTGCGCGCCGCTGATGGCGAGTCCCGCGTGCAGCCATTGTCTCCTTTGCATATTGATCCCTTAGCGCGCTTGCGCTGCGAAAAAGGTGGCAAGTGCGGCTATTTGCGCGTCGCTCAAGCCTTTGGCGATCTGGTGCATGACGGTTGCCAGACGGCGGCCTTCCTTGAAGGCCTGCATTTCCTGGATGATGTAACCATGCGGCAAACCGGCAATGGATGGTACGGCGGAATCGTTGACTGTGCGGCCTTCGCTACCGTGGCAGTTGGCGCACATGGCGGCGTTGGCACGCATGTGCAGATCGGCTGATGCCTTGTCCTGGCCATGTGCATGCCATCCCAGAAGAGTCAAGCACAGTGCCAGGCTGAACTGGCCGTAATGCGCAATAGCTCGATGCATGTTCATGATTCAACCCATCCTTTCCGTACCAACAGTCCCCATTGGAGCCAGTACAAGCCGCTCATTGATGATGGATGTTGTACTCTGGTCTTTGAGCGGCATCTTGACTGAAAAATCTACCTCCAAGCTGTGGCTCAGACCACTTGGGGGCGGACATACGGACCAACTCGCCAAAGGACCTTAGCATCTTCTTGATTTGGGATCCTCTAGGCCATACGAGGCCGATGGCGCGCTCCGGACGCGGTGACACGAAGGGCCGGAAAACCACAGTGCCAGCGTAGTGCGAAAAAATTTCGTGTTGGCCCACAAACTGTGGAATGACCGCAATGCCTTTTCCCACAGAGACCATACTGAGCAAGTTCGGTATGCTTGAAGCGATACGATCCTCGGGATATTTGATATTCGAGTCGCCACAGATAGCGAGCACTTGATCATGCAGGCAGTTCCTCTTTTCCAGCACTAGCAACTCGTCGCAATTCACATCTTTCACCGTAATCTCGTGGTTTTCCATCAACATGGAATGCGGTGACAGAGCCACAACGAAGGGCTCTTTGAAAAGTTCCATGACTTCGAAGTCGTGATTGTGTAGTGGCAATGGCAACGGTACCAACAGCGCGTCAAGCCGAAATTGCCGTAATTGTTCCAACAGGTGGTCTGTATAGTCTTCGAACGGACAGATACGTAGGCCGAGGAAACGAGCGCGGAACTCCGACAGCAGGTGCGGGAACAGGAATGGTGCAAGGGTCGGGACGCTGCCCAGTCGCACGATCCCGACTAACAAATCATTATGTTGTTTGGCCAACTGCTTTATCTCATTGGCGTTAGATATCGCTGCCTGCGCTTTCTTGAGGATTTGTTCGCCAAACAAGGTTAAGCGTACGGGCTGCTTGCCTCGTTCGAAAAGCTTCACGCCAAGAAAGCTTTCCAGCTTAATGATCTGCGTGCTCAGCGTGGACTGCCCGATGCAACAAAATTCTGCGGCACGAACGAAGCTACCCAACTCAGCCAGTGCCACCAGGTAGCGCAGATCTTGTAAGGTCATAAGACAAAGCCTTTTTTTAAAAGTTCTTAAGCTTATCAATTTAGAAACATTTTGGACTAAATCGATGGCGTAGGTACTAAGCATTACCCTTACCGGCATCCACCTACCGGTAGCAATCCCGTATTCGGGCCCCATCAGGGCACTAGAGGCTTGGAAATCGTCAACCGCAGTTTCTCTGGGCTGCCCGGCGTGATCGGACCGACGCTCACGCCGAAGTCCCCAGCCTGCGGCATGGCGTTACCCGTCTTGGAGATGCGCGCGCGCACCATCACCGACTTGACTTGGGAGAGTTTCATTTGGGGGTTCATGGCCAGGCTGTCGTCCAGCACAAAGTCATAGGGCAGCTTGTCCACTGTGGTGCGTATGATGGCAAGCGGCATGCGCGGACCTTCAGCGGCGCTGGCATAAATGAACACCGTGTCCTTGGGCGAGACGTGCGCTGTCAGTTCAGCTTCGAGTGCCACCCGACCGCTGAGCCGCTCGCTGCCGTCTGATGTCGGGGCGCTTCCGGCATCAGGCGGCGACATCGGTGGCAGGCCCAGGCCCTGACGCGCTGTATCGATTGCATCGGCTAAGCCAGGCCTGTCGGGGGAGCCCGCAGGGAGCAGTCTATACACTTTTTCCCAGTGCACCAATGCATCCTTGAAACGGTTTTCTGAAAAAGCAGCGCTTCCCGCCAGTAGCAAGGCGTTGCTATTTTGCGGGTCGGACTTGAGCACACTGTTGATGAGGGCCCAGGGCTCACCTTTGAAGCTGCCGTTATTGGTTTGCGCCAGAATTTCGGCGCGTTCAATCGTCACATCGCTATTACGCTCAAGCGCCAGCGCTTTTTTCAAGGCGGTATCTGCCTCTTCAGGGCGCCCCAACGCGCGCTGTATGTGCCCCAGCATGACCCATTCCTGGGCGTTTTTCGGTTCTTTTTCTAGGCGCTGCACCAGCTGCTCGGCCATGTCTTGCAGCTTTTGCGGTGTGATCTGCTCCTCTGCCTTGGCCTGTGCGGGGGCCAGCGCAATCGGCGTACCGATGTAGAAGTAAATGACGAAGGCCAACAAGGGAGTGGTCAGTGACAACAGACTGATCAGCAGTTTTGTGCGAGCGGGTGCGGCAACAGGGCTGGCGGCAGTTGCAGCCACCGGCGCATCCTCCCACAGGCGTTGGGTCAGTTCCTGTTGTGACAAATTGAAGTTGTGCCGATCCATGCTACCTTGGTTCAATTCCAGCTCTAGCTCCGCCATTTGCTCTCGATAGACAGTGACGTGAGACATCACATGTTCGCGTTCTAGCCCTTTCGCTCCGCACAGGACCGCACGCTGCACAGACCAGGCCAAGACCAGCACCACCGTCAGCGATAGCGCCAACGAAATCAGCATAAAAAGTTGCGCTTTATTCATTCAATTCTTGTGCGTTGCCGTTCCCTTTAGGTCATGCTGCGGCGTGGCCTGTCTCTGACTTAAGGTGTACGTGCGCAAGCGCAAATAGCGCCACAATCCCCAGACGGCGACCAGCAGCATGAGAAAGGGACCGAACCACAAAGGCCAGGTCAGGGGTTTGACTTGGGGCCGGTACAAGACGAAATCACCGTAACGCGCGACTAGATAGGTTTTTATTTCTGTATCAGTCTTATCTTCGCGTATCAGCTTACGTACTTCGTGTCGCAAATCTTCAGCCAATTCAGCGTGGGACGAGGCCAGCGATTCGTTCTGGCAGACCAGGCAGCGTAATTCATCGGCAATCACCACCAGCCTCTGCTCGACCTGTGGCTCATCGCCCACAGGCCGGGCATCGGCAGCCTGGACAGTCGACGCCAACAGCCAAAAGCACAAAAGCAGCCACTTCATGGGGCTTCCAGTGTGTGCATCAGAAGTTCTCTCTTCATGGCGTCAGGACGCGGAATACAGAGCATCACCAGCAGTTTGCAACGGAGCAGCGACCGTCCGTCGATAGCGGCGGTCCAGTGCGGCCAGCACACCGCCGAACACGATCAACAAGACACCCGCCCACAGCCAGGGTACAAAGGGTTTGTAATAGACACGCATGCTCCAGCTCAGCGTTTCGCCTGGCACCGGATCACCCAGCGAGACGTACAAATCGCGCAGAAAACCCGAGTCGATAGCCGCTTCCGTGATGGGCATCGCACTTGAGAAGTAGCGTCGCTTTTCAGGGTACAAAACTTCAATCACTTGCTCGTTTTTCGTGACCTCGACGTGTGCCTGCATGGCTGTGAAGTTCGCACCGTTCACGTCCACCATATTCACCAGACGGAAGGTATAGGGGGAAATGCTGAC
>Ga0114962_10001653_pt1 | contig 19111 bp, 24 predicted proteins | sample C_130820_MF_Meta_FD_87017 | JGI IMG/M metagenome (GOLD analysis project Ga0114962, IMG submission 87017) | Freshwater microbial communities from Lake Croche, Canada to study carbon cycling - C_130820_MF_MetaG | ecosystem: Environmental > Aquatic > Freshwater > Lake | place: Lake Croche, Canada... | reverse complement strand
TACCAAAGTTAAGAACTCCCCCGAACGGGGAGTTCTTAACTTTGGTATGAGCGGTTAAGGTCATAGGATATAAGTTAAGAACCCCCCATTTGGGGGTTCTTAACTTATGTTCATGACGTTACAGGAAAAGCACACGACGCTCAAGCAGTTTCTAGAGGACCGGTTCATGATAAAGCCTTTCTAATAACCTCCATGTTCTTCTCATACCACTGCGTCAAGTTCGGGGCCTTCGGCTCCTCAGGTGGCTTTAAAGTCGTCTTCGCATGAAGCCGCTTGTATATATCAGACTCCTCCGGGGTGAGGCCGGTAACAGGCGGAGGCGGCGGCGGTAGAGGGACAGGGTTCCCGAAGATGTAGAGATCACTGTGCTCATTAAAAAGATAGCCGACACTCAAGATAATCCCGATACTCATCCAGAGCGCCGTAAAGATGTTTCTCGTGGCGACGAAAATCACCACGAACAACATGGCCCGACGAATCCATGGATTCTGGAAGAATCGATCCTGCTCCGGCGTCAGACTCGTGGCGAGATGGCGACCACCCAGATTCAGTATGAGCATACTCAGGCCGATGAAGTAGGTGTTTGTATTTATCCCACTGATAGCGGCGTCTATTGGATTTAGGGGACCCACTATCGCTGCCGCTGGAGGCGGCACGAAGCTCATTCTGTTTGATAGAGGTATTTTACCGTGAGCGGTTAAGGTCATAGCATATAAGTTACCTCCGCACACGTTATCAAACCCATTTCTCTAGCGTCACCTCCATGTCCATCACGTAAAAGAAGATAGCAAAGGTCATCATCATTCCAACTGACTCTGACCACTGGGATCCTATAATCATGGTGATAAGGAGCACAAAGCGCCAAAGGGGAATCGTATAGAGCTTGACAAGGGCCTTCGGATACTGGTTCTCAAATGCCGCGCCCTCGAAGACATTCCATGCGAGAAGCGCCAATGTTATTATGATTTTGAGGGCCATATCCACGTTCATGGATCTATCTAACGTGTTATGCCAAAATAAGAACTCTTGCCGGCACTGGAAAATCACTTTCCAGTGCTGACACTATTTCCCTGATCCTGAATGGCCTTGGTTGAAACCTTGTCCTCTGAGATACCGATAGGATTCTCACCCATAACCTCTTCAACAAACCAACGCCGCTTCTGTATAACAAGCTTTATATCAGTATCATCCTCGAATCCCTCTATCCGGGGAGAGACCGCCACGATAAGAATGGAAAAGAGAGCGGCCATCAGCCCGTAGGTCCATGAATACATATCGGCAACCAGCAGGGTCACTAAGAAGAGAGTGAGACGGGCGATACTAGAGTTGGCATGTGAACGTATCCGTGCCGGTATCTGACGAACATAGGTGATTCCTAGGACAAGGGCCAGGCCAACATAGAGACTGATGGGTTTTGTATACTTTCTGACTATGTCTATGATATGTTCTTTTGCGCCACCCGACATTACTGGGGCCGACATTCTACTTAATCCATTTAATTTAAGCACTTACCAATACAGAGGGGGGATGGCTGAACTCTGTTCCCTGGAGAATGCCTTTCCAAATATAGGTTCCGGCGCCCCATTTGTGGGTGGGACGGATGGAATCCCTACAAAGGAGGAGAAAAGGGCCAATCGAAAACTAAAGAAATGCAGAAAGACCTTTCAGGATCCGGATAGACAGGCCCGTATGGATGAGGAGGTCGAGACTCCAAAGAGATCGGAATCGTTCGTGGACGTCAAGCCGAAGGCTCCCTGCTATCCGTCCTATTTTGGAAAGAGTGTCGATGATGAGGAGGGCTTCTCTTCCTATTCGGCGGCGGCGGGAGACGATCCGAACTATCGGCTTGATCCGGATGTGAGCTCTACATTCGATGCGCGGGGAGTGCATAAGGCAATGGGAGTGAATCTCCCGGATCCGAATCTCTCCGACCGCTGGAAGCCGCTCACCGAATCGAATGCCACGACGGCCTTTGGAGATCTTCCGACAGTCGGGTCGGCGAGACCGGGATGGGCCTCTGTTGATAAGCTTGAGGAACCGGAACACGTGAAGACCGGACCTATACATGACGATGGATGGGTCTCGAAGGGTGACAAGGATGCTCTTTTGCAGAAGATGAATATGCTCGTGGGCCGTCTCGATGAGATTGAGAAGCGGCGTCTTCAGAATACGCAGACGGAGCTACTGCTGTTTGTTGGAACAGGTGTGCTTCTTCTTTTTACGCTCGATATCCTGCGGCGTTGATGCAGTCTTACCGTGATATACCAAAGTTAAGAAGCTCAGGGGGTTCTTAACTTATGTTCATGACATTACAGATAAAAACCTCCTAAAAGGGTGTTTTTATCTTTAGTTTTCGATACTTAGTATGATCCGCCCGCAGCCGCCGCAGAATCAAGCGCCTTCTCTACAGCCTTACGAGTGTCACCAATGGCCTTCAGTTCTCTAAAGGAGTTTTTACCAGCTGATACCTTCATATGACCTTCATATCCGCTCGTAGTCTTTTTCACTTCCATCTCATTTATATCTGCAGGCGGCTCTACGCTTACACCGGGTATGGAGATAGTCTGCCCATTCGAGGAGCTCTCTTTAAAGGTTGATCCATCGGGATTTATGGGCTTACCATTCTTATACAGCTTGCCATCCTTGTAGTAGGATCCTGGGGGGTTTGGTGGACCAGCTGGTTTTCCTAGAACTTGTCCATCGGGGCCTACGAGATCGCCGTTCTGGTTGATATATGATCCTTTCTCAAATCCAGCAGGCGCCGGCTTGCCGATGATGTTTCCATTGGCGTCGACGAGATTTCCTTTGTCATCTACGCGAGATCCTGGAGGACCAGTCGTTTTATCGGAGTTAGAGTCGGAGTCGGAGTTGGAGCCTTTCCCCTTACCCTTGCCCTTGCCAGAGCCATCTCCATCTCCATCTCCGGACCCATCTCCATCTCCATCTCCGGACCCGTCTCCATCTCCCTTGTTCTTGCCACTGCCATTTCCAGAATCAGAACCATTCGAGCCTTGGCCGAATCCAAAGGGCCCTCCATCAGAGGAACCCTGTGACCCGGCCAAGGCCGCCAGACCACTTGTATTTAAACTTAGAGAGCCTAGACCTCCTGGACCTCCTTGTTGTCCCTTCTTTTTGCCCTTGGTTTTCTTACCCTTGTTCCCCTTCTTGCCCTTGGTCCCCTTCTTGCCCTTGGTCCCCTTCTTGCCCTTGGTCCCCTTCTTGCCCTTGGTCCCCTTCTTACCCTTGGTCCCCTTCTTGCCCTTGGTCCCCTTCTTGCCCTTGGTCCCCTTCTTGCCCTTGGCCCCCTTCTTGCCCTTGGTCCCCTTCTTGCTCGCCTTTTTTGGAGCCTTTTTAGACTTGGGCTTTGTAGCCTTCTTAGTCTTGGGCTTTGTAGCCTTCTTTGGAGCCTTCTTAGTCTTGGACTTTGAAGCCTTTCTAGGCTTAGCCTTTCGCGACCCTTTCCCGCCAACCATTTCCATGACTCTTATTTTATAAGCCGCTTTTAAATTCCCAGGTGTCACTATATCTTTCATTAAATCTACGGAGTGCATCCTTCAGTAGAAGATCCCGCTCTTCATCTGTGCCAGATCCAGCAAACTTAATCTGCTTCACCATACTGATTCGCGGGTTCTTCACATCCGTCACGATAACTGTCTTGAACAGATAGCCCTGCTTATCTCCCGCGCCAGCCGAAATGGGTGCGCTCAAATCCGAATCATCGCCGTCGATTATATCAAGTTCACTGGATATACCGACCGGGCCGTAGATATTGTTATACGAATCGTCCGTGCTCGACGCAACGCCCTCCTTAAACGCATTCGGATGCAAAATAAGCGCCTCCTGCACCTTGTTCACAAGACGCCGATTTTCCTTGCACTGCGCCTTTGTCAGTAAGATTTCTTCCGTAAAGCACTTGCTTATAACGGTGTCATAGAGGAAATCCGCAACCGCCTTCGCCTGGCTGGCAGTGTCGGGGTATATGATCCGCAAAATCTGCGGGCTCATATTGATAGCGTAAAGATACTTGGCCTCGCCCTCGTTGAAGTTCCCATTTATCCAATCCTTGTATACTGGACCTTTACGATCCGAATCCTTGCCGGGATGACGCAGGGTATAAACGACTCCGAGATCGACGTCGAAGGGCTCGCCGACTGCGATAAAATCATCAGGGACAATGTTAAACTTATTCGGATTCTTAATCTGCGGCATGCAAGATGGCCGGTAGGGCTTCATCGGCTCCAATCGGAATATCATTAACATGTTATTACCATCTATTGGGCCAAGAACCTGATTCATAGAAAGATCATCAAGAGACGCGGTTGCGTAAAGCTCGCTGCAGGTGTCGCCCATTAGCTTATGCGGGGGCTTGAGACTCGCCTCTTCTCCACTCACGAAACTAATGTATTTGTCCTTGGCTCCACTGGCCGCATCAACATCCAGCGGTTCAGGAACGGACAAGAACTTTAGACCAGACTTCGTATCCTCGTATTTGAGTTTAACAGAGGCCGGTTCAAAGGTAAAGGGTGGTCCAAGAACTGTCTCGCCCGGCGGATCAGGCTTCGTAAGAATATAGATGCGACCCTTGTTCACAGAGCGAATCTGTAGAAAAAACACAAAGAGAATTTCATTGACGGTGTTCGAGGCACCGTAAAAGGGGTGCGAAAAGAGGATAACTGTGTTCGGATTTACGTAGATTTTCGCCTGATCGAGAGCATCCTTTTTCATAAATCCATATGTGTTAAGGAGACTGAGGAGCTTATCAAATCCTTCCAGCTTACCTCGCAAGGGGGGGACGACTACGATATTCTTGGTGGTGACAGGAAGAGTGGACGACTGTCCAGAAGCATCCGCGTAATATTCATTGATTATGGGTCCAAAAGGGGACTCATTTATAACTCTATCCTTTTCATCCGGGCCAGCACTCAATGCGCTATAGACGGTCTCTACGACATTCTTTAGAGTAGATACTGTCGTTTTCTCGAGGGCAGCATCGTCCTTGTATTCGAATTTATAGTATTCGATGCGGGAATCGTCCTTATCCGAAATAATGACGGGTGCTTGGGGCTCCGTAGTCGTTTGAGAGGCCACCTCCGCCTCGAGGGCTTTCAGAACATCTGCTCCGCCTATATGAGGAATGCCGCTTAAGAGACTAAATGACTGATCGACGATTCCTCCACCGCCCATTACGGCGGTTATAGGGGTATTTCCTCCTGTGAGCAGACTTTCACCACTGTAGCCGGGTGGGGCGCTCATCTATGATGTCCTGATTTAATCATCCAAACTAATCCCACTTAAGACCCTCAACCCTATATCAGCAGCAATGGACGACCTACCCGTGCCTATAGAGCCCGATCCGCAAACTCGCCGCAAGAAGATCCACTGCAAGCAGGAGCTTATTGTGGCCTCCCTGCAGCGTTTCTACTCAGCCCATCCGGACAAGCAGGAAATCATCGGCCTCCTCGACGGGACGTCCGATATCTCTCTTCGCCTGATCGACTGGTTCGTCACGAACTATGCCAAGCAGAACAACATCTCCTACATTCTGAACGGCCAGGAGTTCCTCGTCTACACGAACTACAAGTCGCAGCTGAAGGCCTACAGCAAGAAACTGTTCGATCCCTTTTGCCGTCGGGAGCGTATCATGTTCCAGATCACGGATTCACCGCCTTTTATGACTACCGTCGGGAAGTTGAACTTCTTTCGGTGGGCACTGGAGAAGGGGGTGCTGAACTATATTACGCTCAACTCGGGCAAGATCGAGGCGGCCATGAATGTGAATGCAAAGAACCAGCAGAAGGCGCGGAAGGATGTGCCTCGGGCCAATACCCGTAAGCGGCTCACACAGCCTCCGGCCAATGCGAAGCTCATGCAGAAGCATGAATATTCTGTTGAGGTCCGTTTTGACTAAACTGGCGATAATCCACTTCGATCGAGTCAATCTTCGGCCGCATGACTTCATAGGCCAGCATGGGCGCATTCATGTCGGATCCCTCCGGCATCCAGCGACTGGTGAGGCCGCGCTCTAAAAGCCGCTTCGACTCCTGGATACCGCGATCGGCCTCCTTATCCTCATACACAACCGAGCGGACTTCGCGCACCATATTGCGCGGATCCCGAGTCGGATCATAGCGATCGAAGAACGGATTCTGGGCGAGCGAGGGGCCATTTGCGATGAAGGGCTGCGACTGGCGGAAGTCGCGCTTATCGTTGCGGCTGCTTAGAGGCGCCATGTCGTAGTAGTTCGGCTTCTCTGTCGATCCGTCGCTGGGATTACCCTGTAGGATGGGGGTATCCGACTGCCATTGCTCAAACTGCCGGGCGTTGACGGTGTCGTGCGTCGCCGTTTCCTTGCGAACACGGAGCTGCATCTTTGGTGGTGGAATGCGAACCGGACCCGCATATTGCATGGGATTGAACATGGCCTCTACCGTGATATACCAAAAATAAGAACTACCCCGAACGGTGAGTTCTTATTTTTGGTATCAACGTGAAGTGCCAACCTTAAGTCCGCTTAAGCGCCCCGCAGTATATTCATCTAAGGTAAATGTTCATCGTCCCATATCTGATAAAGCAGCGTCTAGGTATGCGCCAGGTGTGGCTTTTCTTAGAGCGGAATGGGAATCACCTTATTGAGATCGGAGGACTCGAGGAAGCCGTTGACTTTGCCGAAGAGAATGGCCTCAAAGGAAGTCCTGTAAAATCCGGCGATCTCATTCTTCTTCCCGTGACCAAAGAGGGACTCGACAACTTCTATTGCTGGGCGGAGGTCGCGCCCGGAACTATTCCCGCCAAGGAACTCTGGCGACCCTTTATCTGGACGAGCGGAAACGAGGGTGTGAATCAGCTGCTGGGTGCTGTGCAGCTGGGTCCGAACCACACGGCCCTAAGTGTTCTCAAAGCCATCTTAAGCCAGGACACTAATATACTATAGAATGCACTCGAGTCGTAACAAGACAGTTCGTCGTTCGCATGATATAAGTGGACTCGCCATCGATTTCGGTGTCAACGAGTCTCTCCAACGCCTTATTGAGAATGAGGCAGATAGCGCCTACAAGAAGCCCTGGCATCGTCTAGAGCGCGGCCTTCGTCTCAATCGTCTCCGTGTCTTTACCGATGAGATGACGGCTAGCCGCAGCTTGAAGCAGGTCGAGTCGGCGGCGCTTCTCGCCCTTTTGACAAAGGCTCTTGATAAGAAGCTCCTGAACTCGAAGACAACCGTGGAATATGACATGGAGACTGAGAAGATCAAGGAGATTCGGAGTCTGGTCATGCATCCGAATGCGGATGGCCTTATCCTTTTTCAGCTTCAGGAGAAGAGGAATGCCGTCACATTTAGAAAGCGGTCAGGACCTCCGGTGGACACCCCAAAGGAGGTCTAAGCATGAGGCGCAATATAAAGGTAAGAAGGTGCCCAAGCCAGGCAAAGTTGAATCGGGGCCCCGGTCCCCTACCCTCAATCCCATGATGTTCAAGCCGGTCGTAGACTACTTGCGCTCGACAGATACTGTGAATCCTGCCTCCGCGCATCCGAGCCGTCTCTCTCTGTGGCAGGATCAGGCGGAGGCGGAGATTGATGAGATTATGTTGGACGGAGAGGGGGCGGCTCGGGCATCGGCCGCGGCGGCCAAAGAGATTGGACTCAGTATTTTGGAAAAGTTCTTGGCGATAGCCACGGCGGCCGGCTGGTCCGATCAGCCACCTGCTCTACGGATTGCCGCGGCAGAGGAGGTGCTCGCCCGACCGCAGGTTCCCCAGCGCACGGCGGAGTGGTATGCGCAGGGAAAGTCTGTTCTCACAGCCTCGGAGTTCGCGACTCTCTATCGGACGCCTCGGGCCGTGGGCCAGATGATCATGAGCAAGGTGCCGCCTTTCGCGACTGTCTCCTCAAATCGGCTGGCCTGCATGACCTGCGAGATGGGTCCCTTTGACTGGGGCGTGCGCTTCGAGCCGGTTGTGAAGCAGATTCTCGCGAAGCGCTGGGGCGTCGTCATCGCGGAGGCGGGTCGGATCATGCATCCGACGGACACCCGTCTGGCCGCCAGCCCGGACGGGATCATCATGGAGGCGACTGATCCGCGCCGTATTGGCCGCCTACTGGAGATCAAGTGTCCCATCAGTCGCCAGATTGGCGAGGGCATCCCCTTCGACTACTGGTGCCAGATGCAGGTCCAGATGGAGGTAACGGGGATTGAGGAGTGTGAGTATGTGGAAGTGAAGATTGATTCGGCAATGGATCTTTCGGGAGAGCCAGACGGCTATATCTGGCTTCTGCAGAACAGCGATACCTGCGAGATGCGCTATGTCTACACGGTCCAGGAGCGCGCGGAGGCTGGCGACTGGCACGAGCTGGAGATGATTCCTTGGCGCTTAGGCGGATTTTATTCGGAGTTGTGTGTGCGTGATCGGGCATGGTTTGCCTCGACGGAGGAGATGCGGGCCGAGTTTTGGGCCAGCGTCGAAAAGGCGCGCGAGGGATCCTTTGAGGTTCCTCTTGGCAAATCAAAGAAGTTGGTGACGGTGGTTAAGGAGTGCCAGATTGTTGACTAAGGTCCCATGCAGTTCCCGTGCCCGGAGACCACGTTTAGCGGCGCCTATGAGGGCTAGTCGCCGTCTCCAGAAGCGTTGAAAGAGGACAAAGTAGCGGGTCATATCAATGGTCTCGCAGCCATCGTAGTTCCAGGTTATTTTATCGATTTGAAAGAATGTTATTCCGTCAAATCGAATGAATAGGGGAGAGACCCCTTGCGAATATATGGCAAGAGATCCCTTTTTAACAGTAAGCGTATAAAGAGTATTCATGCGCGGCTGACATAAGTTGAGAAGATCTTCTCTGCGGCTCTGCGCGCTTCTTCGGGAGTCATGGCGCATAGGGCCGCGGCCTTCTTGGCAAGAGGCTTGAGCGCGGCCTGCAAGCGGGTCTTCATGGCCCGCGTTACACGCTGCCCTCCGACCTTCGAACCGACTCGCATCTTCTTTACGGCACGTGTCGCGGCGGAGATAACACGCTTCTGGCACTTGCGGGTCGAACCGTTCATTCTATAGAGGGGTGTGATTTAGAGTTTCAGCGGTTCCGCCTTGTAAATCGCCAGATTCAGCTCCTCCGTCCATCCCGTGCACGAATCCGGATCAGCGTGCCGGTAGTTATTCGTGAGCTGGCGGTAGTTCCCGGTCTTCTCTAGACGCGTGGCGAAATCGGCCTCATGGCATCGCTGGGCCGAGAGAACCGGTGGCGTATCCGTCGTAGGCAGAGGAAGCAGGGCATAGGGCTTTCTCGGATCCGCGAGCCCCGCATCCTGCAGATTCGTCGTAACAACGCCGTCGGGAACCTGGACCTGGAAGGGCTCCTTCACCTCGAGCCGCGGCCTGAGGATAGGATTCGACCCATAAAAGTCTCTGGACTGCGTATAAAGCGCTAGACAAAGTGAGAAAATCAGCCAACCTCCTATGAAGGTTGATATTATGGGCAATAGATTACGCATCCCTCTAAACTAGGTGGATTTTAATCGCCCCCAGGAGTTGCGTAGTTGGCCGTCCACATCCGAGCCATTTCATTATAGGCTGCCCGGTCCTCCTTGTAGATCTTTGCGATTTCGGGAACAAAGGGGTCGTCCGGATTCGGATCCGTGAGAAGGGAGCAGATAGAGAGCAACACCTTTCCGATCGTCAGGGCCGGCGACCATTCACCCTTTAGGATATCGAGACAGATACTGCCAGATGCATTGATATTGGGGTGGTAGATCCGTGTATTGAAGTGGATGTGGGGTGCGCGAAACGGATACTCTACCGGGAACTGGATAGTGAGATAGAAGACTCCGCCCTCGTATGGGCTGTCCTTGGGTCCGAAGATACAGGCCTTCCAGATGAAAATATCGTTCCCTTCTGGTCCGGCACTAACATCTGCAGGAGGATCGCGCTGAAGGTCTTTGAGTTCTTTTTCTATTCGGCGGGCCATCGTCTCATATGTGGCCTCAAAAAATAACCATATTATTAGAACATGGATCCTCTTGTCCTTCTTGCCGAGTTTCTTGGAACACTCTTTCTTACGCTCAGTGCATTTGCCTCCGGCGGCCTCTGGTGGGCCGTTGGAGGTGCCCTCGCCATCATTGTCCTTCTCATCGGCAAGCTCTCGGGCGCACACGTGAACCCGGCCATCTCGACGGCCGTCTACTTCAAGGGCGGCCTCTCGGCCCAGGAGCTCCTCTCCTACATCGTCTCGCAGGTGGCCGGCGGCGTCTCGGCCCTCTATATATTCCGCATCTTTGCCTAAAGGATTCGACTCAAATAATGCCAGATGCGCCCATCAGCTATTGCAACGCTCGCCACGGGCCCTGTAAAAGCCGATCTACAACTTTTTCTTTACAGCCTGGGGCTGTGGAACACGCCTACTGTCTACCTTATCTGTGACAAGGAGATCGCCGATGCCGTCCCGACAATGGGATACGCTGGAAAGATTCACGTGAACCAGGGCCTTGACCGCTACAAGGGCTTTACTCGTAAACAGATGGAAATGACACCAGATGGTGGCGCGAACCTCTGGGTCAACTTCATGCTAGAGAAGACGAGGCTGCTTGATTGGGCTCTTGAGACGGCGCCCGATGTTCTCTTTTGCGATGCCGACCTCTGCTTCATGGGACCTCTTTTTGAGATTCCGGAGGATGCCAAGCTGGCCGTGAGTCGTCATGAGATTCGGCCGCAGGATGAGGCGCGTTTCGGAGCCTTTAATGGTGGCATGATCTGGGTGACATCGAAGGACCAGGTGGCCCTTTGGAGATCGGCAACGGCCACCTCGCGCTTTTTTGAGCAGGCCTCGATTGAGGATCTGGTGGCAGCGGATCCCACGTCATACATGATTCCGCGCACCGAAAACTATGGCTGGTGGCGCCTCTTTCAGGGCGTGAAGTCGCCCCAGGAACTGGCATCAGAGTGGAGCGTCAGCACCTGCATAAAGGTGTCTGGTCAGCCTCTTGGATCTGTCCATACTCATTTTGGAGAGGTCCGAGACGCGGCGACTGTGGAGTTCAATAAGTGGGTTCTTTCCATGCTGGCCCTCGATAAGCGGCCGAAGGCGAGGGAGTTGCTGACCTTTATTCGGATGATGTTTTAGCGGGTCACGGTAACGTCATGAACATAAGCTCAAGACCTTTAACGACGATGATGATGATTAACACCATATTCGTCATAAATCTCTCCGATCTTTCTCTGAGCGTTGGCGATTGTCTTTTTGTATTCGCCAACGTAGCTATTGCCTAGCATTCCTGGATTGTTCCCTTGTCCCTTGATACCCTGATTCGCTATACGTATCCTTTCCTGCAGAGTTCGAAGATTACCCATATGCGCCATACGTCTAACCCGTTCATTCTGATTCGCCCACCGCGCAGCACGGTTCGCTGCTTCTTGCGCATAATACTGCTTCTGACGCTCCTTGAGCTGACGAGCCTCCTCTGCCTCCTTTTCAGCCTTCTTCTTCTCTTCACGTGCGATGATATGGGCGGGGATAGGCGAGGCCGCTCTCACTCGATGCTTTGGCGTGTTGTTTTTGTTTGTGTTTTTTGTGTTATTCTTACGCTTTCGTGTGCTACATAGAGATCCAACGCACCGAAGTGCATTTCGAATCGACGGCATTCTATTCACAGCCTATAAAATTTAAATAGAGTTTCCATACCTCCAAAGGTATGCAGACTCTCTTTCCAGGTCTCGGAAAACCTAAGCAGGAGGCCTTTCCAGACTTTAAAGAAGATGAAGAGGTGGTCGAAGAGGCCGGCTGTCCAGCCTGTGCCAATCGCGACGACTGGATGTTCGACGACTTTAGTGTCTGCACGGGCTGCGGCAACGTGATGGAGCGGCCTCTAGATAGCGGCGCCGAGTATCGCTACTTTGGTCTAGAGGATCGCGGCGGCTCCGATCCCTGTCGGGTTGGCGCCCCCATCGACGGCCGTTTCCCTGGCTCCTCGCTCGGCACGATTATTCTGAGCCACGCCCAGGGCGGCACGACCTCTGCCCGGATCGCCATGGCCCGTGTGCGCCGCTACCACACCTGGAACCTCCTGCCCTACAAGGAACGCAGTCTTCTCCAGGTCTTTGAACAGATTGCCCTGACGGCGACGAACCACGGTTTCGATGTCCGCACCATGGATCTGGCCAAGGACATGTATGTGAAGCTGGTGGAGCACTGTGATCGGCGGGGCATGTCCCGAACCTCCGTCGTGGCCAGCTGCACCTATTCGGCTCTGAAGCAGGGGGGGCAGCCGCGCAAGCCGAAGGAGATCGCCGAGATGTTCCATCTGAGCACGGCCCAGTTCACCAAGTCGCTGAAATACTTCCAGGAGATTCTCTGTATGGCGAACCAGCGCGGCCTTCTTCAGGGAGGAACCATGGCACCGGCGGCGCAGCCCTCGACCCGGGCCTCCAACTACATCGCCCATCCCCTCAGCCACCTACCCATTCCACGGGCCTCGACGGCCGATATCCGACAGCGGTGTGTGGCTCTGGCCAACGAGATCGAGGACAAGGAACTCTGTCCGGAGAACATGCCCCCCTCGATTGCCGCCGGCATTATCGCCTTTGTCCTGTCGAAGGAACATCCCGATATTACGCAGAGCACGATTGCCAATGTCTGTGGAGTCAGCGAGGGAACCCTGCAGAAGTGTCTGAAGAAGATTGAGGCCGTGTGCGGGCACTAAGTTTCGCGGGCACTAAGTTTCGCGGGCACTAAGTTTCGCACATACCTTTAGTATGGGGGCCGCGGCTTCAAGTCAAATAGACCCCGAACTAGATACCATAACAATCCTAAATTTCATTCTACAAGACATGTTTAATCATGCAAATCTTATTGACATGTATTCCGTGGCCGATCCAGAACGCTGCAAGCAGTATATAGTAGTGGCCTCTACGGCGCTCGACTCCATTTTTTCCAAGGTGAAGATCAATCCGGTGTTAGAGGACGGCACTCTCTATTTCCAGAGCGTGCCTGGCCTTATAGAGTCGATGAATCCAGAGGATAGGGCGAAGCGCCAGGCCAGTTGCAATATGCTCGCCTTCTACTTCATCCGCATCTTCCAGATTTTCGGCGCGATCACTCTGAGTGTAAAGGATGCCACAATCCCCTCGGTGGATCCCGTGATGAACGTCCCCAGAAATATCAAAAAGGGATACACACCCCTTGTCAGCCGCCCCCTCAGAGGATTTCCGAATGTCGCCAAGCCCAAATCCTTTTGGACTGGACAAAGTGGAGGAGAGCTGACGCAGCGCTCCAGCGGCACCTATTTCATCAACAACTCCTCTGGAGAAGAGGACTACCGTATTTTGAACAACTACTTGAATAATCCGAACTCATCCTCGTCGACGGCCCCCATGTATTTCAACTCCAATATGTATATCCCGCAGGAAAGCCTCTACGACGGCGTGCCCGATGCGAGAATCCTGAAGGGGGCTCCGAATCCCATTGTCATTTACCGATATACGGGTTCGGACAAGACCTATCAGCTTATCGCACGGCTCAGAATCACCACCGACGGGACCACCTACAATATCTCCTTGACCGATATAAAAGTCGATGGACAGCCGTCCAAGGTGTCTCATAAAGAAGATTCGCTCTCTTCCGACTATTCCGGAGATCGTAACCCCTTGAACGACAAGCGGAAGAATCTGCCCGATGCCCTGGCGGATATGTTCAAGTCCATTATCGGCGCCGAGCTCGGCTTCTCCACGATCGAGTTCCTCAGTGAACGTAAATACATCAATATAACTGATTCACAGGCGACGATAAAGGGCACCAGCGTAAGTATTCGCAATCCCCGAAGTGTTCCTCGTTCGGCTCCCGTCCCCATCATCTATTCGGGAACGACGAAGGTCGAAGGGCGCTCGAGAGATATTAGTATAACGGCGGCTCTCCGACTCACGAATGAGGGTGACAAGTATATCATGTATATCGATTTCAGCAAGTCCGTCTCCAGACCAGACATTGGTGATCTTCCAAATAAGGGGCCCATTGTCTTTAGAGGTCGGGGCGAGCCGGCCACGGATAAGGGCACTAGGGTGCCAGACTACATCCAAAAGGTCTTTGAGGATATTGTAAAAGGGGATGGAAGGACATATTCCGGAAAGGCGCTGAAGGGTCCGCCATCTTCAGATAGAATACCGGCTCATCTGCGAATCGATGGACTCTGGAAGGCTCTGGCAAAGGCGCCTCCGGCCAAGACCCTTTGCATCGGTCGCGCCATGCAGCTCCTCAACGTGAATGCCATAAAGGGGGTGCTCTCGCCGACGGATTTTAGTAATGTCTGCAACATGTCCTTTCCTCTTGCTCGGAATGGATCCGTGCCGTCCAATGGTGGCCGGATTGTCGATGTCCCTTCGATCAGTGCCCTGGCGAGCCTCTACAAGGACATTAATGGCCGCGCCGTCGAGGATTACGCCCCCTTTAAGGAAGCGCTCAATCAGGTATATGAGACGGCGGATGAGGTGGACGCAATCAAGTTTAAGACAGACTGTGAGACGAGCGGAGTGAGCACTGTGCCCATTGAAACGAAGTCGCAGATTCGGTCGATTGTCCAGGGAATGATCCGGCAGCAGAAGACATTTTCCAGAAATGCGCTGCAGGTGATTTTCATGCTCTTTGAAGAATCCTACGTGCGCAAGGGCATCTTTATGTTTAATCGGAATGTGGCCATCAAGGGGATGCCCGAAATCGAGCGGATTGCGGGCATTGCGCGGAAGCTTCTCGCGAAGCAGCTGGTGAGCTGCGAACTCGATTATAAGAAGGGCGTAGAGCTTCTCAAAGGAGCTCGCGTAACGCCTGTGGCCACGCCCGAGGTTGAGGTCAAGGAAGAGGAAGAAGATATTTAACGTGGTTTGCCCTGTTTTGCCAAAATTGCCCCCCCCGACACGGCCTAAACCCCAAGCATGAACCCTCGCTGCTCCTTTCAGGGGTGTTTCGCAAAGCTAGATCTCATCTCGCAGTCACTTATCTGTAAGTGCGAGAAGACCTTTTGTAGCCTGCATCGTCAGGCGGAGACGCATAAATGCAGCCATGATTATAAGGCGGAGGGTGAGAAGAATCTCATGAAGCACATGAGCACTCCCTTGATCGCAAAGAAGGTCGATGTTATCTAAGTCCGACTCTCATACTCGCCCAGATACATCTTAAGAATGGTCGGAGACCAGCGGCCCATCATACCCATTTCCGGACTATACCAGGCAATGGCGTCTTTTTCACGTTTATCGGCTCGTAGCCGCATGAACTTCTCTGGATTGGCCTGAATCCAGTCAAACTCCTTGAAGGCCTTTTCTATCTGCATAGGATGCGTATAGCCACTAAAGATGTGATACTGGAAATAAGTGTTCGGCTTGAAATCCGGCTCTATGGCCTGTAGCACGAGACCGGTGTGCGTCAGCTCGCGCACATAGGTGATCTTGGCCTCCTCTTCAACTTCTCGGCGGATATTCTCTTTGAGGAGCTGCATAATGGAGCGCGAATCCGCGTCCTTGCCTTCCATCTGCCCCTTTGGAGGTTCCCAGGTTGCCTTGTTCGGGTCGCCGCCGGTGCGCTTCACGACGAGAAAGCGCTCCGGATTGAAGGGCTTATAGAGTTCGTGGATGAAGCAGGCGGCGCGAAGATATACGCGCCACCCCTCCGTGGGATGCTCGACGTAGAAATACTTCTTCTGGGGTGCGTAGGGTAGACGTTCGGATCCTCGGATAAGACCAGACTGGAAGACATCAAATATCTGAGCCATGGCTCTACAAGGTATGTGGGGTAAGGTTTAGACTGGATATTCATCTCTTTTTCCGGCAAGTCTTTCCACGCTTTGAAGCCGAGCAGCCACTTCTATAACGGCGAAGCTCCTTGCAGAGGGTGGCGTAGGAAGTCCGATTGAGTAGCTCGAGCCGTGTCTCCATCTGGCATCGAATGGCCCAGAGGGACTTGAGCGATTCTTGACGAGTCGACCAGCCGGGACTACAGGCCGCCGCTACGGTCCGCCATTCCTGAAAGGGGAGGACCTTCGGTAGCAGTTCCCAGAAACGCTCATAGAAGGGGAGGCGCTCCTCTGGGGTCATAACATTCCAGCGATTCCGTTCTAGAGGATCCTCGCTATCCGTTTCACCGATGGGTTCCGAGCTGCGGCCGGCCACGGACATGGGATGCGACTCGGCGACTGAAAAGAGGAACTCCCAGCCCTCGAAGGTGGTGCGCGTGCACGGAGCGGCGAGACGGGCCTCGTAGACCTCCTTTACGGCCTTGAAGGGGGGATTGGGGCCAGTCGGGAGGCGCTGGCCTCTGAGCTTGTTATTGACGTCGTTGTGGATTCTCCAGAGCCAGTTTCCGAAGTCTGTATCAGCTTTGGCGGGATCGGCCTGGATGTATTCGGAGAGGCTTCGGCGACAGTATTTACAGGGAAGGATGTATGGTAGGGTATTGAAAAAGGCGCATAGATCTTTTTGATTTAGGGTGGGTGCGGCGAAACTTATAAGGTGGAGTAGTCTCCACCCCGACGGGCCCCAGTATCGGGTGTCCATCTTCTTAGTTTAATGTGATATAAAACGTAGATTCTGTGAGATTCTTCGTTTTATAAGCTAATAAAAGGCTGTAAGCCGGATCCAGTGTCATACTTAACCGGATCCGGTGCCGGATCCAGTGTCATTAACCGGATCAGAATCCGAATCCAAGAGGAGCAAGAAAGGGACGAACCGGAGAAGAGTCCTTCTCAACCGCCTTGCACTTGACCTCCGTCTCAGGGCAGGTCTGACGAGGGCAGGGTGCCGCCGCCGGGCACACCGTGGGCGGCGGGCACTTGACCTCGGGGCAGCGAGGGCGAGGGCAGGGCGGGCACTCGCCGCACTTTGAGCTGTCCGCACTGGTGTCGATGATGATCGGCTGCTGGGCGGGGATACTGCTCTTAAGAACATACTTCGAGAGATCCGGGACAGGCGGGCACTCCGTCTTTAGCATATACTTGCTCATATCATCCTGGAATCCCTCACTCACTCGGGTAAGGAGATAGACCACTATACAGCCGGCTACGAAGGCCAGAACTAACTGTGTGTTATGACGCATCCTTCTACACTAACATGGTGATTTTTACTGTCTTACTTCCAGCCAGCCCAGGCAATAGGGGGGCAGCCACAGGATTCACGAACCCCAGGATCACTGTGAGTCAGAAGGCGGTTGCAAACGAGTTTCACGTTTCCGCGCCAGGAATATCCGTCGCTTACGGAGTTCTGGTCCTTGATACAGCCGAAATCGGAGGGATCCATGCCTCTGGCAGTAATCTGGTCACAGATTTGCTGGGCGCGGGCCTTCCAGTCGAATGATGGGCCTGCGGCATCCCCAGGCTTCGCGGCAGGCTTCACGGCAGGCTTCACGGCAGGCTTCGCGGCACCAGGAAGAGTCACCCCCATATCCTGAACTACCGAGTTGAAATGACCAGGGTGCTCTGAAGACTCCGGGGCATCGTCCGGACACGAATCGCCTAGACTATCACTAAACACATTCGCTATCAAATCATTCATGGCCATCTCCTGCTCCCCGTCACCGGTATATTTGACATTAATGCTCATCGAGACATTCTTTAAGATGTGTGCCGCATACTTATCGAACATGAACTGGGCCGCCTTCGCGCCCTCCGCATCACCTCCAGCATATTTCTCAAAGAGACTCTGCACAATAGGATTCACGCCCGCCTCCTTTACCAGCTGCGGCACGGGGCTATTGAGATTCGACATCAGCGGAAGGAATGTATCTATATCAGATTTCGTGAGCTGAACCTCCTCAATCTTCTTATTACCCTTCTTGACCTCACTGATATTATCATCGACCGTAGACTTGATCGACGTAAGAGTCTTTACACGCCCCTGCGTAAGAGCATCCGTCGTCCCTGAGGCCTGGAGGCGGACAATCTCAACCCCTATTTTGGTGCTGAGGCTATTCAGATCCTCCATCGTAACCGGGCCCTTTGCATCTTCGAACCCCTCCGTAAAGCCTCCGAACCAGGACTTGCAGCCGCAGTCAAAGCCCTCAACGGTGTTGGCGGATAGGCGCCACTTCTTTTGGAGATAGGCGAGATTGGCCTGCATTCCAAAGAGGTCTTCTTCGGTCACACTGCTCTCGAGGCCAGGATTGCGCTTGAGAACAGCGAGCTCATCCTCGAGGCGGCGGGCGTCGGCGCGAGCCGTATTGAGAGGAAGCTGGACAGCCGGGTCACTCTCCGTCATCTTCGGGGCCTCGTTTTTGAGGAAGCCCTGGATGGTTACATATATATTGTTGATGGCCTCGTTTGCGGCCTTCTTTAGAGCTGGATCCGAATATGGCTGGCTGTTCACGGAGGCTGACTGGCCCGGAGGAGGTGCTAGGAGAGAGGTCGAAGGCGGTGCGAAGGGCGAGGGGTCTTCTATCTTGGGTGGCGGGGGCCCGGCCTTGGGGATAACTAGTTCTGCCTGGAAGCCGTCCAAACTATTATTTACGAGGTATATCGTGAAGCCAATCGCTAAGATTAGCAAAAGGAATAGGATTCCCTCCATCTAATCGGTTGTTCCAAATTTAATAGGGTCTTATCACAACCTATTATATTTGGTATGAGCGGTAACCTCATAACGTTTCACATCAACCAGGCATTCTGAACCTGGCGGTTCATTGCTGTCTGGCCTAGACGGAACTCAAGTGATTGGGCATTCGCCGGGCTCGAGTTGTAGGGGTTTCCTTGGAAGCCATCTATCATAGAGGCTGGCGCCACTAGGTTCATGTTCTGAAAGCCCTGGATTGGAGTGGAGTTTGGTGTAAAATAGAATACCGTGGCAGCTGGGTCGACATTCTTATCGAGTGTAAGGAACATTACATTAGTATAATCTTCTTTGAACATGCCTGTTATCTTAGCAGAACCAGGGTTGGCTGTTGCCCATATGATAGTTCCACAATTCCCGCCACCTGTTGGGCATGTTTCGAGAGGATTTACATAGGGGGTTGGTGTTGCGCCTGTATAAGTCATTATCGAAATCTGCTTCGAATCTGGAAAGTTCCAATGATCTAAGTCACGGCCATTGATGGGATAAAAGGGTATTCCTGTAGGGGCAGGGGCAGGGGCAGGGGCAGGGGCAGGGGCAGGAGGGGCAGGAGCAG
>Ga0114962_10001652_pt1 | contig 19114 bp, 22 predicted proteins | sample C_130820_MF_Meta_FD_87017 | JGI IMG/M metagenome (GOLD analysis project Ga0114962, IMG submission 87017) | Freshwater microbial communities from Lake Croche, Canada to study carbon cycling - C_130820_MF_MetaG | ecosystem: Environmental > Aquatic > Freshwater > Lake | place: Lake Croche, Canada... | reverse complement strand
TACATCTATATTCCATAGTGGTACCAATTTTTCTAATTTTTACCATATTACCACCTAAAAAAGTTGTTACTTGACCATAATATTCATTATCGTCTTCTTTTATTGTTAATTCTCTTTCTTTTTTTGTAGAATGATTTTTTTGTTTTTTATGTTTATTGCCACCTGTAGTATTTTTAACCATTTTCTTTTTTATAAAAGAATATTAATATAGAATATATATTTTATTATTTATATTCTATTTATTTGTCCAATCTATATTACACATTGGGCATTTTAATGATGCATTTTTATAAATATTTGTTAGACAATGTAAATGATAACTATGTTTACAATGATGATTATTATTCATTACTGATAAACAATGAGATGTCGATTGATTATTTTCACATTTAATACAATTAGAACCAATTGGATTATTACAAATTAAACATTCATCGTTTATGGAATTCCATTGTAAAGAAGAAACAAGATTTAGAGATTTTACTTTCATTATAAATATTGAAATTATAATATATAATGAATATAAATAAACACTAATAATTTCAATTATTATGAATAAATTACCTTTTGTTGAAAAATATCGTCCAATTAATATTGATAATATTGTAGAACAACATGATGTTGTCAATTCAATTAAAGGTATTTTAGCAAAAAAAGAAATGTTAAATCTTCTGTTTTATGGACCACCCGGCGTTGGTAAAACTACTATCGCACTCAGTTTAGCAAAACATTTATATGGAGATAAATATTCTGAATATACGTTAGAATTAAATGCATCTGATGAACGTGGTATTAAAATGGTAAGAGAACGAATTAAAACATTTGCAAAATTACTATGTGATAGTTCTGTATTTCCTTTTAAATTAATTATATTAGACGAGGCGGATGCATTAACAAATGATTCACAATATGCATTACGTCGAATTATAGATGATTTTAGTCATTCTACGCGATTTATAATTATTTGTAATTATTTAAATAAATTAATCAATCCTATTATATCAAGATTTAGAACATTTCAATTCAAACAAATTTCATTAAATAGTGCAAATATAATTTTACAAAAAATTATTAAGAAAGAAAAGTTAATTGTAACAACTGAACAAATTAATAAAATATATGAAGTTACATGTGGTGATTTAAGAAAAATGATAACTCAATTACAATATAATTCTATTCCTAATACAAAATTTCTTCCAATTATATTAGAACATTATAAATCACCAGATATTATATTATCTCTATTATTAAAAAAAAATATACAATCAGATTATATATTAATGGAAATTTATGAGTATGCAATTGAAAATAATCATATTGAATTAATTCAACAATTATCAAATATAGATGGTAATATTCAATATGGTGGTCAACCAATTATTCAATTAATGACTATATTACAGTTTATAAAATAATTTATTTTATTCAAATTATTTTATAAATTAAGAAATTGGATCTATTTTATAATTCTTACTCAAAAAAGAGATCCAATGTACACGATCTTCTTCTGAAACGTGTTTTGTGGTAAGAACATTTACTGCATGATGCAATTTTTTTTTAAAAATTGCAGTATGTAGGATTCTTTCAAATTCATTTTTTTCAATATATTTTGCAAGTGTTTGATATACTTTAAATAGAAGATCTTTCTTCTCATCACTTATAAAAATAAGATCATAATCAACTAAGGACGCCGGTGTTAAATCACTAAAGTTCCTACTTTGACACGCTTTCCATAAAGAAGAAGCACTTGTGTTCATCTTGGTAATTAAAATAATGCATAGTTATATATAATATATCTTTTTTTCAATTTTTATGAATTTTACAATCATTATTTTTATCTTTATAAAATTCAGTAACATGTTTATGTGGATCTAATTCTAATTCAGTATATGACCATTTTTCTATTTCTCGAGATTGATTTGAAAAATAAATATTATCAATTGTATATCCTTTTCTATTTGCAATTTTTTGTAAATTATCTACACAATGTTTACATGGTTTTGACATTCCTATTAATCCAGTATTACTAACTTTTATTACAACTATGTCTATTTTACAAAATTTTTTATTTTTAGGTCTTGATTTTAATTTATTTAATGCAGAATGTTCTGCATGAATTGTTGCACCTAAATTCATTGTTGCAATACCTCTATAACAATTATATCCTATGCTAAGAACATTGTCGATATGATTTATTTGGATCTTTTAACACTGCCGATGCATGTGCATATGGTTCAGATGAATGTCTTATCGACTGTCGATGATCAATTAATCTATTAATTAGGTCTTGCATTTTTTTATTATTATTGTATAAAAATTGATATATTTATTTCTTTATTCAATTTTATTATAATATCAAAAAAACCTAATTAATGAATTTATGTTAATTTGTGATAAAGTTGAAAAGAATTATAATTACTATTATAAAATTGTAGACAATAAAACCGAAGAATATATTAATGCAAATGAGTGTAGTCGAGGAAATATCACAGACTCTCTTAAATATATCATTAACAATAATGTCGTTCAATATAATAAATTATCAAATAGAAACGATCGATACAGTTCAGGAAGATCTAGAAGAAGATCTAGAAGAAGATCACGAAGAAGATCAAGAAGAAGATCTTGTAAAACAAGATAATAATCTAATTTTTTCTAGAATTGATTCTAATATGATGAGTGTATGTAATTTTTGTAAAAAATTTGCATCATATCATGATATGGAAAATAAAAATTATTGTTGGTTTCATAGATTACAATATGAATAAAAAATTGATTTATTATTACTTAAAATAATAATTAGAATAATACTAAGAAAAAATGTCTAAATTTATTAGATACACAAATGAATTTATACAATCAATGCGTCCTGGAAAAGATGAAATAATATCTGAAACATTATCAAAACATTTTGATTCAATAAATGAATTATTTTTAGAATCTACACAATATCAAGATAATCGAAAAAAAATCAATTATAATCAAATAAATTCTCAAAAATGGAGATCTATAAATAATAATATTGTTAATTCAATATTATTAATGTTAAATGGTGTAGATATTTCATTATATCATGAAATTGAAAGTAAAATTATGTGTATTGATATTAAAGATTTAAATAATATGAGAAAAATAATAGAAATTCTACATGAAAAATCATGTGAATCATTTAATGCACCAAGTGTATTAAATTTATATATGAATTTACTAACCAAATTAATAAATGAAGGTAAATGGTATTATAAAATTGGAGATAAAATTACAGATTATATTTGTCCTAGAATTGTTGCTGTAAGTATTGCTCAAAAAAATTATTTAGAAACATTAGATACATTTATTGCAATAATAGAAAATTATAACAAGACATTAGATGAGGTATCATATTTTAAAGTTAAAAATCAAAAATTTATAGGTAATATGTTATATATTGGCAAATTATATAATAATAAAGTTATTTCTTTTGAAATAATCAATGGAATATGTAATGATATATTAACAAAAGTAAAAAATGATATTAAAAATGTAGATTTAATAGAATATTTAATAAATTTATTACAAATACTAGAAGAATATCCTAATATGAAAACAGTATTAAATAACTTAGATGAATTAAAAAGTACATTACCTGCAAGAATAAAATTTTTAATTATAAATTTTCTTGAAATGTATAATGAAAATAGTAAAAATATCAAATCTCAAACAATAATAGAAACAAATCAAAATAAAATAGTTAATAATGAAACATATACTAATTTAGTAACAGAATATATAATTAATAATTCCCATGAAGACTATTTTAATGCATTAAAAGACAGAGTAGATGGTGAATTTATACTTGCAATATTAAGAAAATATAATCCTAAATGTGAAGAGAAATTAATGGTATTAATTTCTAAAATGATAGAAAATAAGAAGATTAATAGACAATATATGTTAGATAAACTTGATGAATATGGAACAAATGGAGAAATATCTGATATAATGGAAGAGTGTCCAATTATAGTTAATTTTATAAAGAAATTGAAAGAATAAATGAAAAAGAATTGATTTAATTATTTTATATAAATAATTAAATAGATTAAAAACAATAAAAATGGAAAATATAACAAAAGAGAATAAACCATGGGTTGAAAAACACAGACCACAAAATTTAAAAGATATTGTACAGAATGATTTTATAATATCCAAATTAAATAACATGCTAAAAGACTCTTTTATACCACATATGCTAGTAGATGGACACGCAGGTGTTGGAAAAACAAGTGCAATAAAAGCATTTGTAAAAGAAGTATATCAAGAGTATTATCATCAATGTGTATTAGAATTAAATGCGTCTGATGATAGAGGATTAGATATAGTGCATGAAAAAATTATACCTTTTTGTAAAGGTATTGCATATAATTTACTAGGTGAAAAATTAAGAAAAGTTATTATTTTTGATGAAGCGGATAATTTAACAAAAAAAGCTCAAGAAATTATAAGTAATTTAATAAAAGAGTATTCTTTGATGACAAGATTTATTTTTATTTGTAATAATCGAGCAGATATTGATGAGAAAATTCAGTCAAGGTGTTTCCCTATATACTTCCCAAGCATTGGAAATAAAATACACAGTTGTTTAAAAAAAATTTTAGAAAAAGAGAAAATAACAATATCTAATAAAAAAATAGATGATATTGTTACATATTCAAATGGTGATATAAGATTAGCAATTAATTTGCTGCAGATTGCAACAATGTCTGATTACTCGTTAGAATCTATTTCATTATATACATTCAATCAATATTTAAATAATATTATTAATGGATTATTTAAATTAACATTTAAAGAAATTTATAATGAATATAATAATATAAAAAATATTGGTTTTGATGGTTATGATATTATACAATTTTTAATTAAAAAAGTATCAAATAGTGAAATTACAAATGAAATTCGTTTTCGTGCATTAGATATATTATATCAATCATTTATAATTATATCTGATGAAATTGAATCAGAATTACAAATTATTGCATGTTTAGGTAAATTATGTAAAAATTAGTTTATTTCTTTACTGTTTTACAAATATAATCTAACCAATATTCACCATAATTACAATTAGGATATTCATGGTGTATTAAATGATGATTACCTATAATAAATGAGCATCTATCATCATGGCGCATCATGCCCCTAATATTTAAAAATAGTAATATTAAACCTGTTTGAGTATAAGTGTATGATATAAATAAATACGGGATAAACATTCCTAAACCCTGAAAAGGTCCTTCTAATATATGTCCAACATATGTGTCTAAAAATTTAGGTTTAGTGTTTATGTGATGTTCTTTATGATATTTATACAAAAATTTAGTATGCAGTAATAAATGAGAAATATAAAACCATATATCATATGATAAAATAGAAAAACATATAGAATATAATAAATAAGGCATATTTATTATAATTTAATAATTTTATATAATATATATAATGAATGATTCACCTCTTAGTAGTTCAGAGTCTCCAAGTATAGCACCAAAAAAAATAGATTGGCAATTATGGTTAATGGTTGGAGGTAGTATAGTGCTTGTAATTGCTACTATTGTAGGTATTTTTATGATGATTCAACAAAAAATACCTCCTAAACCATCTACTAATCCACCGAATAATACACCTAGTAATGCACCTGCAACAGTACCACTTGCAAATCAATTTACATCTGATATTAATATTCCAACACAAAAAAGAAAAATATCACAACTTGATCTTGGTCTTTTTACTATAAATTATCCATCAATATTTTAATAAAAATATATAATATATTTTTATATTATATTAATAATGAAGATCATTATAATTATTTCAAGTATTTTAATTGCATTTACTGTTATTGGAATTATACATTATTTTACTAATTTTGAAACAATTGCATTAAATTTAAGTTCGCCTCCAAGTTCATCAAATCAATTTTTATATACACCACCAACAACAACAAATGAAACAACACAATCTGTAAGGTCAATATTTGGAATAAGAATAGATTCATCACCTGAACCTATACAAGATACAACAATAATATCAAATACGCCAGGAGTGTCTAATGCACCAAGATCAAATGCACCAGGAGTATCAAATACACCGGGAATATCAAATGTACCAAGATTAAATGCACCAGGAGTGTCTAATGCACCAGGAGTGTCTAATGCACCAGGAGTGTCAAATGCACCAACATCATATGCACCAATATCATCAGATATACCAGCATTCTATGCACCAACATCATATGCACCAATATCATCAGATACACCAACATCATATGCACCAGCATCAGAGGCACCCGCATCAGAGTCACCAGCATTAAAGGCACCAGCATTAGAGGCACCAGCATTAGATGCACCAGCATTAGATGCACCCGCATTAGATGCGCCAGCATTAGATGCGCCAGCATTAGATGTGCCAGCATCGTAGGCGCCAGTATTAGAAAAGCATTAATTAATGATAAATCAGGAGAGTTACCGTTCAGTCCTCAATAAATTAATCTAAAATAATGATACATTAAAATTAATTTTATTATTATTTTCATCATTTTCTATTTTTTCCTGTTTATTTTTCTTTTCTTGTTTAATTGGTTTTTCTATTTTTTCAAATTGTTCACCATTTATAATATAACCTCTTTCTTTATACAATTTTACTCTTTTATTACCTAAGCGTTTTACACTTTCTATTTCATCTATAATATCAATAATTTTTGGAGGAAATTCATAATCACCTGCTTGTTTTCTTAAAATACGTCCTACCGCTTGATTTACATCACCTTTTGGTGTAATCATGAATAATGTATCTAATGCAAGAATATCAAGACCTTCACTAGCCATTTCAAAGGTAGCGAATATCACACTTTTTTCACTTGCATCTTTTAATTCATTCTTTTTCATACCACCCATATAATAACCAATTTCTTCATTTAAAATTGGTTTTTGTTTAATAATTTCTTTTGAAATATAATTAAGATGTTCACGACGACCACCTAAGATTAAAAACTTACGTTCAGGTTCTTCCATTTTTAAATCTAATATTTCTTTAATAATTAATTGATTTCTTTCATCTATAGATACCAAATTATTTACTATAATTGGTAATAATACTTGACCACTTTTATTTTTTACATTTTTAAATTTATAATGTTTAATATCAAAAGAAATTGTTTTAACTTCTACTACATGATTTGTTGACGCTTTTTCTTGATATAACATTGAACCCGCATAATATTCAAATACTTTTTCTAATCCATCTTTTCTTTTTGGTGTTGCGGATAATCCTATCGTATAAACAGGTCTGATTTTATTGAAGATCTTAGAGAACTCTTTAGATGATATATGATGACATTCATCAAATATTACTAAATCGAATTGACTCATAATTTCATCACCGTAATCACGACTTAGTATAGATTGTAACATACCAATAACAACATCTTTATTATCTACATCAATTATTTTTTGTTGTAAGATACCAATTTTAGCATCAGAAAATAATTCGAATTTTTCTTTTGTTTGTTCTAAAAAGAATGTTTTATGAACGATAAATAATGTTTTTAATTTTAATTGGCATGCAAGTTTAACGGCAATAATAGTTTTTCCTCTACCAGTAGGAATACTAATTAAACCACCAAATTGATCTTTAATCTTAGGTATAACAGTATCCACAATAGTTTGTTGATAATCACGGAGAGATCCCTTAAAATTATAATCACGGTTATTTTCTATCTTAATTTGATTTTCATATTCATTTTTATCAAATTGAGTTATACCAAAAGAACGAGGTAATATTAGATGAGTATCAGTTTCTTGATACACAGAAAACGTGACAGGACCTGTTATAGAAAGATCAAATTCTGGGTTTACTAATGGAGTTACAGTTAATTTCTTTTGAATTTTTAATATATCTTTGAAAGTTTTAGGTAAATAAAATCCTTTACGAGATAAATACATTATATTATTACTTAATAACAAGTATTTAAAATAGGATAATATCAATTTTTTAATTTTGATATTAGTGTAGAAATTTTATATTTAATAAAAGTATGGATACATCTGTAAATAAAATGTTAGGAATATTAGAAAAGATTGATAATGGTATTGATAATTTATTAAATTATGAAATAGTATATTCTGTAATATTAATTATATTTATTATTGTTATAACATTTCCAGATATATTAGATATATTTAATGATATGTTACCAAATTCATTTAAAATATCTAATGTGATACCCAAATTATTATTTATTTTATGTATTATTTATTTATCAAGAAAAGATCTTAGAATTGCTATTTTTAGTAGTATAATTTTATTATTAATGATTGAAAAACAAAATATACGCGAATTAAATACTAAAATTGTTAATTTAATAAAAACAGATATAATTCAAGAAGAGCAAATAAATAAATTAAAAATTAATTCTCCATCTTCATAATTAATTATATTAGTAAATAATATGAGTAATTATAATAAATCATGTATTAATACACCAACTATATTACCCCCCGCAAATAGAATTATCGCAATTGGAGATGTACATGGGGATATGAAATTAGTACTTAATTGTCTACTAATCTCAAAAATAATTGAAAAAAGTAAAAAATCAAATAAATCAATAGTAGTAAATTTAAATAATAAACTTTCATATTATTGTTGGACTGGAAAAGATACAATTGTAGTTCAAATTGGTGATCAAAATGATGGATGTAGACCAAATAATTCAGATACATCATCTTGTAATGGAGATAATGACATTGCAGATGATATTCAGATATTAAAATTTTTTACAAAATTACATGAATTAGCAAAATTAGAAAATGGAGGAGTATATAGTTTATTAGGAAATCATGAACTAATGAATGTTGAAGGAAATTTTACATATACATCAAAAAAAAATATGGATATGTTTAAAGATTATGTTGATCCATATACTCAACAAACATTTTCAACACCATTTGCAGCGAGAACTCATGCATTTTCAAAAGGAAATGAATATGCAAATTTATTAGGATGTACAAGAATGAGTATTTTATTAATTGGTGATTTTTTATTTGTCCATGCAGGATTAGATCCTAAATTTGTTGAAAGTTTTAATAGTAGAGAAAAATTACCATTATTAAATGATATTGTACAAAAATGGTTATTAAATCAATTAGATAAATCTATTATAGACGATGAAACATTAAATAAAATAATATCAGATTCAACATATAGTCCTTTTTGGAATCGTGTATTAGGTAATTTAAAACCAAATTTATCGTATGAAAATAATATTGAATGTCAAGAAGCATTAAAACCAATTATAGATAGTTATAAAATAAAAGGTATGATTATAGGTCATACACCACAAATGGAAGATGGAATAAATTCAACTTGTAGTAATATGGTATTTAGAATTGATAATGGTGCATCAAAAGCATTTGATCGATCAGATGTAAAAAAAAGAACACCACAAAGAGCACCTCAAGTACTAGAAATAAAAAAATTAGATAATAACTCTTATAAATATTCAGTAATATATAATAAAAAAGGAGAACAATATAATTTTGTTGTACCAGATGATAATACTGGATTTGGTAGAGTACAAGCGGGGTTACCATCTAGTACATAAGTATTAGATGCTAGTAATTTAGTAATTTTTTATACTACCATCTAATATGTAAAAATTGAAATAAAATAATAATAAATAACTATATAATTATTTATTATTCTTAAAGAATGGATCATCTATATGATCCCAACAAAGCGACGACTTTTAATGTAAAAGTATTTTGTATTCGATATTATTGCGAAATTGCTGAAAAAATGATTGATGTTAATATATGTAATAAAATAAAAAATAAAATCTTTGAAGAAAAAATTATTCTTCCAAATAAGGATAGTGTTCATTATGAAAAAGAAGATATTACAAAACCATCACCTGAAGAAAAATCTCTTTTTTTTGAATTTTTAACTAATTTTGGAAAAGAAAATAAAAGTATTGATTATTACGTGACTTATGTATATACTTATAATAATCATTCCAATGTTAATGAATATATTAATAAATTATATATTAGAGATGGAAATATTGTTAGACCTGACTAAAATTTACGCTTTTTTTATTTGATTGGCATATTTATCCATACCACCTTCTAATAATTTCATTGCAATTTTTTGCACAGCAGACCATTCAGATGCATTTTTTTTGTTCGCTTCAGATACTGGGTGTTGTTTTTGAGCTTCTACCATTACCATTTGGACAATTTTTGCAGGAATACCAATGGGTTTCATATTTTTTTCAGCAGCGACTTTTTTTACATCTAAATTAGACCATACATATTTTACTAAAGAACCTCTAACGGTAATTTGAGGATTCGCTTCACGGCGAGATTTTTTAGATCCTTTTTTAGATGCTTTAGATTTTTTAGATCTACCTGCACTTCTACGAGATGTTTTGGATTTTTTAGATTTTACACTGTTACGGGATTTTTTAGATTTTACACTTCTACGAGATGATTTTACACTAGATTTACGAGATGTTTTTTTACTAGATTTACGTTTACCTCCTTCTTGAATCATTATATATACTATATATAAGAGATTATATTTTTAGAAAGTTGAAATAAAGTATAAATAAGAAACTATATTATTAATTATATAAAACAATAAAAATGGGTGTTCCACGATTTTTTTCATGGGTTAGTAAAAATTATTCTGTTATTATTGATCCAGTAAAAAATCCTGATCAATTTTTCTTTGATCTTAATTGTCTATTACATCCTACATGTTTTTCTGTTGCAAACGAAGTTTTTAAAGAAAAAAAAAATATAACACCGGAGGCCTTAGAAACTAAAATGTTTAATAAAATTATTCAAGATATGACTGATATATTAGATTATATTCAACCAACTAATCTTATATATATCGCAATTGATGGTGTTGCACCTATGGCAAAAATGAAACATCAACGTATGAGAAGATTTAAATCTGTTAAAGAAAATGAAATTAGAAAAATTATTATGAATAATTATAATCAAGATCTACCAACAAAATGGAATAATACAGTAATTACCCCGGGAACAAATTTTATGAAAAAACTTTCAATTGTATTATTAAAATTTTGCAAAACGTATAAACCGATGTATTCAAATAATCTAAAAATTATTCTATCTACATCTAATACGCACGGTGAAGGAGAACATAAAATTCATCAATATTTAAAAGAACAAAATGACAAAGAATCAACAAAAGTTGTATATGGATTAGATGCAGATTTAATATTTTTAACACTTGCAACACAATTACCAAAATTATATGTATTTAGAGAGGCGCAACACATAGATGAAAAATCTACAAATAAATATATAATGATTGATATGGATGCATTAAAAGATGGAATCTATGAAGATATACAATCTAAATGTGAAAATTTAATAGAAAAAGATTGTGTAATAAAAGATTATATATTTCTTGGATTTTTACTAGGTAATGATTTTTTACCAAATATACCATCATTATCATTAACAACAATTCATCCTAAATTAGAAAATGGATTAGATATTTTATTAACGATATATCCTAAATTTGTAGATGAACATGAATATTTGCATAAGAGTAATTCATCTGTAATTGATTTTTTTGAAATCCTTGCAAATATGGAAGAAGAATATTTTAAAAAAGTATTTTTACAAGGACGTGTGTATATGAAAACAAATGAATCAGATCCATGTAAAAAAGCATTATTTGAATTTGAAAATTTAAATTTAAGTGATATTAATTTTCTAAAACTTGGTCAAGATAAACCAGATGATTATAAAAAAAGATATTATAAACATTTTTTTCATCAATCAGATAAAAAAACTATTCATTCAATTTGTGATGAATATTTAATAGGATTGTCATGGGTGACTAAATATTATTTTGAAGATTGTCCAGATTGGAAATGGTTATACAATCATCATCAAGTACCATTTATAAGTGATATATATGAATATATGAAGACATTAAAAGATAATATATTTCCAGAAATTAAAATAGTAGATAATAAATATTTAATTAGACCATTAGATCAATTAATGATGGTAATACCACCAGAAATATCAAATATATTACCAAAAGAATGTCAAAGTATATTTAAGAATTTTAGATTAAATAAGTATTTTCCAAAAGATTATGATTTTGATATATTTATGAAGAATAAATTTTGGATGTGTTATCCTATAATACCTAATCCACATTACGATGATTTTATAAATGAAATAAACAAAATTAAATTTTCAGAAGAGAGTATAAAATTAAATAAAAATTTCAAACCACTTGAAATTAAATTAGTTTAGTTTTAAAAAAATAAACATTTTAAATAATAATGCAAAATAATAACATTTTAAAAAATAGTAAAGTTGAAAAACCTAAATTTGATCATATTTCTAATAGAATTGATTTTATTCATTCATTATTAAAAGATAAAAAATTAGAACCATTAATTGATGTTAAAACAGATAAAATAGAAGGTTCTGATCATAATTTAGAAGGTGGTTCTGATAAAAATCAAAACAAACATAAAAAAGATATTAGAGAAATTTTAAATAAAAAAGCATTTGATTTTAATCAAATTATTAATGAAATTGGTGGCAAACTTCAATATGTAAAAAGTGGAACAACTGGTCATACATTTAAAGGTATTTCTTATAATACTGCAAGTGGAAAAACAATTAACTATGGAGTTAAGATTGTTGCATATTCTAAAAAAGATTCGTATGGTGATTTAAATCAAAAAGATAGACCTGAAAATGCTGAATTACTAATGTTGAAAACATTAAGTGAATTTGTATTAACAGGACAAACACCACATATTGTTTTACCAATTGGAAGTTTTAATACAAATATATCACCATTTGTAAAACTTGCAAGAACATTTACTGAATCTAAAAAATTTGAAACATTTTTAGAGAAATACGAAAAAGGTGATTATTATGATGAAGTAAGTGTATTAATATCTGAATAGGCAAATGGTGGAGACTTTTTAGATTATATTAAAGAAAATTACAAGACAATGAAATTAAAAGAATGGAGAGTAATATTTTTTCAAATATTAAGTGTACTTGCAGTAATACAAAAAAAATATCCATCATTTAGACATAATGATTTAAAACCAAATAATATATTAGTTCAAGTAAGTGAAGTTAATAATAAAACTTTAAAATTTAGATATGTAATTAATGGTCATGAATATTATGTTCCAAATATTGGAGTACAAATAAAATTATGGGATTTTGATTTTGCATGTATACCTGGAATAGTAGAAAATTCTAAAGTTGATGCGGATTGGACAGATAAAATAAATATTAAACCAGAACAAAATAGATATTATGATGTGCATTATTTTTTTAATACATTTACAAGGAAAGGATTTTTCAGTGATTTTTGGACATTAGAAGAGATTCCAAAAGAAGTAAAGGAATTCGTTAGAAGAGTTGTACCAGAAAAATATACAGAAGGAAAATATGTATCTGAAAGAGGAAGAATATTACATACACGTGAATTTGTAAGACCTGATATATTATTAGAACACGATGCATTTTTTGAAAAGATGAGACCAAAAAAATAAATAAAAAAGGTATCTAACTTTATTTTCTTAAATTATAATAATGAAATATCTTATTATAATTTTAGTATGTGTGCTTGCATATTTAATATTTACTACTGAACATTTTGATATTACAGCAAATTTAAATTTTTTACCTAATTATTCTGTTAAAAATTTATCAGAAAAAAAAATTCCAATGACAATGTTTCCACCTGAAACTAATGATAATGAAATACCAAAACAAGTTGAATTTGATAAAACTGTTACAATAACTGATTTACAAAAATTAAAATCTATAAATAATATTCTAGATAGAATAAAAGAAGTAAATTCACCAAAAATATATAATCCTGCATTACTACCCAATTCTGCATTTACACCAAATGCTAATAATTTAAACTTTATTAATAATTATATATATAATAAAGTATTATATTATTCTGGTGATCAATATAATTTATTTTTTAATAATTTATCAAGTATATCAGCGAATGAAACAGATAAACAATATAAAATATATTATATTATAAATGGTGTAATTGATGATTTAAAAATTGATATAATAGTAGATGTAGTAATCGAAAAACCAGATATGTCAAATCCGACACCAGATATTGGATTTAATGAACTTAGAATTGATAATCCTACTATATATATATCACCTAATATATATAATGATAATCACGCATTGATTAAAGATTATAGTTAATTAATAAAATAATATATATTTTTATTATTTTATTAGTATATGAAAGATTCAGTTTATAATGCAATAATATTATATCTGTTGGTTATCACTGGAACTATATTTATTAAACATCCTATCTTTTTTACAGGTGGTTATGAATTAAGAACTAATCGAATTATACCCATACCTTTTTTTGTTGTATACGTTATATTATTGGCATTTTTGTGTTTGTATTTAAGTAGAACATATACATAAATTTTATTTAATATTACCGAATTTGTTTAGCACAAACGCTACAATAGTTATTTTTTTGAAAAAAAACAAGTCAAGTTTTGCTTAATTTAAGCACTTGACGGTACCATTAAATAAAAATTTATACTTTTTTATTTAATATTACTATCTAAAAAATTGAAAAAAAAAGTTTATATTGATTAGATTAAGATTTGTACCTTGGTTTTGTGTTCTTTACACTACACACCCCCACACACACTATTCATCCCTTGACAATGTCTTCTAACAAGAGCATCGTGTCTAAGATCCCTAATGTGTCCGCCCCCCGGACCCAATCCCTTTCCTCTATCCCCACTTCCACTATCCAGGAGACCTCTGCGGCGCACAGCGCAGCAACCGCCGCACCCGGCGAGGAGCGCGCAGCAACCGCCGCGGCGTCCAGCGAGGAGAACTCCGCCTTTCACGCGCGGATTGCCGACGTCCTTGCGGAGGCTGCCGCCCTTGACGCGCAGTACCCTCAGGCTGCGGAGAGCGCAGAGTTTACGCCCACTAACGAGGAGGAGGGGCAGGGCGCGGCAACCGCCGCCAGCGCCGCCAACTCTGTGGTGGACGAGGGTGAGAGCGCCCTTTCTGCAGCAGACAAGGTGCTCAGCCGCCTAGGCGACGCGGAGAAGGCAGCTGACATGCGCGCGCTTGCAGAGCGCATTGTATCTGCCAACTTTACAGAGGCGCGCGTCTTGTCCATTCACTGCATCACGGACAAGCCGGGCAACCCTCTGACGGAGATTTCGATGGACGTGTCTGCTGTTGCAATGGAGTTGGCGTCAGAGTCTGTCGCCAATGTGGAGAACACCACCGCCGAGGATGCCTTTTACCTTTACACCGACTACATGAACCTCATCACGCACAACTTCCCCATCTTCTTTGAGTACCTCTTCAACATCCTGCGGCAGTCACCCATCTGCGGCCTTGACGTCTACCGCCTTTCTGTTGAGATTGTTTCGCCCTACAACTTCAACAAGAACCGTGATGGCAGGAGGACCTACGGCGTGGGCGGTCTCAAGATCTTTGCCAACGTGGGCCCCACCACGCGCGCTGACGAGCGCCCCTACTTTGCCAACACGACATCTGATGGCACCGGTGCTACTGTGATGGACGTAGAGGGGACCAAGAGGCACGACTACAGCGCTTGGGCAGCAGCGCGCATGAAGGAGCGCTTCGGCCTTCAGCCCAACCCGATCTACCAAGCGGCTGTGGTGAAGCAGATCCTGGACAACGCCACCCCTGGCAAGTTGGCAGAGTGGATGCTCTTCATTTGCAACCCTGAGGGAGAGTGTCTGTCTGAGTTCAAGGTCCCCTTCAACAACACCGTCCTGAACCAGATCAGGGAGCAGCTGGGCCCCGAGAAGCGCCACTACCTCCGCTGCATTGAGGAGGAGCACGATGACCCGCGCCGCCCCGGGTCAACGAGCATCAAGACCATACGCCCGCCACCCCAGCAGCAGGAGGAGGTCAAGTACTGGAACGGCTTCTTCTCCTGGGAGTTCCTGCTCAACCTGCCTGCCATCCTTAACCACCTGTCTGCAAAGATGCCCGCATTGTTTCGGGCGTCCAGGTGGGCAACGGGTGACCCCGTGTTGCGCACCTGGAACTTCAACATGGCAGACTTTACCTTGGTGGTTCCGCTGACGCCTCTCTCCCCCTCTCCCATCTGCAGCAACAAGTCCAGGGGCATGCCAACGCCCTACCACCAGGGCAGCAACCACCCGGACCGCGTAGACGCCAGTGTGGACGGCGGGGGCGGGGGCGGCGCCGCATCCCGCCTTGCACTGCCGTCTCCCAGGCGCTCCACGGCGTATGGGTCAGCAGGGCGCCCTGCGCCTGGGCCCTACGCTGTCGCAGCGGCGCACCCCCCAACGCCAGTGGAGCACTACGGCGGCGGCGGCGGTGGCGGTGGCGGTGGCGGTGGCGGTGGCGGTGCAGAGGGCAGCGCACCCCGCGCATACCCCTCTGCTCTGCACGCCCAGCGCAATCCGCTGCACTACCCCCCGCCCCTCGCTGCGCAGCGAGACCCGCGCATGCAGCAGACGCCTTACGGCGGCGGTGGCGTCACTGGGCGCCCCTCCCCGCGCACTGCTGCGCCGCCCCCCGCGCAGTACTCCTACGGCGGCGGTGGCGGTGGCGGCGGTGACATGCGCTCCGCTCCCACCATGGCAGCCTACACTGCGCCGCCCCCCCCGCAGTACTCCTACGGCGGCGGTGGCGGTGGCATGCGCTCCGCTCCCACCATGGCAGCCTACACTGCGCCGCCTCCCCAGCGCGCGGCCTTTCCCCAGCTGCCTACGCCGCACTACCCGCCCTCTGCAGCGAGGAGCGTCCTCCGCCCCTCCGCCCTGGGCGGCGGTCAGGTCTCTGTGCGCGCGCCGCCGGAGGAGGAGGCCGCTCCTCCCTCAGCAGTAGCGGAGCTGCTGGGTGGCATGAGCGCCCAGCAGCGTGCAGCACTGCTTGCTGCCCTCAGCGCTGCCAGCGCCGCAAGCCCTGCACCCATGCAGCGCCCTCCGCCTGCAATGGGTGGCGGTGGACGCGACTCTCCGCTGAAGATGGCGGACGCAGAGTGGCAGCTAGCGAGCGCGAGCAGGCGCTAGTCCTATAGAGAGTCTTTTCTTTTTCCATTAGTATTACATCTACAACAATTTCTTTTACATGATTCATTTTTCACAACAACAAACTATTTTTTTATTAAATAAACCAACTTTTTTTTATCAATATTTACATTATTATACTTTAATGTATCATTAAGTCTTTCTTTATCTGGTATATAAAATTGACTGTAATACACTAACATTTCTTTAAAGTATAATAATACATTTTCTTTACTAAAAACTTCTGTTGCAATACTCTGACATTTTTTTCCTATTTCTTCACACTTAGATAATTTTATCTTATTTATTATCTTATTGTTAATATCTATTATATTATCATCATCATTATAATGTATTTTTAAATAATGAATATTTTCTTTAAATAAGTCATCATAGTAATATTTATAATCATTATTATTATTTTCTAATATAATAATACAACTACCAGTTAGTGCAAGATATGGAAATCTACCAGAATATCCAATACCCTCCATATCTAATAAATACTTGTACTTTGAATGATCTTTTAAATCTACATATGTATGTACACTGTTATAATCTTGAATTAAATTATAATAATATTCAATTTCAGATGATTTAATTGTATCCATTTTTTCACGTATTTTTGATGAATTCAATCCAGACCATAATATCTTATTTTCTTTATCTGACCATAATATATTATGTTTTAATATATCTTTTTTTGTTTCAAAAAAATCAGATGATTTTGCATCATTCCAATTATAAAATGAAAAGTTAGGAATAACATTAATATTACATTTTGATGTTTTACTAAAATGAAGGAAATATAGATTATCAAAGGGTGTATCTGTAACATTTATAAAAATTTCAACATCATTAATTTTATACACTAATAATATATCTTTAATCATTTTTTGTAATGCATTACATCTGTCTATATATGTTTTATTATTAATTGTAAATGTTGGAATATTTTTAGTTATTTTTACATGTAATGATGTAATATTTGTATTTTTCCATGTTAATATATCACCGTGTGAATATTTGGATATTTTTACATAATTTGTCATAGTAATAAATAATAAATTTATATTTATTATTTATATTAAACGTTATTATCTCTTAGAAAAAAGATTAAATATAGAATTCGGTAAACAACTACACATTTTAGTACCAACCTGTTCTACTAATAATAAGTTATTTAATATTTTTGATATTTCCGTTATAAATTGATTTGTATCAGGAAGTTTTAATATATTTTCTTTTGCCAATATAATTAATACTAATTTAATTGTGTTTATAGTATCTTCCATTGTTAAGTTTTTAATTTCATTTAGATCTGTAATTTTTAATGAAATTATTTTCTTTAAGAAACTAACTAATAATGGTACATCATTCATATCAATTTTACCATCCGCCATAATTAACTCAACAATATTTATAATATCTTTTATAGGACCTTCGTTTGTTGTTAATAATGTAACTAATTCTTTCACATTTTTATTATCAATAAAAGATAAATATTTATCAAGATGTGATGAAGAAACAGTAAAAACATTCGGTATAAGAGTATTAACTATTTTATTAATTGGGTTTTTATCTTCATTATCATTCAAACTTACTTTTACATCATTTTCAACAACCTTTACAATTGTATTATCATTATCAGTTACTTTCACATCATTTTCAACAACCTTTACAATCGTAGTATCATTTTGTATTAATTCAGGAACAGAGGCGGTGTTTAAAGTATTTATGTCTGACATTATATATATATGTAATATATTTTTCTTAATAATAATATGGAAAAATATATATTGTTTTTATTTATTGGTTTATTATTAATTTTAATTCTATTAAAAAATAATAGAAAATATAATTCTTCTGATAAACTTATCATAATAGATACATCTAGTACTAAACCACCCTCTTATAATCCACCCTCTTATAATCCACCCTCTTATAATCCACCCTCTT
>Ga0114962_10001651_pt1 | contig 19115 bp, 23 predicted proteins | sample C_130820_MF_Meta_FD_87017 | JGI IMG/M metagenome (GOLD analysis project Ga0114962, IMG submission 87017) | Freshwater microbial communities from Lake Croche, Canada to study carbon cycling - C_130820_MF_MetaG | ecosystem: Environmental > Aquatic > Freshwater > Lake | place: Lake Croche, Canada... | reverse complement strand
CCACACGGAGGAGCTCCTGGATCTTTTTTAGCATCACCACCGGAATATGATGTTGCCGTTTCTGGTGGATAATTTGTTTTTATTCCACCTGCAGCATTAGCTGGACTATTATAAACAGAAGGATTAGTCAAAGTTTGTTTGGTAATTGCCTGTTGTTGAGCTACAGCATCTGCGCTAACTTGAACTGGCTTATCATCAGCAAAAGTGAATACAGATGATACTCCTGATGTTCCAGGTATTTTAAATCTATTGTGTGACCATAACATCTATCATTACTCCTAAGACAAATAGAGAGCTTTTTCAGCTTCTCTTCTTGTTGTTAATCCAGGCAACACTTTACCTGCAGCCTTATTCCATTCCAAAAAGGCATTAGCAGCTGATGCTTTATCTTGAGCATTTGTAAATCTCAACATTGAAGATTTTGCTAAATTTCCTGCTCCAGCATTATATGCAAAAGAGCATAAAGCATCAAATTGGCCTTGTGTGACACATTGCGTTGTTAATTGTTTACGCACAGAGTTAGCAAATTTGGTAACCATAGTCTGTAAGTCAGCTGATGCTTGTGCTTCTGTAACAGTATCTCCCAAATTAACTGGCCGACCTAAAGCCGCAGCTGTTGCACCATATCCAATCGTAATTGGTGGTCCTTTGGTAGCTGGGTCAACATAAGCATTTGCTCTAAATCCTTCGAATTTTTTAATTGTATTGATACAGTTAATGGAAGGAGTTAGTTGTGCGACAGGAATACAGGCTGCATCAGCATTGGCAACTATATTTGCTGTATTTGCTTGAGATGCTACCACAGAAGGGTCTGAAGTATTCGATGTTGATGGGCCATATTGTGCAGATTGATGCAAAGCATATGCTTGTTCTGGTGTCAATTCTTCCAATGGAACAACATCTAAATTAGGAATAGGTATTTCTTCTTCACTAAACGCCGGGTCATTCTTAGATGCTCTAAATGGAGCTTCATATATGTTAGGGTCAATAGCTGCCGCCGAAGGTGAAGCTGATTGTACACTTGGGCAAGCTGTTGCGCCGCCTCTATCAGATGGGCAACCAAAATCAGTATATCCAGATGCCGGTACAGTAAATGTATCGCCACCAATGTACATAGATTTGGTGCTATTCCAACGATAGTTACTAGTGCCAACAGTTTCATTGTATAAACTAGCTGTCATATTTTTAACACCAGAAGTTTCAGAATATATTGACGCTGTAACATTTTTCTGAACTGAAGATTCTCTAATTGTATTAGCAATAATATCAATCGAACCCGGTGTGGAGAATGTAAAATTAGCGGCTTTAAAGTTCATATTTTCACCTGCAGTAATATCAACTACTCCAGCAATTCTAGCAGTTAAATCATTACCTCCAATAATATTAACATCACCCCGAGAAAGAATATTGGTATCACCATCTACCGTAATATTTACTTTACCCATCACATGAATCATATCATCACCTAAGATGATTTGATAATTATTTTTAACAACTTTTTCTACTTTAGTGCCAGATGGATACATTTCAAAGAATGTACCTGTTCTGTGTAACATATGAATTCTTTCTGAGCCGGGTGTGTCATCCATTTCAAAAGCATGGCCCGATTCTGTTTCAGTCACATGATTGAACGGAGGAGAAGCATTATATGCCGGATAAGGTTCGTCCCAAAAGTCACCAAATGCAGTTGGAACATTTTTATCCATTGATGTTCGTTTAAGGCCTACTGCTGTATTAGCAATATTTTCATTACGATATAACCGAGAAGTTGTAGGTTCATTTAATTTAAAAGGATAAATTGGTGCTTTGTCTTTTTCTGTAACATTCACTCCAATTCCTGAATTATTAAATGTTACATTTTGTGGTGTTCTTGGTGATTTAGTTAAATCATCTTCATTTCTTTGGTCGGAGAAACCTTTACCTGTATTTGGTGCTTGATTTGGAACACCAGGAATAGTACCCATAATAATAGGGAACTGAGCCCAATCTCCATCAGAAAAGAAACCAATTACATAGTCACCTTCTTTAAGTGTAGCAGAAAGGTCTCCGCCATTAACAGGAAACATTGGTTGAGCCCAAGGCAAATCAGCGGTTGGAATTAAAATTTTGTTATCTGTGTGCCAACCAAAACATCTGACTTGACATCGACCAAGGCGTAATGGGTCATGGCGGTTTTCAACCACTCCCATGAACCATACAAATCCATCTAAACCTATAAAATTTTTACGATCCATTATCTACCTCTAATTGTTTTCCATGCCGATTGAGCGTTGTCTGGGTCAATATATTTGTTTGGTAAACTTTCTTTTGATATTTCCATAATTGTAATATATTTGTTTTCAACATCAATTGATTGTTTTACAGCAGTTACAAGAAATTTACCTGAATAATATATATCTATGTTTTTACCATCGGTAGTCCTGGTCAACTCAGGAAGATTAAATTCAATAACTGTACCAATTGTCATCTTAGGATCACCAGGAATTGAAATTTTATATCGAATAGCATGTAATTGGGGAATCTGTGCAGTTCTAAAAGGTATAATAGTATCTGTATTCACATCTTTAATGGATGGTTGTTTAGCTTTAATATATGCATTGTATGTAGAATCACCAGTATTAGTTATGATTGATTTAAGTACAGCCTGATATGTCGTATTAGCTGATTGGCCAAATCTATTTTGATTATTTGCTAACATTGGATAAGGATTCAATTTGTTTGAATTATTAAAATAGGTTATATAATCAAAATTTGTTGTGTTGTAATTCAATCCCAATAAATCAATTGATAACATTTGATTAGCATAAGCACCAGAATTAATCATATCCATAGTATCATAATTTGAAATCATTTCGAAACCAATAACATTGGTTGCTTCAAGTGATAAATCTTGAACTCTAGTATCATTAGGCATGTTTAAGTTTTTAGGTTCAAATTTATATGTCTTATATACTGGTCCTAAAAATAATGTTTGTAACGATTTAAAATTATAACCATATAAATTTTCAAAAAACATATAAGCTGAACCAGCTGTTTTTATTGTTTTGGAAACAGCTTGCGTACATAACCAATTAATAGCCTCAAAAGGCTTCAAATTAGGAATGATGATATCTCTAACACCAGTTGTTTCTTCATTATTTGTTGATAAAAATTTTGTATTCGCTGTACCTAATTGGTTAATCACAATGTCGTTGACAATTTCTGAAACTTTTTTATTTGGATATGATTTGCTAATTTTATATTGCTCAGATAGGATAGCTTCTTCTGAGCAAAAATGCAATGTATATGTTTCGTTTTGTAAATTGACCAGATGTCTATTTGATATTTTATAGATTCTAAATGTTTTAGTAATTTTAATTAAGTCTCCAGGTTTTGAAAAACTTAAAATCAAATAATCATGACCATTGAAAGCCAGTTGAGAAATATACCCAACTGAATCATTAATTGTTATTTGTCCAGTGATGAAATTATTGTATATATCCTCATAATAATCAAAATATAAAACCATGAACCTAAATTCATAAGGTTGTCCTAATGATGTAATAATTTTACAAGAATCAAGTGTAAAATCCTGAGGATTTAACTGTGTGTTTAACTGAAAATCAGCCATAATTTAAGAGCTCATTAATTTTATAAATTGTGATTTAACATCCGATATTATTTCTTTTCTGATTAAATTTATTGTTCTCTTTGATTCATTCAAAATCTCTTCATAAGTATAACAATCAATTGGTTGTTTTGTTTCTTTTACCGTAACCGTTGTTGATCCTATTGTCTTAGTGGTTGAATAAGGAATTATACTATTGAATTCAGTAAATGATAAATCAATAGCCCATTTTGTGCCATCCCAAACATATAAGTATTTTGTATCTAAAGTCTGATAACAATCACCTACAATATTATTTGAACTAGGTAATACAGATGAGTTTGTAACATTTGCTACGACTACTCCATCCATATCAAAACCTTTAACTCGGTAAGGAATAGTAACAGGTATTACAAAAGTATTTGAAGTTGTTAAACCAAACGAACCATCAGTTGATGAAATTGTTTTTTCATAATGGTGTATAGTTATTGAAGCATTAGCTTGTGAACCATATTTGTCAGCAATAAATGTTGAAAATTGTTGATAAGTCATAGGCCAATCATAAAGTGGGTCAATAATTTGATTAGGTATTAATACGGCCCAATGTAATTCTGAGTCACCATAGTATTTTGAGGCAATTATTTCAGGAGTATCACCATCTTGTATATCATATTGATAATATAATGAAGCATTATCTAAGTCTTTTTGTAAAAGTGCTGGTCGAGTCATCAAATCGGTAATGATAGATGTTATGCCATTGTTCGTGTAAGCTAATTGTGGGAAATATGTAAAATATCTTGACATTAGTAATTATCCTGTGCAACTCTTTGTTTTGTAACAATTTCAGTTTCGGTAAATTGTAGAGACATTCTTATATTTGTGGGTGAACCATCAGCAAATGTTGACCATCCATTTGGTGAATAATCAACATTCATGCCAGTTAAAACAACTGAGCCAACTTGATGCAAATTTGGATTGATTTGACCATTAAATAAGAAATCAATATCAAATTCGGAAGGAGGCACAAAGAATCGTCCTACTGAATCGGTAACAACCTCTGGCGCTTGATGAAATCTAAACAATTTGATAATATTTTGAACATTTTTAGATTCATCAGCATTAAATGGAGAAAACATAAAATCAAATTGAAAGGTTCTCATTTGAGTACCTTTGAACAATACTTCTAATTGAGGATTAGCAGCATAGCCAGCTGAGAATAAAGCAAAGTCTGTAGCACCTTCACCCATACCCAAAGCTCCTTTAACTAAATTTACGCCAGATTGTATTAATCCAGGTTTTAAAGCTGATACGGATTTATTTGACATAAAATCTTTACTAGCTGAAGCAGCTAATGAACCATATTCTCCCAATTTACCTAAAGCATCAGTCAAACTATCTGATTGCCATTCAGCATTATATGAAACATTAACGGAGTCAGGCATATACAAAGCAATAGCTTGTGTAATTCTTTTTGTTTTTCTTGTTGTTAAAGCTGATTGAGCTTGTTGAACCTTTTCACCACCTGGAACCAATTTAGCATCATTGGCTTGATTGAGAGCTGACCTACCACCAGCTGCTAAAACACTAGATGTACCGGCACCAGTTGGAGTTGCTACTACACTAGAATAACTTTGGCCACTCATATATTTTGTATTTTCAGCCACATTGATGTAAAAGTTTATGTAATGGCCGCGAGCTTGTGTGCCCAAATCTCTAGGATAATAGAGGCCTGAGAAATTGTAACTACTCGAATATAAATCAGCCAATGGTCCGTTTATTTGTTGAGTGGCATTTTGCGAAAATGGAACATTATTGTTAGCCATGGTAAGGTCTATTAAAATTAATATATATACTATTTATGAAGAAAAATTACAAAGGTATATTTACTCCTATAAATCCCAGCAAATACAATGGTAATTACAAAAATATTGTTTACCGTTCGTCTTGGGAGAAAAAGGTTATGATATGGCTAGATAATAAATCAGATGTGGTATTATGGTCATCCGAAGAAATAGTTGTTCCATATAAGTCTCCAGTTGATGGTAAGTTTCATAGATATTATGTTGACTTCTATGTTCAAATAAAAACAACTAATGGCCAACTGAAATCATTTTTATGGGAAGTTAAACCTAAGAAACAAGCTACTGAACCTGTTAAAAAGAGTAGATTAACGAAACAATACATCAATGAAGTTGTTACTTGGTCGATTAATCAAGCCAAATGGGAAGCAGCTTCAGAATTCTGTAAAGACCGAGGTTGGGAATTTAAAATATTAACCGAAGACCACTTAAATTTGTGAGATAAATAGAGTATGGCTATAAATATAAAACCTTCAAAATTAACAGATTTAACTGCACAAAGACGAGGTGCAGAATTTCAACGATATTCGTCTGAGGCTTTACGGTGGTTTACTAGTAAGATTAATAATTTGCGTAATCCAATTACATTGGCTAGACAAATTAAACAAGAAACTGGCCGCAACACAAATAGGTTTGTTATTGGTGGGTTATATTATTATTATTACAATGCTAAAACGGCTGATAAATTGACTTACTGGGACGCATTTCCTTTGGTGATACCATTGGAAAAATATAGTGATGGTTTCTTGGGTTTAAATTTACATTATTTACCCCCAAGAATTCGTGCAGGGTTTATGGACAAATTAATGACCAAAGCTATCATGAATGAAAGTGATGACCCAATTAAAGTAAGAATTAGTTACGAGATATTGAATGCAACTAAACGATATAAAGAATTTAGGCCTTGTTTAAAAAGATATCTATATTCAAGCATTGCTAGTAAGATATTAAAAGTACAACCAGAAGAATGGGAAACGGCTGTAATGTTACCAACTCAACAATTTCAAAAAGCAAGAGCGCAAGAAGTGTGGCAAGATTCTATTATGGAAATTAAAGGACACACACAACATGCTAATACAGCGCATGTTATAGGACAATAACAATGGCACAAACTTTATCAACTTTTATATCTTCTTTTGCTGATGAACTAGCAAAACCATCCAGATTTGATGTTAGTATCACATTGCCTTCTGTTTTAGGAAGTATTGTAGATTCTTTTACATTATCTTTAAGATGTGAAACCGCTAATTTACCAGGTAGAACTTTAGAAACATCAGATTTAAGAATATATGGCCCATCGGAAAAGATGCCCAATAGGTCTTCATATGAAGATATTACTATGACCTTTATTGTGACAAATACTATGGTTGAAAAAAAGGTGTTTAATTCATGGATGGATTATATTAATCCAACAAATACTTGGAATTTTGAATATAAATCAAACTATGTGTCAGATATAGTTATTACTCAATATGATTTAAGTAATATCGATGTACATAGTGTTAAATTGATTGAAGCTTACCCTATTGCTATCACGCAAATGGATTTGGATTGGGCCAATCAAGATTATCATAAATTGAGTGTAACTTTTACATATAGATATTGGGAAGTTGTTGGACAAAATACAGCAGATGGGCAACCAAATGCAACAACCCCCACCGTTGGTGGTCCATCAACGAATCAAGCAGACAGTATTTCAGTGCAAGATACTTTTAATGATTATCTTGCCAGTTATAATAATCAAACCATTGGAGGTTTGAATTTATCGGGAACCGGTTCAGTACCAACTACATTTGGAACTGAAATAGGCGGTTCAAATTTAATAAGTTAGTAATTTTTTATTTTTTATTATAGGAGTTAATTATGGCATTACCTAGAATTGATACACCAACCTTTGAAGTTGAATTGCCAGTATCAAAACAGACAATTAAATTTAGACCTTTTCTTGTAAAAGAGCAAAAGATTTTATTAATGGCGATGGAAACCAATGACAAAACTTCTATCGAAAACAATATTTATCAAATTTTAGAAAATTGTATTCTAAACAAAGATGTTGATATTAACAAATTACCAATGGTTGATGTGGAATTTTTATTCTTACAACTTCGTGCTAGGTCAGTTGGTGAAGTAGTTGAAACCAAATACAAATGTGAAAATGAGGTTGATGGTAAAAAATGTAATAATTCAATGGAAACATCATTTAACATTTTAGACCTTAAAGTTAAAATGCCTGAAGAAAAAAATGATATCATTCAATTAACAGATAAAGTTTCTATCAAAATGAAATATCCAAATTTTGGTGCAACAAAAAATATTAAAAAAACTGAATCAGTTACAGATACAGCTTTTGAATTATTAGTTGAGTGTGTTAATTATATTGCTGAAGGTGATGACATTTATTATGCTCATGAATTACCAAAAAGTGAAATTATGGAATTTTTAGAATCATTATCTAGGGCTCAATTTGAAAAAATTGAAAACTATATTGGTAATTTACCTAAACTCGAAAAAGAAATCCATGTCAAATGTAAAAAATGTGGTTTTGACCACAACTTAGACATAGAGGGCCTCCAAAGTTTTTTCGGGTAACATTTAGTCATGAAACATTGGGAAATTATTATAAAACTAATTTCTCTTTGATGCAACACCATAAGTATAGTCTCACGGAACTTGAGAGTATGATACCGTGGGAAAGAGACATTTATATCGTTATGTTAATTCAGTTTATTGAAGCTGAAAATGAAAAGATTAAACAACAGAACGCCGAGAGAAAAAGAAAATAATGGCTAACGATAAAGATAAAAAGAAGAACCAAGAAATTGATGGTGTCGATAAGACACGAATTGGTGCTGCTGGCACTCCAAAACCTAAACGAGGTGATGGAGTTGCTGACCTTATTGCTAAGCAACTGAATAAAGATATTAAAGATTCAGACGCTGCAAAAAAGAAGAATATAAAATACAGTAAGCCCAAGGATGGTGGTTATGACCCATATCATGACCGTGCTAATAATCCTATGGACCATCATGGATATTATTATGGTGTTGGCGCATCAGGTCGAACATCAGGTAAACCTGTGCGTAGAAGGGTTAGAACGGGTTCACAATATGAACTAGCGGATGTAACGGCTTCTAAAGGACTGTCTCAATTAGCTTCTGAAAGAATGTTATCTGGCCAAAGCATGGGTAAATCCGTGCAAGGTGCTTTAGGTGAACGAATTGGTGCTGTTGGCACTCATATCAAACGAGCATTTGACCCAATGATGTTGTTAAGTAAAATACCAGGTATTGGTAAATTTGCTGCAACAGCATATGGAATGAGTAATAAGCGTAAAAAAGAAGATATTACTTACGCAACTGGTTATCATGTACCTGAAATGGAACATGAGCATCATGGTCATGCCGCAGAACCTCATGCCAAAACACCATCAAATCTTTCCAATTTTAAATCTAGGTCGACAGCTACTAAAACCGGCGGTGATAGCCTAGAAATGATATCATTATTAAAAATTATTGCCAAAAATACAATGGCAACTATTGGCATGGCAAGAGATACTAATGTTGCCAGACAAAATATTAGTAAGTTAGTTAATTTAGCAGGAGGCAAGGCTGTTGGTAAAGCCGATGCTCATCTTTTAAAAGAGAAAGAATTACACGAAAAAACTAATGTACAAACTGCTAAAGAATTACACGAGACTAGCAATTCTTCAGATAAAATACACGAAAAAACTAATGTACAAACTGCTAAAGAATTACACGAGACTAGCAATTCTTCAGATAAAATACACGAAAAAACAGCCACATCCATCGACAATAATTCAACATCATTATTAAAAATTATTGCCAAAAATACAATGGCAACTATTGGCATGGCAAGAGATACTAATGTTTCTCGCCAAAACATTATGAAATTAGTTTCTCTTAAAGGCGGCAAAGCGACCAATAAAGCTGATATTCATATGTTAAAGGAACATGAATTATCTGAAAAGACAAATGTTCAAGTCAGTGAAACCATGCCTTCGGTTGCTAAATTACCAAAAGCTGGCGGGAAAAATCAATCACCATCAGGTATTCTTGAACAAATTTATGAATTATTATCTAAACGATTTGATAAAGAAGATAAAGATAAAGAAATTGACCATAATTTTGATGAAGAAAGAGATGAAAAAAAATTAAAAGAACAAGAAAAATTAATTTCAGCTATATCTCAAGGTAAAAAGATTCCAGATAAAGAAACTGCTCAACCAGAAAAAGAGAAAAAACAAGGAATGTTCTCCAAACTTAAAGAGGGAGCTTCAGGTATGAGTGGTGTTGGTAAAACACTATTGGCTATGGCGGCTTCTTTATGGATTGTTTCTAAGGCTTTAAAAAACTTTGCTGATGTATCATGGGGTGATGTATTAAAAGGTGTAGTAGCAATGGGCGCTTTGGTGTTGGTTTCTAATCGCATCAAAAAGGGTGAATCTTGGAAACCATTACTAGCACTTGGTGCTGCATTATGGCTAACTAGTGAAGGCCTAGAAAACTTTAGCAAAATATCTTTCTTAGATGTAGCAGAAGGTGTTGCTACAATGTATGCATTGGTTAAAATAGCCGACAAAATGGGTAAATCTAAACCATGGAAACCATTATTAGCATTAGGTGCCGCCTTATGGTTAACAAGTGAAGGCCTAAAAAACTTCAGTAAAGTATCATTTATGGATGTAATTGAAGGTATTGGTGTTATAGCAACATTAGCTGCTACAACTAAATTGATGGGTAAGAGTCAACCATGGAAACCATTACTAGCACTTGGCGCTTCATTATGGTTGGTATCTGAAGCATTAGAAAACTTTGGAAAAATATCATTTGGTGAAATTGCTACAGGTATTGCTACATTAACCGCATTAGCTCTCACTACAAAACTTATTGGTAAATCTACTCCATGGAAACCATTACTAGCACTTGGCGCTTCATTATGGTTGGTATCTGAAGCATTAGAGAATTTTGGCCAAATTACATGGGGTGAGATTACCAAAGGATTAGTAACTCTAACTGCTTTAGCTTTAACAACTAAACTAATAGACAAAGTAGCTTCATGGAAACCACTATTAGCACTTGGTGCTTCTTTGTGGTTGGTTAGTGAAGCATTGGATAATTTTGGAAAAATAAGTTGGGGTGATATAATTAAAGGCACCGCAGCGTTAGCTGGTTTAGCAGTTGTAACCAAATTAATTGATGAAACTGTTGGTATGAAAGGTGTCTTAGTATTAGGTGCCATGGCTGCTTCATTGTGGGTATTGTCTAAAGCATTACAGAATTTCTCTGAGATTAAATGGGCTGACCTTGGAAAAGCCGCGGTATCATTGGGTGTGTTAACCGCTGCAATGTTTGGTTTATCTATGTTGGCACCAGAATTAATACTTGGTTCAGCGGCTCTTGCTGTTATGGGTGGAGCCTTGTGGATATTTGGTAAAGCTATGAAGGCGGTAGTTGAACCATTAGATATGTTTACCACTGATATTGAACGATTAGGTAAAGTTGATGGTATGAATTTATTGAAAGTGGCCGCAGGATTAGGTGCATTATCTGCAGCTATGATAGCTTTTGGTGCTGCAACTGCGATTGCTGGATTAGAAAACTTAGTTGGCAATTTATTGTCAATAGGCCAAGATAGTCCCGTTGACCAGTTAGAGAAGATAGGTAAAGCTGGTCCAGGCATCTTGGCGGCAGCTAATGGCATGGAGAAATTAGCAAAGGCTATGAAGGCCTTTGGTAATATTAAAGTTGATGACCTATCTAAACTCATGGATGTAGTCAATGACTTCCCATGGATAAAGGCAACATTGTTTGCCGCGGCTGGGGGTGTCTTTACTGCTACTACTAGTAATGCAACAATGACTGGTGGTGATGCTAGTAAAATGCAACAACAACAAACTACGGCTTCACCTGCTAGTCCAACACCATCTAATATAGGTGCTAGAGCTGCTTCAGCTTCAAATGAAAATAGAGATTTAACTGGCCCAGCGTCAAATGCTTCAGGTGGAAATACTATCATCAATGCACCAAAAACAACAAATATCAATGGTGGCGGCGGTAAATCATCTGGCGGACAAACTTACACACCTGTCAGAAATGATGACTCGGTTTTAGCAAGAGTTCAATATCAAAATGTAAGACCTGTATAAATGACAAACCCACCTGACGGTGGGTTTTCTTTACGCTTAAGGACTAAGCGTTGGCATCATCAGCTGGTTGAGGAGGTGCAGCAGCCTGAACTTGTTGAATTGCTTGATTACGAATTTTCATAACCAAATCAGCCACTTGGCCAAACTGTAATAATGATAATACCGAAATAATACCATTTACTTCTTCCAAATTTAATTCTAATTTAATATCCATAATTACTCCTATTCATCATTAGCTAAAGCAGCAAAGTGGTCCATAATTGAACTGTCATCATCATCATTTGACCATGGTACATTATCAACTGAAGGACTACTTTCTGTTAAGGTGGGTACTTTGACACTCTCAATTGTTGATGGTTTAGCAGTTTGCGCTGGAGCAGAATATGCTTTCGGTGCTACCACAGAACCAAGAACTTTATCCAATCGTGTTTTCAATTCATCATATGACTTGAAGTGTTTTGGATCCAAGAATTCTTTGAGAGAATACTCAGATTGCCATAACTTCTCAAGTTTAGCATCATCACCATCATATAATTCAGAAGCACCTTCAAATTCAGATTTATCGTAGTTTTGGTAACCCTCAACTTTACGAATTTTTAATTTGAAATTAGCGCCAGCCCATAAGTCAAATGGGTTAATTGGCTTCTCATCAGCAAAAGCAGGATTCATAGCTTCTGTAATCTTGTCAAAGATTTTCTTACCATACTTAAACAACTTGATTTGACCATTGTTTTCTGGATGTTTAGAATCCTCAATGATTAAAATGTTTGAGATGTAGGTAAGTCTACGTTTTTGTTTGCGAGCAATCTCTTTGTTCGCTTCAATGCCAGAATTCCATAAGTCAGAATTATACTCTGAAACTGGATCTTTACTATTGAGCGTTGTGAGAGAATTCTCAATGTACCATCCGCCTGGACCTTGAAAGCCGTGTGTATAGACTTTAGCCCATGGAATGCCATCATCACCATCTGCTGCCGGTGCCGGTAAGAAGCGAATAACGGCATAACCATTACCTGCTTTATCTGTTTCGGGACGCCAGAAGTTTTCCTCATTTGAATCGCTATTACTTGAGGGGGTGTTCATTTGTTCGAGGGCTTTTGTTAATTTATCCAAATTGCCTGAACTTTTTTTAAGACTTGAAAAACTACTCATATTGTTCTACCTTTCTACGTTTATCTACGGTTTTTGATTTATACTGCATCTTTATTTATGCTCTTTGATTTTATCAACAAGCATTTGTTTGAACTTATTTACATCATAAGATATAAATGGTTCGTACCTCAAGCACTTAAACATAACACCTGGAAATATAATATCATCATTTATCTTCCCTTGCCATTCATCCATGAACTTTAAGAAATGATTCAAAATAATAAAAGACTCCGGTGATATGTTCCCATAATATAATTCTTTCAATAATATAGGATCTTGCCCACCTTTCACTACTACAAGGTCATTCAGATTTTCAACTTTATCGAATAGGTGTATTATATCATTATTAAACACATATGTCAAGCTCTGTATTCTCTTTTGCCAATTTTTATAGGCTTCATCTGCCTCATTGGTGTTTAATTCACCAATCCAACATTTGGGCTTCTCAAATAGATTAGCAATAAAGAATTCTTTGGCCTCTTGGAGACCATACTTCCTAGAGATAGCATAGAAAACATACTTATCTCTCCGATTTAAGAAGGCATCCTTGCCAATATTACACTTGCCTCTGTATTTTACAAAATCATAAGATTTATTGTTAAAATGCAAATGTAAACTATGGAATAAAGAAAAAGTTGCATATCCACCATTCTCTGTCATATCGGTAACCGACTACCTTCCTTCTTTAATAAATTTCGGCCAACAGCTTCATCACGAATAATAGATTTAAGACGAGGTGATATCAATGTTGATGCCACCTCAATCTCAAATCCTGTTTCTTTGCAATGTTCAACGATTGCTTCAATATGGCTACACTTTAAAGTTCTCGCTATTTCTTCTATTAATAATGAGAAATTCTTTACTTCTTCTTTCGTTGGCATCTTTAGTCCTATAAAAAATATGATTCCCAATTGTTGCTACAGAGATGTATTTTGCTTTCCAATTAAAAGGCAAATGTTTTTCATGAAAAAATAATACACTATCGGTAAATTTATCATAACTTATCTCTCCTGTCAAGAAGACTTTAGCAACTTTAACCGATTCTTGCCAATTTTGAGATTCATATCGAATGATTTTCTTTGGTTCACAAAACCACGAAAACTGACAAATCTTAACTGTTTCATTTTCGACTACCTTCGTAGCAGATTGGTGAACAACTCCACACACCGTTTTTGGGAAAGACGGATGTTCAACTCTATTTAAAATAACTTGCGCTACGGCCATTTTACCTTCATAAGGTTCAGACCCAGCTTCAAAATAAATACTCTTAGCCATGCACATCTCAGCAGTTTCAATTTGAACCACTTTAATAGTTTTCACTTGGATATGTGATGAAGCTTGTGTATCAAATGCCATAAGTAAAACCATTATCAAACACACAAATATAGTGTTTTTCATGTTTTTATTCCTTGGTATTGTAGAATGGAAACGGGGGAACAAGTCCCCCTATTTGATTAAAACTTATAGGTGTAAGTTACACCAGTTGTATTGTATGAACTATCACCACGCTCTACAGCGTATTTAACACCAATAACATTAGATTTATTCAAGGCGTATTTAGCACCAATTGAAGTTTCCCATGTTTTGTAGTTATAACCAGTATGACCATCAAAGTTCTCATTAAATGGTGTGCGTAAGCGTTCTTGTACACCAACAGACAACTTTTCTGTCAAATCAGCTTTAGCACCAATTTCTGCTACATAGTAAGCAAAGTTAGTTGTTGATTTAGATTTCTCACCAATTGCTAAACCTGCATAAGGAGTAACACCAAAGTAAGTACCTAAAGTTTTGTCTGCTTTGATTTGAACTAGGCCTTCATGTGAACCACCATTGCCTACTACACGTTCATCTTCCATACGAGCTTCAACTGACCATGTGTTACCAAAATCGTGACCAACATTTAAACCAAATACTTCATGGTTTGCTGGTGAATGCTGTTTATCTTTAACATCAAATGTACCTGATACAGATGTTGATTCGCCAGCAAATGCTGATACTGATGCTACTAATAATAGTGCTGCTAATAATTTACTCATTGTTTACTTCCTTCTGTTGTTGTAAAATCGTAGTGGGTATTCTGTTACGAGGAACCCACCGAACCCTAAGTGGCGATTAAGCCGCTAATGTGTATTTGCTGTCGTTTGCATTTACAATTTTTGTATTTTACGTGATCCCACGTGTTGCCCTTTATCCTATCTCACGCTGTCGAATCTGAAAACATCCCCATCAAAAGCATCCTAGTGTTGCTAGGAAAGAATCCCGATCCTCACCTGGAATTAAACCAGACTACATATCACTTTATATGCTTTTGGTGGAGATGGCGGGATTTGCACCCGCGTCCAACATGCCTTACTTTAAGAGTTATACAACAATTTTTATACTACCAAGTAGTTATATTAGCCTGACTGGCCGGTCAGTAACCCGCGGAAGGTTTATGCCTAGGATAACTCCGCATATATGGATTAAGTGGCACTAATATAACTACTTGGTAGTACAAATTATTACTATTGAACCTGTACGAATACTTCTTTATAACAACCGCAACTTTGGTCGTATATTGATTCTTTTCTGTATAGTGGTTGTTGAGGTGTTACTATTTGTGGTTGTTGCTGAACCACAATTGGTGCTTGTTGGTATATCACTTGCGGTTGTTGATATACAGTTCTAGGTTGTGACAATTCATAACCAATTACTCCACCAATTAATGCGGGACCAATGAAACCTCCCCAACCACCATTATAGTGGTTCTCATAATGACCGTAACCACCACGATAACCACCGTATCCGCCTTGCCATCCGTGAGCCATCACAGAGGTTGAAGTAAGTAACAATAAGGTTATAACAGCGATCTTTTTCATAATATTTCCTATTTAATTTGACACTATATGACCATTATATATTAATACCAGTTTCTTGTCAAGCATTATTATCAATTAATCTTCATCAACCATATGAAAGTCACTAAATCTCAATACAGCAAAGTCACCTGGACTTTTAGGATTGTTCCAATCAATATGAACAAATAAATTATCATTACCTGTCATCACCCAGCAACCTTGCATATACATGCCATCACTTCTTTGTACTGCCGCTCGATTTCCTTTAAAGCCTTTGATTAAGCATGAATCATTATTTAATACAATTCTAACTGAATCTGAAAAATTAAGTACCAAATAAGGTTTAGCTACTGCTACTTGTGGCGCAAGAAGAAAGGCAAATGCCAAAAACAACCAAATCTTTGTTTTTTCCATTATAGGTCTCCCTTAATGGGGTTAGGATCTTTAGTAACAGGATTATTATCATCTGTCCATCTTTTCTTTTCTGTACTAAACAACTTTTGTTTATAATTGACTATTAAACCTTTAGCCCACCAAACATTTATCAATGATTCAAATTCAGCTGGTGCTTCTACCATAGACCAACATCCTTCATGAACTGTTCCATTACCTTCTGTTGCGTAAGCTATGTAACTAAACGCTCCGGCCGCATCAGGATTAACACACTTAAATAAACTAAGAGCGATAAAACCACCGCTATCGTTAGGCATATACATTTCTTTAGGTTCATCAGCAAAACAAACAGTAGAAATACATAATGCTAACGATACGATTAATTTTTTCATTATATTCTCCATTTAAAGGTAACAGATAAACTCTCACCTTTTAATGTTTTTCCTTGCATTAAAGCCCAAATGTCTTTTAATGTTAATTGAAGTTTGTCACTTTGAAGTCCGGTTGTAAGTTTCATTGGTTATTTCCTTTTATTTGGGAGAAACATACCTCTTGTATGCGCCAACCCAATCGGTTGAGATTTCTTTTTGTGCCTGTGCCAAAGGCATTTGGCCATTACAAACCATTGTATGTAGTTTGTTCTCAACTAAATCTTTCATATGTGCGTTTAAATAACCATTAAATGGCTGTGGCCATAAGTTTGATGCAGCATTAGACCCACCAAGTTCTAATGAAATAAGATGGTCTACTTCACATCCTTCTGGACCAGCACAATAACCTGCATGATTAATAATGCCATAATGATAATAAACAAGTGTTTTTGTTTTTTCACTCACATTCCTTATTGTTGTTGTTCTAAATGTGGATGCACAAATTACTTGTTTAGTCAAAGCTGGATCAGCCTTACCTGGTGTAAATTTTACATTAGGCACAGTATCAGCATATGCTGTTGTTGCCATGAACAACACTAATAACATTATTTTTTTCATTTATTATTCCTTTTGTATTCGCCTACTAAATTAACCAATGGTTCAATCCATGTTTTAGTGGGTTGAATAAATATTGCAGGTTCTTCATTCTCTACTGCCATAATGGTGACCAATTGATGTATTGGTTGACCAATCAATTCTTCATAGGCCAAGGCGTAAAAACATTCCTGCATATAGTAATCTTCAATTTGTTCTGTAGTTTTCAATTTGCGTGAGGTTTTAAAGTCTATCACAGACAACACACCATCAAACTCACCAATGCAATCAACTCGACCAGCTACACCAAGAAGGGTACTATAAAGTCCACATTCCTGATAGTGTATATTATTTATCCGATTTAATACTGATTTGATGGTATTAAACATCTCCAATGCGTCCGGAAACGCACCTTTATGATAGAAGGCGTCATTGTTTAAGTATTTCTCGCAAAGAGTGTGGACATTAGTCCCACGATTGGAGGCCTGTTTGGAGATACGATTAGCTTCTACTTCACCAACTCGATTACGCCATGCTTGTATACCTTCTTTTTTGAAATAAGATAAAACAGTAGTGATAGAAGGAACTTTAGAACCATCAGGTAAAAGATATTTACGGCCATGTTCGGTCGTTTCGGCAGTTAATTCTTCTAATATTTTTGGTGGGCAATAGTTAAAGGTTACCATTCTCGTGGAGTCTTTGTTTTGTGACCACCCATAGTATTGCCAGGAATAGTTTCTTTCATGCGTTGAATGACATACTTTTCAAAGGCGGAATCGGGTTTACCCATGCCAGGAACAGACATACGAGAACCATCCGACATAACGGGTAGGTTCTCAACTGAATGATATTGTTCCATAGTTGGATTTTGTTCTTTATAGTCCGACAATTTAGTATAGGACATAGTAACTTGAACAATCTCGCCTGTTTCTATATTTTTAAAATCATATCTTGGCATTATTTTTTAATTCCTATCCAAATTTTATCATTGTCCCAACATAACCGGTTGTTGTGGTGACAAACAATAAATGATTCAAAAGAAAAGTTCTCATTAATAAAATCTTGAATTGGTGCGTATATGTTTTCGTCCCAACCTCTTTCTAAATCTTCAATGATTAACAAACCGCCACTTTTTAGATACTTTGTAGATTCCTTGATAATAACCAACTGGTCTGAAATCACATGAGAAGAGTCATCTAATATCACATCAAATTCAACATTGGTGCTAGATAAGGCCTCATTGATTTCATCAGGCAGACTAACATTCACTCGGTAGTATTGAGCATACTCAACATTTAACTGCCGACATCTTTCAATTGAATCGTTATTATTATCTATGCCATAATATTTCATATCAGCAAAGAATTCCTTGAACATTAATAGTGAATCACCATTTTGAAGCCCATATTCTAAGAAATTAACTTTCTTGTTTTTAAATGGCGCAAAGAACATTTCATATACAGCTGTGTAGCCTTTGCGATGGCCCATGTTGACACTTCCAATGGAGTATGGACCTTTATCGGCTTTGTATTTTTCAGCCAATGAACATAAACTAGTTTTATGAAGTGAACTATCAATCAATATTGTTTTTTGCATAAATGAATACCTCTAAAATTGTAACTGTGCATTAAACCATTCAGGTATTCTGCGTGAGTTAATTTTACCTGACCATGAGGCCAAATGTTGTTTGTTGTTGATGTAATAGTTACGATAAGACGCTACTGAACTACCTTCGACCACTACTTCAACTGGCATAGCCGGTGTCGGTTCCGTGAATGGCCGTTTAGCAATATTTGTAGGTGCAACTGTTACGAGTAAGGCAACTAATCCCGTTTCTTGACATTTGTGTACTTTGCCATATCGATAGGTATATTCCGTACATAAATTAGCTAATAAGATGGCCAACCAATTGTAGTTCCCAATTGACTGACGAACCCAAACAGCAGACGGATGATTTACATGAGTAGCCGAATATAATTCAGCCTCTAGCCGTTTATCGGCCATTTTCCATAACTGTTTCTTGCGGCCTGTTGAAGATGTACCAGTAATTTGTACACCATCAAGCACACGATGAGCAGTAGATAATAGTTGAGCAGACTCAAGTATCATTTTGATTACATGCTTATCGTTGTGCATCTGCGCACAGATTGTGGGGTT